>JAABUX010004648.1_pt1 | contig 17268 bp, 18 predicted proteins | sample 5561851 | NCBI WGS metagenome assembly JAABUX01 (sample SAMN10711883, study PRJNA513361) | rock metagenome | isolation source: Antarctica rocks | place: Antarctica: Victoria Land, Richard Nunatak red sandstone | collected 2016-01-03 | reverse complement strand
TGGGCGCGGGGACCTCGCCCCGCGCCCACGGCGCGTCTTACGTCGGGATTAGAAGGGGATCGCGCCGTCGAGGCCGACGCCGGCGCTGATGGCGATGGCGCGCTTGGTGGGCGGCCCTTGCGTGCGGGCGAAGGGGCGATGCCGCCTAAGCGCGTCCCGGTAGGCGCGCTCCAGCGCCGCGTGGTGCGCATCGCAGAGGCCGCACGTGTCCGGGCTGACCTTCCAGCCATCGACGTGGTGGCGCTGCGTGGCCTGCGCGGTGCAATCGAGCCACGCGCACCGGCCGAGGGTCGGCGTCGCCGTGCGCGCTTGGGCGCGGGCCTTGTCGCCGGCCGTGTTGCGCCCGAGTTGTGGATCGCGCCCGAACTTGGCGCGGTACGACGGGGCGAGCTTCTCCAGCAGGTACGCGCCCCAGCCGGCGTCGAGCGCGTGCTGGAAGCCTACCGCGCCGATGCGGCTGTAGTGAGCGCGCCCGTAGCGAGCGAACGTTGCTTGGCCACCCAGCCGCCCGCGTTCCTGGGGCGTCAGCGCGCGGCGTGGGGGTGTCTCTCCTGACGTGGGGATGGGGACAGCCGGGGTATGGGTATCCTGGGCCTGTGCTACCATAAGGTGAACTCCCTTGTAGGGGGTCTGTGCAGGCGGGTCGCCCAAAGCTTTCCTAGGGCTGGCGACCCGTCTTTTTTTGTTCCCTACACCCTAATTATACTTGCTACGTGGTAAATATATCAAGGGGGAAAGGGCCTGAAACAGGGGCAAAATAGGTGCATATCTATTCGGCACACGCCCCTTTAGAGCGAATATATTTCGTTTTGAGATTGCGCGTGACGTCGCGGCATCAGGCGTAAACACGGTGGTCTCGCCGGCGTCGCGGGGATGCGCGCCGAACAATCGTCAGTGGGAAGGGGGAGCGCGGAAACGTACGTGTCCGGGACTCGCGGGGCCGTGCAGGTCGGGGGCAGGGGAGCCGCTCATTCTTTTTCCAAGTAGAAAAGGACATCGCTTCGACCATGTTCGCCGAAGCTGACGCGGTGGCTGCCGCTATCGCACCTCATCGAGCCCGCGTGACGAACGCGATCGCTGCCCATCGTCTCACCCGATGGGGCGCTTGTTGTCTCGTCTGTTATCGACAGGCCGCCCTTTTGTCATTTTTCCTCTCCCCCTGTGCCGTATCATGTGAGAGATCATGGCAGTAACCCATGAGCGTTAAGCCCCCACGACACATCGCGCCGCTTCTGGCGCGGACAGGAGAAGGGGGGACAGGTGAGCGGATCGATCCTTGTCATCGAGGATGACCTGGCCACCACCGGGCTCATCCGCGCGGTGCTGGCGGCGGAGGGCTACCGTGTCCGGCACGCCGCGGGGGCGGCCGGCCTCGCACTTGCGCACGTGGCGCGTCCCGCGGTCATCCTGCTCGATGTCCACATGCCAGGCATGGATGGGCCAGAGGTAAGCCAGCGACTCCGCGCCGATGCGGTGCTGGCCGACGTTCCCATTGTGGGGATGTCCGCCGTCGCCGGCAAGGATGCAACGTTGGGGATGCACGCGGACGATTGGCTCGCCAAGCCGTTCAGTCTTGAGGCGTTGCTCTCCGTTGTGGCGCGGTGGGCAACGGACTAACGGCGCGTCGTGCGGGAGGGGACGCGTAACGGGTTAGGTGCAGCCCTCCCGCCGCTGTGGTAGGCTGTAGCCACTCGGCAGACATGATGGTGTGCCCCCGTCGCCCGCCACGCGCCCCCTGCCGCTCGAAGGATGGCTCCCATGCTCCCACGCCTCCCTGTCATGCCCCCGTGCCGCGCCGTCGCTCTCGTGTCTCCCGACCCCTGCGCCCTCACCCAGATGGGCGACGCTCTGGCCGCCGCGGGCTACCAATCCCTCATCTTCGCCGCTGCCATCGGGCTGCACGAAGTCCTGCGCGCCCAGCCGCCCGCTGCCATCGTGTTCGACCTTCCCGCGGACGCCTATCCGCCCGCCTGGCGCTGGCTGCCGCTCGTGGTTCTCCTGGAGGACCTCCCCCTGCGCCAGGTGCCCATGGTGGTCTGTATGGACGCGGACCGTGCGGCGCCCGTGCGCGTCCTGCCGCGCGCCGTCACCGTGATCTCTCGCTCCTCCACCCTGTCCGCCCGGTCTGCCCTGGTCGCGCTGCTCGACGATCTCCTGCATCAGACAAGGCGCCGCATAGCGGTCGGGCACGGAGACAGCACGCCCCCCTCACCATGACCACCGACGATATCTCGCTGTGCTATCACGCCATCGTGCGCTCCGATCCCGACGGCCTGGCCCACGGCGATGGCCACGTGATGGCGATTGGCTACCGCGCCAATCCAAAGACGGGGTGGGTCAGCGCCTACCCGTGGACGGGGTACGGGAGGACGCCGAGCGAGGCGCCGGCGTCGCTGGAGCGCGTACTGAGGGGAACGGTATGGGCAGCCAGCGGAGGCGCGGCGAGTGCGGTATGAGACCGGCGTGTGACGAAGCCGCGGGGTTCGTGTCACTTCTCCTCGGACGACCTACGCGCTGTTGACGTCCGGTTTGATCAGGTCGGCATAGTCGTTCCTCGGGCTGTTGATAGCCGGGGAGATGGGATACGCGTCCAGGTCACGGTCCGGATACGGGCGGAGCAGGTGCACCAGCGCCTCGGACTCGGCCATGTCGGGATCGAGCCACATATCCTCGTCGTCGGGAGCGAGGATGGCCGGCATGCGGTCGTGGATGGGCTCCATTGTCCGGTTCGGCGACGTCGTGATGATGACGTAGGCGGGCTGCCCGTGATGGACCAGGAGCAAGCCGGCGAAGCCGAAGGGTGCCTCATCCGTGCGCTTGATGTGGTAGGGGACTTTGCGCGTCCCGACCTTCCGCCACTCGTAGAAGCCCGTCGCCGGCACGATGCAGCGCGACGACCCGAGCGCCGCGCGGAACGTCCTGCTCCCGAGCAGCCTGTCGTCGCGCGCGTTGATCAGCTCGCGCGCCCCCGGCTTGCCCGCGGCCCACGTCGGGAGGAAGCCCCACCGCGCGTGCTCTATGCTGTTGGGGCTATGCCTGACCACGACCGGCATGGTCATGGACGGGGCGACGTTGTAGATCGGCCGCAGGTCGTCGACGACGTCGCCGGCGATGTCGAACCGCTTGTACACGGCCTGCGTGTTGGTGACGTTGTATCTGCCGCACATGGTAGGTGGAGTATAGCAGCTACGCCGATTGAAACCGCGCCGTGGGGAAGGGACCCGCATGCGCGCGACCCGTTGGCCGGACACCCGTTCCCAGCGACGGCGACGGGACACCGCGACGCGTCGTCAGGAGTCCCTGGTTATCATGGACGCTCCTCCATCTCATCCTTCTTGCGCTCCCTGCCAGTGGGGATATCGCGCGGGGCCGGGGGCGACGCGGCCTTACGCTCGTACTCCTGACGCACGCGCTCCTCGGCGATGCGCTGGATCGCCACCTGATGCTCCAGGATGGCCAGCATGTGCGCCCACTGCTCCTGATTGAACTGCCCCGTGGTGAGCGCGATCTCGCGGACGAGCGGGTTCTCCAGGGCCTTGCGCAGCGCCTCATCGTCTGCCGCGTCCGCGGGTAGCGTCACCGTGGCGCGCTCGGTCCCCATCAGATAGGCCATCTCGACCCCGAAGAAGCGGGCCAGCGCCTCGATCTTGTCGACGCCCGGCCGCGTGACCTTACCATGCCGCAGGTTGCTGACGTACGAGGGCGACATGCCGGTCCGCGCGGCGACCGCGCGCACCGAGAACGGCTTGCCCTCGGCGTCGAGCCGCGTGTCGAACAGCTGATTGAGCCGGAGCGTGAAGAGCCGATCCGTCTCGCTCGGGTCCCTCGGTCTCCTCGGCATGTGGGCGGTCACCAAAAAGAGGACTGTGTGGTCGATCAACGGCATGCGCTTGACACCCTCCCGCAGCGCGCTATACACTGAGATACGTGTGCATTCCATCCATTAATGGGTGGAATGCACACGCAGATCGGGTGAGCGAATGCCAGTCCGCTGCCCGTAACCGTAGCAGGTCGAGGCCGCCCTGCGCAAGCGCGCGGGCCACTACGGAGAAAGGAGGCAGCGCACACGATGGACGAGGAGGGGGCACACGCCCTGGCGGGCCAGATCGCCGCGACGGCGGGATACGCCGTCGGCGGCGTGGGTCGCGCCTGGTTGGCGGCCTGGGCCTGGCAGGTCGAGGCCGCCGACCGGCGCACCGGCGAGCGCCTGACACTCCTCTCGGACGACCAATGGGACGACCACCTGGCGGGAACGCCACGAGTAGAAGCGCACCGATAAGGATAGGAACACGACATGGACCAGCTTATCCAGCTCATCAACGACTACGGCTTGCAGTTCGTCCTCGGGGCCGTGGGCATCGGCATCATCGGGACCGGCATGGGCACCACCGCCGGCGTCCTCGGTTATAAGCACGGCGGGGACATCACGCGCGGCGCCTGGATCGGCATGATCCTGATGCTCGTGATCCGCGTCTTCGCCGCCGCCCTGGCCAACAAGACCGGCGCGCACATCCAGTAAGGAGGCGCCCGGTCGCCGCGGCGGCGGACGTTGGCCGTGGTGAACGGCCGCGTCCGCCGCCTTTTTTTATGGAGTTCTCCCGTGGACACTCTGCACACCCAGCGCAACCGCCGCAGCCCGCGCGTGCCCAACCAGCCCTGGCGCGGGCCAGCCGGCCTCACCATCCCGCAGACTGCGGCGCTGCTCGCCGCCGCCCTCTTTGCCGTCGCCCTGTGGTGGGCGAGCGGCTACCTGCCCGGCGCCGCGTCATTCGGCGTCCTCGCCGGCCGCGTGATCCTGACCGGCTTCGCCGGCGGGATCGCCGCCGTGCTGTGCTACGCCGCCGCCGACCCGACCCGCGAGCCCATCGTGCGCCAGCACCTGACCTATAGCTTCCGCCGCCACACCTACCGCATCAGCAAGGAGTCCGCCCATGGCGCCCATGTCCGCACCCCCCTCCCCTTCGCGTCCCGTCGTCCCCGCGTTCCTGGGCCGGCTGGTTGTCCCGCGCCCACGGCGCACGCCGGAGCCGGGGCCGGAGCCAGCCACCTTCCCCTTCGCGTTGCCCGTCGCGTTGGCGGCCGCGCCCGCCGCGCCCGCCTCGCCGCCGCGCTCCGCGCCCTCATCGCCCGTCTCCCCGCCCTCCCCGGACGACGCGCCAGCCGCGGGGCCTGACAGCGGCCCGCGTCGGCGCGCGGACACCGAGGAGACCACGGCGGCGGCGCCAGCCGCGCGATCGGGCCGCGCCCCCCGCTTGCGCACGCCGCTCCCCCTGCCGCACGGCCCCGGCACGTTCACGGTCGAGCCGGACGGCACCCTCGTCTTCGCCGATGGGAGCTGCCTGGCCGTCGTGCGCGTCGATGCCTTCCTCAACCTCTCCGCCCTCGGCCCCTACGACCAGGAGCGCGTCTGCCGCGAGTTCGGCGCCCTCGTCCACGGCCTGGCCCACGCCCAGCCCCTGCAGGCGGTGATCGAGAGCACCCCGACCGCTCCCGCCGACGCCATCGCCGGCCTGCGCGCCCTGGTCACGACCGCCGACTCCGAGCTGTCCGGCGTCGCCGCCGACACGCTCGCCTGGGTCGAGGGGGAGGTGGCCCGCACCCACGTCCCCGATCTCGCCGGCTACGCCCTCGTCGCCCCCGCCCCCGAGCGCAAGGGCGGCCTCGCCGGCCTCGTCGAGGAGTTCAGGGACCAGATGGGCGTCCGGCGCCGCGGCCCCGACACCGTGGACCGGCGCGGCCTCGACGCCGCGGTGGACGACACGCTCACCCAGCTCAAGGCCTCCGACCTGCCCGCTCGTCGCCTGCGCCGCGTCGACGTGCTCGCCTTCCTCTGGCGCGCGGCCAACCCCGGCACGCCCCCGCCCCCGCCCGCCGACCTGGCCGCCGCCTGCGACGCGGGGGAGCTGGCCGCCGCCCTGACGCCGGCCTCCTGGCGCGAGCGCCGCCGCCACGTCGAGCACGGCATCTCTGACGACGGGACGCCGGCGATGTACTCCTGCACGCTCTACTTCCTGGGCTCCAAGGAGCTGACCAACCCCGGCACCTTCGCCGACCTCATCGCCATCGAGTGCAACGCCCGTCTCTCGTGGCACCTGCGCGGCCTGGACAACCTGCGCGAGCGCGGCCGCGTCCTGCGCAAGCGCAAGGCCTTCGCCACCTCGGTGCGCCGCGCCTACGAGAAGAAGCGGCTGCCCTCGCTCGACGACGAGGACAACAAGGCCGAGGCCGAGGGCCTGGCCCAGGAGCTGCACAGCGCCGAGGAGGGCCTGGCCCTCTCCACCGTCGTCCTCACCCTGCACGCCCGCACGCCGGAGGAGCTGGACACCGCCCGCCGCCGCGCGCTCTCGCTGATCGGCACGCGCCTGGGCATCCAGCCCGCCAAGGGTCCGGGCTATCAGGGGCCGCTCTGGCGGGCCTCGCTGCCCCTGGGCCAGAACGCGGCCCGCCGCCGCGCCAAGCGATGGCACACCGCCGTCATCGGCAACGGCCTGCCCTACCTGGCCCACAACCCCGGCACGCCGACCGGCTTCCCGGTGGGCTTCACCACGCGCGGCCACGAGCTGGTGCTGCTCGACCTGATCCACCAAACCCTCTCAACGAGCGTCATGATCGTCACCGGGGCACAGGGCATGGGCAAGTGCGTCACGCCCGATACGCTGGTGTGGTCCGGCGGCCTGCGCCGCTTCGGCGACGTGTGGGGCGCGGACACCATCCAGGGGCCGCACACGGTGGATCGCGTCGCCGGCTGGTACGACGACGGCGTGCGCGACGGCTACCGCGTCGAGACGGAGGCCGGCTTCACCATCGACGGGACGCCGGCCCACCGCGTGTGGGTGCGCGACGACGACGGGTATGAGGGCTGGCGTCGTATGGGCGAGCTGACCGGCCGCGAGTTCGTCGCCCTGGCGCGTGGCGTCGCTGACTGGGGCACGCGCACAATGCCCCTCGACGAGGCGTATGCGCTAGGCCTCGTCATCGCCGACGGCTGCTTTGCCGCTACGCCAGGGCAAGAGGCCCTCATAGTGGACAAGCACCCCTTGGTGCTTCGGGCCATCGCGCCGGTGCTCAAGCGGTGGCGGCAGTGCGCCGGCAATCGTAGCACGGCTGATGTGACGACCGCGCTGCATAACGACCGGCACGCCAGCGCGCGCATCGCCGCGCCGCATCTGCACGCGTGGCTTGCCGACACCTACGGCCTGCGCCCGGCGCATAGCCACGACAAGGAGGCGCCGGATGCGGTCCTCCAGGGCACGCGCGCCGTGGTGTGCGCCTTCCTACGCGGCTACTTCGACGGGGACGGCTATTGCAACACCTTCCACGGCCAGCCCATCAATGTCGCGGTCAGTACGGCCAGCCACCCCCTGGCCACACAGGTGCAGCAACTCCTGCTCGGCCTGGGCGTCTACGCGGCGCGGCGCACCAAGCCGGTCCCCGGCTACCGCCCCGCGCACATCGTGGCCGTGCGCGACACCGATCGCTTCGCCCGCGAGGTCGGCTTCACGCGCTACGGCCTGCGTAAGGACCACGCCTTGCTGGCGCTGCTCGAGCGGCCCCGCAATACCAACACCGACACCGTGCCGGGCGTCGCCACGCTGCTCCACGCAGCCCGTCCCCATGTGGATCCGACCCACCCTGACGAGGGCGCGCGCAAGGAACTGGGGCGCTATAGCCGCACGACCACCACGAGTCGGCCCAGCTATGCGATGCTGCGGCGCCTCCTCACCGTGATAGGCCCCTGCCCGGAACGCGCCGAACTGGAGCGCATCGTGCGCGACCATCGCGTGTGGGCGCCCATCCGCTCCATCACGCCGTCGCGCCAGCATCGTATCGACTGCACCGTGGAGGGCTCCCATGCCTTCATCGGCAACGGCCTGGTGAACCACAACACCTTCTGGCTGCTGCGCTGCGCGCTGTGGGCGCGCTACCGGGGCCAGCGCGTGACGCTGATCGCCCGCGCCGACCACTTCCGGCCCTTCGTCGAGCTGTGCGGCGGGACCTACATCGAGCCCGGCACCGAGGGCCACGCCGACCCGCCCATCATCAACCGGTTCCGTTGGGTCCTGCTGAGACGACTGAAAGATGTTCGTTTGGTCGCCCGAGCCCGGCTAAAAACGCAGGACATCGCGCCTTATGAGGCACCCCAAGAGTCAGTCTGAAGGGACAATGGTGCGCTCACGATAGGCGAGCCCGAACGCGTGACGTCCATAATCGGTCAAGTCAGCAGAACCCAACGGAACCCATCAACCTGTGGGACCTCCCCGCCGGCATGCGCCTGGCCAAGAAGGTCGACTTCCTCATCGCCGCTCACGAGATCATGCTCTGCAATCCGGGGCAGGAACTCGACGACGAGATCCGCGGCGTGCTTGACCGCGCCATCCAGGCCGTCTATCGGGGGCGCGGCGTCGTGGCCGGGGAGGAGCGGCCGCTGCGCCGGGACGACGCGCCGCTCGAGCGCGAGCTGGTGGCCCACGTCGCGGGCCTGTCCAGGGAGCAGGGGCTGAACGCGCGCAAGCAGGAACTCTTGGAGAAGCTGCACGCCACGCTCCTGCAGTACGTCAGCGACCCGGTCTACGGCGCGGGCCGCTACGCGCACCTGGTGGACCGCCCGACGCGCGTGGACGTCGCGGACGACGTGCTCTGCTGGAACCTCGACGGCCTGGCCCCGCGCCTCTACGCGCTGACCCTGTTCACCGTCACCGACGCCATGGCCCATCGCGCCAAGAGCACCTTCGACGCCGCGCGCGGCCACAGCGCCGAGTTCCTGGCCATCGACGAGGGCTGGTTCCTCTCCGAGTTTATGAAGGCCGGCGCCGAGCTGACCAACTGGGCCAAGCGCAGCCGCCACATCGGGCTCATCCTCGCCTTTGCTAGCCAGCAGCTCAGCGAGGCCATCAGACCCGGCACCAAGCCGATCTTCGACGCCGCCTCCCTCAAGTGCGTCTTCCGCCTGGCCGACGTGCGCGAGACCGAGGACACCGCGGCGTGGGCCGCGCGCACGCTGCAATGCTCGGTCGAGGAGGCCCACACCCTGACCGGCCTGCACGAGGGCCAGATGATGATGTTCCGCCAGGCCAAGGACGGCAGCCGGCGCCGCGGCCTGGTCGGCGTCATGGCCCCGCCGCTCGAATACTGGGCCTTCACCACCGAGACCTGGACCGACGTGCCCAAACGCAACGCCGCCGTCGCCCGCCTCGGCAGCATGGCGGCCGCGATCCGGCACCTCGCCGGCACGGAGGCGTAGCGATGCCACACACCCTCCTGGTCCTCATCGTCGGCCTCGTTGCCGTGGGCCTGGCGCTCCGGCTCGCGCGCGCCACCCTCATGCTCGCGCTCACCGTCCTGGTGGGCCTGGCCGCGCTGGCGGGGGGCCTCGCGCTCCTCGCCGGCCATCTGCACCCCTAGCGGAGGTATCCCGATGACCCGTACCCGTGGACGTACCCTGGCCGTCGCCCTGGCGCTCGGCCTGCTCCTCGTGCTGACCACGCTCGGGCAAGCCCTGCCCGTCGCCGCGGCGGCGGCCGCCGGCCCCCGGCCGACCGATACACCGGTCCCGACCGCGACCCCCTACCCGACCAACACGCCCTACCCGACCGCGACCGAGCGCCCGACGTACACGCCGCTCCCCTCGGCGACCCCGACCCACCACCCGGCCCTCGTGCTGTCCTCGACCACGGGGATCACCGGCACGACCATCCGGGCGGCCGCGTCCGACTTCCCGCCCAACACGGCCCTCACCCTCTACTGGGACAAGGACGCGCACGCCCTGGCCACCGACGAGACCGACGAGGCCGGCGCGGCCAGCCTCGACGTGACGATCCCCGCCGACGCCACGCCGGGCGGGCACACGATCCGGGCCGTGGGCGCCAACCGCACCAGCGCCGCGGCGCTCGTCACCGTCCAGATGCAGGGCGCCCCGCCCGGCAACCGCACCCAGTACTGCACCGGCCTCCTGGGCTGGTGCCCCGACCTCGGCGGCTTCGTCGCCGCCGTCTTCGGCACCATCGGCGGCTGGCTCAACGACCTGGTGGTGTCGATCTTCTCGCCCATCGAGCACGGCGTCAGCGACGCGTGGACGGTCATGGTCGCGCCGTTCCAGCACGACCTCACCTACCACCCCAACATCGCGGACCCCCACGTGCTCCAGTGGGACGGCCTGCGCCGCTTCCAACACTCCCTGCAGGAGCTCGCCGGCGTCCTGTTCTTTGGCTTCCTGATGATCGGCGTGTTCGCGCGCTACCTCGAACAACTGGGGGTAGGCGACTTCGCCCAACTGACCAGCCCGCTGCGCCGGGGCGTGGTCGTCACGGGCCTCATCCTGGGCTACCCTCAGCTGATGAGCTTCGGCTTCTCCGCGCTCAACGTCGCCACGGACACGATCAACGGTTTCCCGCTGGCCCAGGGCGAGAGCGCCTGGACGGCGGTCCGGGGGGCCATCATCTCCTTCGGCAATGCCTTCTCGTTCACCGGCGTCCTCGACGTGCTCGTGATGGTCGTGGGCTGGTTTATCGTGGTCCTCTCCGTCGTCATCCGCATGTTCGGGGAGGGCATCCTGGGCGCCCTCTACATCGTCGGCCCTCTCGCCCTGGCCCTGTTCGTGTCGCCGTACTTCGACACCATCGCCAAAAGCTGGGCCAAACTCTTCATCAGCCTCGCGCTCTGGCCGGTGGGCTACGCCGTCGCGCTCAAGCTGATCGCGCTGATGTTCGCCGCCGGCGGCCCCATGTCCGAGTTCGGCGGCTTCTCGGCCGCGCTCGGCGCGCTCGGCCTCACCTTCATGCTCTACAAGATGCCCGCCATCGTCGGCGGCTTCGTCGGCTCGGCCGGGGCGGTCGTCGGCGCCGTCGCCTCGTCCGTCACCGACGCCGGCATCGGCACCGCCGTAGGCGCCGCCAAGAAATGGGCGACAAAAGGCTTGTCGAATTAAGTGCGAGGATATGCACTCAGCGGAGGCACGCTATGAGAAAACCTATGAGACGGCCCACGTTCCGGGCACGCATCCAGTGGCACACCTGGATGCCCTGGTACGAGTTCTCACGCATCGCGGGTGAGATGCAGGAGCACGACGAGCGCGCGGGCGGCATGCTCCCGCCCGCGCTTGGGCTCGCCCTGGTGACGCTGGTGGCGGCGATGGTCGTCCCCCAGCTCTCGCTCCTCATCGCCGTCGCGGGCGGCGGCTCCATCGTGTGGGCGCTCACCTGGAGCAGTGGCGACGGTCGCCGCCTTATCCGGGGCATCAAGGTGGTGGGCCTGCCCTCGCCGCGCACGTTCCTGGCGTTGAGCAGAGAGATGGCCACCGATGACCTGGCAGCCCTCTGGCACGGGCAGCCGCGCCCGGCCGGCCTGCTCAGTGGCCCCGAGGAAGCGGGCTGGACGCGGGAGGAGACCATCGGCCGGTACCACCTCTGGCTCCAGGTGCGGGAGGGCTTGCCGCCGGCGGACCGCGACACGGCCGTGATCGCCGCGGCGGTGGGCTTCGCGCACGAGGAGCTGATGGACGCGCTGCTCGCGCACAAGCTGCGCCTGGCCGATCTCGCCTCGGGGCGACACGCGCCGGCGCTTCCCGCTATGCTAGAGCTAAAATTGCTGGGGCCGGCGGACGCGCCCCACGGGGCACTGGCGGCCGTAGACGCAGGAGGGGACCATGGCACAGGCACAACAGCGACCAAGCGTGACGCCACAGCCGGACGGGACGTGGCAGTACGCGGTCCATCGTATCGAGATCGGCAACGTCGAGGACTACGCCCGCGATATGAACGAGCTAGGGGGGAAAGGTTGGGAGCTGGTCAATGCCCTCCCCCTATCCCTTGGCAAGCGCATGTTTCACGAGCCAGGCAACACCAACGCCGTCATGATGATTTGGAAGCGGCGCGTGGGCTGACCGGCACCGCGGCCATCCCTTCGGACGTAGGCGACGGGGGGCACGGCGATGAATAGGTCGCAGCACCCGGCCATTCTTTTCCAAGTAGGAGGACTTCGCGCCCGCCTCGCTCGCCTGCCCCGGCGCGGACGCCTGGCGCTCTACGCCCTCGCGGCGCTTGCCCTGGCCACACTCGTGGGCCTGCCGCAGGCCGCCTACCGCCACCTCTACGTGTGGCTGGCCTATCCGGTCGCGTGGGCCGTCGACGGCGTGCAGGGGGCCGGCGCGCCCGCCTGGGACGTGTGGACACGCAACATCGACGGCCGCTACGCCTGGCTGCACACGCCCGCGCACGGCGGGCTTGGCTGGGCTATCCTGGTCGAGGTCCTGCTGCCGCTCGTACCGGTGGGCGCCATCGGCTGGCGCGTCGGCTGGTTCCTCTACACCCGGCCGCGGCCGCTCAAGCCCTCCACGGCGCACGGCTCGGCCCGCTGGATGACGCGCGCCGAGCTGCGGACGCTCGCCTATCAGGGCCTGCCCCTGCTGCTTGGCGCGCGCGACGGCGTGACAGTCGCCCTGGACCGGGCCGTGCAGGTCCTCAACGTCCTGCTGATCGGCCCCATCGGCAGCGGCAAGACCTCGGGCGTGATCCTGCCCAACCTGCTGCGCGAGACCGGGCAGCGCGACCTCATCATTAGCGACCTCAAGTTGGAGCTGCTGGGTAAGGCGTACACCCATCTCACCATGCACTACGACGTGTGGGTGCTCAACTTCGGCTCGCCGACGACCTCGCTGGGCTACAACCCGCTCTCCTGTTGCACCAGCCCGCTCCTCACGGCTTTGTGGTGCACCGCCTGGATTCGGAACACCGGCGCCAACGAGAAGGAGCCCATCTGGGACAACTGGGCGCGCGACGTGATGATGGCCGGTATCGTCCACTTGCAGGCCAAGGACCCGAGCGGGAAGACCGTCACCCTGGCGCACCTCGACGACCTGCTCAACGGCCACGGCGCCGAGTGGGTCATCGCGCATCTACGCAAGAGCCCCTCGCGCCAGGCCCGCAAGCTGGCCACCGGCTTCATGGCCAACCTGGAGAAGAACACCAAGCTGCTGGGCAGCGTGTGGAGCGAGATCTCGCCCAAGTTCATGCTGCTGAGCGAGCCGGACATCCAGGCCACGACCTCGACGCACGAGATCGCGCTGACCCGCCTGGGCAGCGGGCAGGGCCGGCCGGTGGCCATCGTCCTGGCGCTCGATCCCGACATGATCGAGGAGCTGAAGCCTCTCACCGCCTCGTTCTTCCTCGACGTGTACCGGACCCTCGGAGCCACGGCGCGCACGGCGCCGGGCGGCGCGCTCGCGCGGGACGTGATGATCTACGGCGACGAGTGGGGCAACATCGGCTTCGTGCCGCGCTTCACCACCGCGCTCAACCTGCTGCGCAGCGCCGGCGTCTACGGCGTCTACGTGGCGCAGACGACCTCCCAGTTCGTCGAGACCTACGAGGAGCAGGGCTTTACCGCGATCAAGGCCGCGTGCGGAACCAAGATCGGCCTCTCCAACATGGTCGACGACGACGCCAAATGGTTCAGCGAGTCGGTGCTGGGGCAGGCCACCGAGGTGGCGCAGAGTAGCAACGTGCAGCGCGGCCGCTTCCAGGTCACCACTGATCGCGGCGGCGCCTCGCAGAGCGAGACCAAGCGGGCGCTGCTGACGCCCGACGAGGTGATGAACATCCGGGAGGACGAACTGCTGGTGAAGCTGCCGCAGAAGCCCGCCGCGCGCCTCACGCAGCGCCGCTACTACGACGATCCCGAGGTCAAGGGGCGCGCGCCGGCGCGGGGCGAGAGCTGGCTACCCCCGCTCGGCCCGGCGCGCCCCGACGGCCCGTTAGAGGCTCCCGTGTTCGACGACGTGCTCGACGACGAGGGGATGCCCGCGGGGCCGGATACCGACCCGGACCGCGACGCCGACCCCTTCGACGCGGCCGACGCGCTCGACGCGCTGACCGCGGTCTCGGTCGAGGAGATCGTGGCCCACGACGCGGACGATCCCTTCGGTGTGGCGGCGGCGCTCCCCGATCACTAGACCGCCAACAGACGACCACAGACAGCTCCTAACGAAAGGATCTCCCGATGCACCTGCACCCCAAGCCCATGGACGCGCCGGCCGCCGATCAGGTGGCCGCGGATCGGCGGGCCGTCTTCCTGACCATCGCGACGCTGCGGGATGGCCTCCCCGCCGCCGATCCCGACCTCGCGGAGCTGACCGACACGCAGCGAAGCCTCCTCGTCGATGCCCTGCGCACGATAGAGAGGAGCGACGCAAGGCGATCAGAGCACGACATCTGCGACCATCAATATATCAGCACAGCAACAGGAGAAGGAGCACGACCATGCAGCACAAGCGACACTTTGCCCGCACCTGTAGCCTGGTGGCCCTCGTCCTCGCCACTGGGACGGGGCACGTCCACGCGAGCGCCATCGCCCTGCCGACGGGCAATCCGAGCACCGGCATCTATACCCCCGCGCAGGTGGTGGAGGCGCTGACGCATCAGCGCCACGCCTGGGTCGGGCGCACCGTCCGGGTCGCCCTCCCCGTGGAGAGCATGGACTGGGGACGCGGATCGTCCTATGGGCTCGGCGCCTATCAGCTCTCCGTGCAGCTCCCCGCCCTTCCGCATGGTGTGAACGAGAGCGGCGAGCCCTTCGACGTGGTGGTAAGCGATCAGCAGATGCGCGCGGCCCGGCACGCCGCGCGCGCGTGGCACGGCCCCATCCCGCTCGGGGCGACGGCGGTGCTGACCGTCCGTCTGCTCGGCCGCGACACGCCGATCGGCGATCTGCCCCTCGTCGCCGACGCGACGTACAGGGGGTCCGCGCGTCAATTGGCGCCCGTCGCGGCGCTGTGTCCGACGGACGTGTGTCTGACAGACGTGTGAGCGGACCCGACGGGGACCGACGTGCGGGACGGGGCGCGCGTTCAATCGGCCTGTTGCTAAGATCCTGACGAAACGCTACAACGTCCCAGATAACTATTGGTTCCGTGCGCGTGGATCATCGTCGTCACCCGACCAAGGTTAGCACGTCGGGGATCGTATCGATCATGGGTCCTCGCCATGCGATCACTTCCGGGCGATCCGGATTGGTCGCTCCCGCGAAGGATACACGGACCAGCGCCGCCTGCATGCCAGCCGCGATCGCGCCAGAGAGTTCCTGCTCGCTGCCGTCGCCCACATACAGGCACTCATGGGGCCGGACGTGCAGGCGCTCGCAGCACAGGGCGTAGATGTGCGGGTCCGGTTTCTTGACGCCCGCGCTGCATGAGAAGACAGGCGCATCGATCAGTGGAGCCAACACACCTCTCGGCCAGAGCAAGGGGATCTCGGCGGAGCAATCGCTGATCAATCCGATCTTGTACCCGCGCGCCCGCAGCGCCGTCAGCGTGTCGACCACCCCCGGCAGCGGCCGCAAGGAGCGCCGCGTGAGATCGATACGCACCTGCGCGGCCTCCGCGATGCTGGCCATGGCACTCGGGAGGCCGAGGCTGCGGCAGGTATGCGCGATGGCGTCCTCCGTGCTCGCGAGCGCGCCCGTCGCGCGTTGATGCCAGGTCTCCGCGCCGTAGACGCGCGCGAAGTCGTCGGGGTGCGCACCAACGCTTGCCGCCATCGCATCGGTCACATGCCGGTACTCATCGGCCAGGAGGTTGGGGATGAGGGTCCCGAACAGATCGAAAATCACGGCGCGCGTCGTCATCGCTCCTGTTGCCCCCTGTCGGTTATCGCGCCGTCATGGCATCGGTCTGCCAGGTGATGGGCCATGTTCCGCATCACCCCTCCTGCCCGAGGTGCTCGACCACGGTACCACCGTGCCGCGCCGCGATGACGATCGTTGTCTCGCGCTCGAGCACGCGCGCCACCCCATCCTCGTCGTTGGAGAGCGTCACCTCGTCCGCGGCGGCCAGGACATCGGGGTGGGCTTCGCAACGGCCACGCTATGCCCTGCCCAGTCGAGCATGGGCAGGTCGTTCGGCATGTCGCCGCAGGCGACGACCTGTGTCGCGTCGATCCCCAACCGGAGGCACAGCCCTCGGAGCGCGGCGGCTTTCGTCACGCCGGCAGCAGAAACCTCGACGAACAGGGTGCTCGAATGTGTCACGATGGCCTCGTCGCCTCCAGCCGCGCGCGCGGCACGCAGAAGATCCGGCAGCGGCACCTCCGGGTGCAGGACGATGAGCTTAGTGACGCCTTTCGCGCAGAGAGCGGCCGCGTCGTCGATAAGCGGAGTGTGGTCGCCGGCGATGGGAGCGAGGGCGGCGTAGCGCGGCTCCTGGCCGAACAGCAGCCCCTGCTCGACCGCGAAGCAGACGCCGGGGGCCGTCGCACGCAGGGCGGCCACGAGCCGCTGAGCCGTGACGGCCGCCAGCGGCGTGTGCTCGACGATCTCATCGGTGGCCAGGTCGTAGACGATGGCGCCGTTGCAGCAGATGGCGAGGCCTGTCGCGCCGATCTGCCACGCCACGGTGCGCAGGGTGCGCGGTGGGCGCGCGGTCACGAGCACGACGGCGATGCCAGTCTCTTGCGCGCGGGCGATGGACCGGCGGGTGCGCTCGGATACGGTCCCGTCGGTGCGCAGGAGCGTGCCGTCGAGGTCGGTGGCAACGAGACGGATCGCTGCGCTCACGATAGTCCCTGCGGCTGGTCGGGGACGAAGACAGAGCCGAGGACGGGGCTGGTGAAGTCCGACGCGAGCGCGTCCATGTAGGGGTCCGACTATCATTGGAACCGTATCGTACGCTAAGCCTCGGAGGGCGCGATTAGCTCGTCGTCATGCGCCTCGGCCGGGTCGCGTAAGGCGCGCAGTTCACCGCGCGCGAACGTGTCGGGCGCGGCGAAGTGGTAGCGGCCCAAGAAATTGATGTGGCTGTAGCCGAGCGGAGAGAGCCGTGCCACGTCCTCGTCCCGCACCGCCACCAGCCCCTGTGCGCGCACCGTCGAGACCGCCAGGTCCATATACAACGTAGACCAGAGGACCAGGACATTGACAACCAAGCCGAGAGCGCCAAGCTGGTCTTCCTGCCCGTCGTGATACCGCTGCCGCAGCTCGCCGCGTCGCCCATGGAACACCACGCGGGCGAGGCTGTGGCGGCTCTCGCCGCGGTTCAATTGTGTCAGGATGCGCCGACGGTAGGCCTCCGAATCGTAGAAATCGAGCAGGTGCAGCGTCTTCGCCACGCGCCCGAGCTCCGCGACGGCGCGCGCCAGCGCCGAGGCCCGGCTGCCCCCTTGCAAGGACTGCATCAACTCGACGGCGCCGATCGTCCCCCGTTGCAGGGAGCCGGCCACACGCAGCAGGTCGTCCCAGTGCCGCGCGATGAGCGCCGTGTCGATGCGGTTCCGGGCCACCCCG
>JAABUX010004646.1_pt1 | contig 17269 bp, 20 predicted proteins | sample 5561851 | NCBI WGS metagenome assembly JAABUX01 (sample SAMN10711883, study PRJNA513361) | rock metagenome | isolation source: Antarctica rocks | place: Antarctica: Victoria Land, Richard Nunatak red sandstone | collected 2016-01-03 | reverse complement strand
CCGCCGTGCCGCCGCCGGTGGCGACCGTGACTGCAATCGAGCCCGCCTCGGTGAACTTGATGGCGTTGTCGATGAGATTTGTGAAGAGCTGATGCAGAAGTTTCGCATCGCCGCGGACGACCGGTCCGCCGTCGCCTGCGGGATCGGCGGGCGCGCACGTTAGGACCAGGCCCTTTTCTTCCGCGCGCGGCCGCGCCGAGCGAACGGCGTCCGCCACGATGCCGTCGAGTGCAAGCGGTTCGCGCGGTACGTCGTCGCCGGATTCCGCCTTTGCGAGCAGCAGCATGCCGTTGACCATCGCGGCGAGTGACGCGCTTTCGTCCCGGATCGCGCGCAAGCTTTCGGCACGCACGACGGGATCGCGATCAGCCCAACGCTCGAGCATTTGCGCGTTCGCGTTGATGACGGTCAGCGGCGTCTTGAGTTCGTGCGAGGCGTCGGAAATGAATTGCCGCTCGCGAGCGAAGCCGTCTTCGAGCCGATCGAGCATCGCATCGAAGCTCCGCGCGAGCGCGCCGAGTTCGTCGCCGCGATCGTTCCAGCCGAGCCGCCGGCTCAAGCGATCGGAGCGAATCTCGCCCATCGCCGCGCCTAGGCGCGCGATCGGCTCGAGCGCACTCGCGGCGACTGCGAAGGATCCCGCGACGACGAACGCGGCGGCGAGCGCGACCACGACGAGCAACAGGGCAAGCACGCGCGCGACGGTTTCGTCGTACACTGCGAGCGACTCACCGACCTCGACGATAACCGCGACGCCGGGATAGCGCACGAACTCGTCGCGGACGAGCACGTCGCCGAGGTCGGGCCGCGTCTCGACGCGATACGCGATTGCGGTCGCACGTACGGCGACGATCTGCTCGAAGGTCGCGCCGCCCATGTTGGTGCTTTTGGCGACGGGGTAGCCGCTGGGCGTATCGATCTCGACGTAGGTCGTCGGGCTCGACCAATGATCGAGGCTTCCGGTCGCGGTCAACTGTTCATCCACCGGAAGCGCGTCGCCCACGGCAGAGAGGAGCGAGTTGCCGCGCACGACGTTCGAGATATCTGCGCCGATGCGATCGATCTTCACGCGCGCTTCGTCGAGAAGAATCGTACGCAACTGGAACGTTAGGACGATCGCGACCACGGCGATGACGCCGACGAGCAAGAACGCATAGAAGCTCGCGATACGCGCGCGCAGCGAGCGAAAGTTCAGGCGCGAAGCGTATACCCGACGCCGCGTACGGTTCCGATGAGTTTCTCCTCGAAGCCCTCGTCGATCTTGCCGCGCAGGTAGCGGATGTAGACGTCGATGAGATTGCTGTCGCCCAGAAAATCGCTGCCCCACACGCCGTTGAAGAGTTCGTCGCGGGTGTGCACCTTGTTGCGGTGCAAGAGGAGATATTCCAGCAGCGCGTATTCTTTCGCGGTCAGGGCGATCGTCTTGCCGTCGCGCACGACTTCGTGACGATCGCGATCCATCGTGAGATCGCGCGCGACCAGGACGTTCGATTTCGGATGTCGTTCGCGCAGACGCGCGCGCACGCGTGCGAGCAACTCTTCGATCGAAAAGGGCTTCGTGAGGTAATCGTCCGCGCCGCGATCGAGCCCGCTCACGCGATCGGGCACGCGATCCTTGGCGGTGAGCATGATGATGGGGACGTTGCTCTTCGCGCGCACGCGCGTGCAGATTTCGTTGCCGTCCATCTTCGGAAGCATGACGTCCAAGATGATGAGGTCGGGTTCTTTGAGCGCTTTTTCGAGGCCGGCGAGCCCATCGGTCGCAGTGTCGACCGCGTACCCTTCGTGCTCGAGTTCCAGCCGTAGGACGCGGACGATCTGGGCGTCGTCCTCGATCACGAGGATCTTGAACGGGCGCAGGGTCACGACGTCCATGCGGCCGCTAGCGACCTCCGCGCAGACGCGACCGCGACAGCGGTTCGAAATTGAGCGCGATCGCGATCGCGCCACCGAGCGCGAGCCATATCATCGTCGTGGGTTCGGCGATTTCACGCATCGTCGCGTACGCGGTCGTGGTGAAGGCGGAGGCAGCGTGGTGGTCGGCAACGAGCCAGGCGATGAGCCAGACGCCGATTGCGAGCGCGACGCCGATCGTGCTCGCGTCTAGCGACGAGAACGGCGATGTCCGGCGCACGACGGGTGCGTAAACGGTGGCGCGTAGGATCGCGGCGCGCAAGCCCGCGGGCGGCGCTGCAAGTGGGAGCGCGAAGATCGCGCGGTCGAGGTCGTCGTGGTCGTCGTTCATTCGGTCACCAGGGCCTTACGGAGCAGATCTTTCGCGCGGAAGAGGTGGGTTTTGACGGTTCCCATCGGCAGGTCGAGGACGCGCGCGATCTCCTCGTACTGCATGCCTTGAAGATGATAGAGCGTGATAACGTGTCGATACTTCTCCGGAAGGGCATCGATCGCTTCGTATAACGCGCGAGCCTCCGCGTTGCGTTCCGCCAGGGCCGCGGGCCCGGGACCGGTATCCGCGTGGTCGGGCACCTCGTCGCTCGTTTCACGCTTTCGCTTGGCAAGGCGATCGCAGCAGGCGTGATACGCGATCGCGAAGATCCAGGTCGAGAAGCGCGCTCCCGGCTTAAACGTCCGCAAGCTGCGGTAGGCTTTGAAGAAAGCCTCTTGCGTGCAGTCGCGCGCCTCGTCGTTGTTTCGCATCGTGCGGAGGCAGAGGTGATAGACAGCACGTTCGTAGCGCTCGACGAGCATACCGAACGATTCCCCGCGCCCGGCGACGGCCGAAAGCACGAGGCTCGAATCGTCGACCTCTTCGACGGTCGCTACGTTCATCGTTCCGACCGTCTCCGCGAGCGCGCTTGCCACACCTGCAGCTACGGCCGATGTCGGGTTAGAGTTTCGTGAAACACGAGTTCCGCTCGACCGTATGTGGAGCATGAGCCATCCCGCCGAAGTCATCGTCCCGGTCACCGCGATCTTCTTTTTATTCGGTGGCCCGGTGCTCGCGTTCGTCTTCTTCCGCGTCCTCAAACATCGCGAGCGCATGGCGATGATCGAACGCGGCATAGCCCCCGAGGGGCTCAAACGCGCGAAAGATGGCTCGGGACCACCGCCCCTGCCGGGAGCACTGACCGACGATCCGCAGGCGACGCTTCGCAAAGGCATCACGCTCACCGCCGTCGGGCTCGCGCTTACGATCGGCCTTTCCATTGCGGGAATCAAGACGGAGCCTTCCGGCATCCCGGGGCTCGGCGGCGAGATGTCGGTTTGGAAGCCCGGGCCGGCGTTACTCTTGGGTCTCGTGCCGCTCTTCGTCGGACTCGCGCGCGTGATGATGGCGCTGCTCTCCGGCGCGACGCTCGGCCCGCCGCGTCCGTTACCGGGCGCGGGCTCCGAAGTGCCGTTCGATCAGACGCGCCGCGTCGACGCGACGTACGCCGATGCACCGCGGACCGCGTATGCGCAATACGAGGGACCGTACACGTACCGGCCCGACGGAACGAGCGAACTACGACCGCCGTCGACACCGCCCGAACGGCGCTAGTCGCCCGATCGTTCGTAGCAAAAAAAAGCGGGGCGCCTGGCGCCCCGTTGGTTTACTTACAGGTGACGAGCGCCATCGCCCATCCGTTCGTCGTGCGCGTTCGCACGAGATATCCGTCTGCCGTTCGGTCGTAAATCTGGAAGCCCGCTCTGAGCGCGTCGGCTAGCGATTGAAAGACCATGAGTCCAGCCATGTCGGATCCCCCTTTCCACCGGTGATTCCATCACCTAACCCTATTAACGGTCGTTGCGCGCAAAGGTTCAGTATCCGCCCTCACATCCTCGTAAAGTTTTTCGTGGGGAAAAGCCGCGCGCGAATTGAAACCGCCAGCATGCCCGCTCTGGAAACGTTCGCAGCGGTCCACGCGACCGTCGTCTGCGATCGACGCGAGCCGGCTGCGGGCATCGTAATCGTCGGCTTGCACGCGCCCGAACTCGCGTGCGCGGTACGGCCCGGACACTTCGTGATGGTCGTTCCGCCCGGCGGCGAGCGCGTCGCGACGGCCCTCGGCGTTTACGAATGCGACGGCGATCGCGTGTCGCTGATGCTCGTCGTGGTCGGGCCGCGCACGCGCGAACTCGCCTCGCTTGCGACGGGCGATTCGCTCGTCGTATTCGGACCGCTCGGCAACGGCTTCGACCTCACGACGCTGGGAAACGATGTGGCGCTCGTTGCCGGCGGCGTGGGAGTCGCGCCATTGTTGTTGCTCGCGCGCGATCTCGTCGCACGCGGCGCACGCGTCACGCTGTATTACGGTGCGCGCACCGCACGAGCGCTCGTCGATGCAGACCTCTTCGAACGCGTCGGCGCGGCCGTCGCACTCGCGACTGACGATGGTTCGCTTGGCCATCACGGGTACGTAACGGACCTGCTCGCGCGCGACGGCCGTGCGCACGACACGATCGCCGCCTGCGGTCCGACGCCGATGTTGCGCAACGTCGCGCGCATCGCGAACGAGCGCGGCATTCGCGCGCAGCTCTCGCTCGAGGAGACCTTCGCGTGTGGCGTCGGTGCGTGCTGGGGTTGCATCGTGCCGCTCGATCGTGCGTCCGCGCAAGCGCCGAATTTTCCCGAGGCGAGTGCCAGCGAGTCGCGCGGTTACGTGCACGCGCGCATCTGTAAGGAAGGCCCCGTCTTCTGGGCGCACGAGTTGCGATGGTAGGCGCGACGCCGTCCCTCGCGACCGATCTCGGTGGATTACGGCTGGCCGCACCGACCCTGATGGGCAGCGGCTGCTACGGGTCGGGTGAAGAGTACGCGCCGTTTGTGGATCTTGGGCGCATCGGCGGCGTGGTGCTCAAGAGCGTCACGCGCCATCCGCGTTTGGGAAACAACGCGCCGCGTCTGGTCCCCGTGGCGAGCGGACTGCTCAACGCGATCGGCTTGCAGAACCCCGGCATCGAGCACTATCTCGCGCACGATGTCGCCAAATTTGCGGATCGCCCGTGCGCCGTCGTCGGAAGCGTCGCGGGGTTCTCGGTCGAGGATTTCGGTGACGTGACCGAGCGCCTTGCGGCGCGCGACGAAATCGATGCGATCGAGATCAACATCTCGTGTCCCAACGTCGCGCATGAGGGTGAGACCTTCGCGTGCGATCCGAATCTCGCCGCCGCGGCGACGCGTGCAGCGCGCGCGCGCACGACGAAACCGCTCATCGTCAAGTTGTCGCCCAACGTCACCGATATCGCTTCGATCGCGCGCGTCGTGGAAGAGGCGGGTGCCGATGCGCTTGCGGTCGTCAACACGGTACGCGGCATGTCGATCGATATCGATCGCGTCGTACCGAAGCTCGGCAACGTCACGGGCGGCCTCTCGGGTGCGGCGATCCGGCCGATCGCGGTGCTCGCCGTTTGGGAAGTCGCACGCGCGGTGCGCATTCCCATCCTCGGTCAGGGCGGCATCGAGACGGCGCGCGACGCGCTCGAATTTCTCTTGGCCGGTGCGACGGCCGTCTCGATCGGCACGGGCAACTTCACCGACCCGCGCGCGCCGATCGCGGTCGCGGACGGCATCGCGGACTATCTTGCCACCCGCGGCCACGCGTCGATCGCGGCGATCGTCGGCGCGGCAAATCCGGGCTTTCTCGCGCGGCGATGATCGCATCGTTCGACGTGCTCGCGGCACCGATCGCGGCGGCGGACGTCGCGCTCGTCCCGCTCTCGACCGCACACGCGGACGCGCTCGCGAACGCCTTCGTCGACGACGAATTGTGGACGTGGCTGCTCCTCGCCAAACCGCAGACGCGTGCCGACGTCGACGCATGGATTGCGTCGGCGCTTGCCGCTGCAACCCGTCGCGAGGCGGCACCGTTCGTCGTCGTGCGGCCCGACGGCACGCTCGCGGGCACGACGCGTTTTCTCGCAATTCGCCCGGGCGACGCGTCGCTGGAGATCGGGTCCACGATGCTCTTCGCGAACGCACGCGGCACGTGGATCAACAGTCGCGTGAAAGCGATGATGCTCGAGCGCGCGTTCGGTTGCGGCTACCAGCGCGTCGAGTTGCGGACGGACGCGCGCAACGACCGTTCGCGCGCAGCGATCACCGCGATCGGTGCGACGTACGAGGGCACGCTGCGTTCCCTTCAGCGCCGTGCCGACGGACGAATTCGCGATACCGCAGTGTTCTCGGTCCTCGCTCGGGAATGGCTCGACGTGCGCCAACGGCTCGCGTCCCGAGCGGCACGCTTCATGGAGAAAATATGACCGTCGCAACGCAGCCCAAGCTCATCGTCGCCCTCGACGTTGCGGAGTTCGCGACCGCGAGGCACCTCGTCGAAACGCTCGCACCGCTCGGCGTCTGGTATAAGGTCGGGTACGAAGCGCTCTTCGGTTACGGCGATGCGCTACGTTCGGTGCTCGAGGCAACGAACGCGAGCGTTTTCCTCGATGCGAAACTGCACGATATTCCGCGCACGGTCGAAGCCGCCGTTCGCGCGCTCGTGCGACCCGGCGTGCGCATCGTCACGGTACATGCGATCGGCGGGAACGAGATGTTGCAAGCCGCGGTCGCGGTCGCCCACGATCGCGCGGCCGAACTCGGTATCGAGGTGCCGCAGGTTTTCGCCGTCACGATTCTCACGAGCATCGCGGCGGAAGACTTACGCGAACTCGGGCTGCAGGGCGGTCCGGGTGAAAACGTGATGCGACTCGCGGCGCTCGCGCGCGACGCGCGCTGTGCCGGCGTCGTCTGCAGCGCGAACGAGGTCGCCGATCTCAAGGCATTCTTCGGACACGACTTCGCCGCGCTGACGCCCGGCATTCGCCCCGGGGGCACGGCACACGGCGATCAGAAGCGCGTCGCGACCCCGCATGCGGCGGTTGCCGCGGGTGCGGATTACCTCGTCGTCGGGCGGCCGATCGTCGAAGCGGCCGATCCCGTCGCCGCCGCGCGCGCGATTCTCGCCGAGATGGAGGCCGCGGCCGGTGCGCGCTGAGGAATTACGCGAGGCGCTCGTCGATCGCGGCGCGTTGCTCGACGGACACTTTCGCCTGTCCTCGGGCCGCCACAGTGATCGCTTCGTGCAGAAATTTCGCGTGCTCGAAGATCCGACGATCGTCGAGCGGATCGGCACGACGCTCGCCGATGCCGCGAGGCCGCTCGGTACGACGATCGTGGTCAGCGCCGCGGTCGGCGGCATCGTGCTCGGCTACGAAGTCGCGCGTCAGCTCGGCACGAAGGCGATCTTCGTCGAGAAAGAGGGCGGCACGCCGACGTTCCGCCGTGGGTTCACTTTAGGAGCGAACGATCGCGCGTTCATCGTCGAGGACGTCGTGACGACCGGCGGCTCGGTGCGCGAGGTCCAGGCGGTGGTCGCCGCTACCGGCGCGACCGTCGTGGGAATCGGCGTCATCGTGCGCCGTCAGCTCGCCGACTTCGGCGTCGAAACGATCGCGTTGCTCGACCTGCCCGTCGTCTCGTACGAGCCCGCCGCTTGTCCGCAATGTCGTCGCGGCGAGCCGCTGATCGAGCCGGGCTCGCGCTTCCTCGTTCAACCGTAAGCGGCGGTCGTAGCGCGCTAGCGGCCGAAAAAACGGACCGTGCGTGTCGTGCTGTGCAGACCGTCGGAGAACTCGACGACGAGCACGTTCGATGCGGTCGGAACGTTGAGCTGCTCGTAGGTGCCGTCGCCGCCGCCGACGGCGACATACGGGCCGCCGCGCACGGCCGCGATGCGCACGCCCGGAAAGGCTCGCGCGTTCCATGCGAAAACGCCGGCGATATCGCTCGTGGCGATCGCTTCGGCGACGGGTTCCGCGTGAACGGTCGCGATGCGCTCGACGGTGCCGAACGGCGTGACGAGGCGTAAGCGCGCGAGCGCGGCTTCGGCCTGCGGCGCGAGCGGAACCGTGACGTGGAACGCGTTCGTCGCCTCGAGCGGCACCTCGAAGAGAACGCGGCCGTCCGAGGCCGTGCCGACGAGCGCGGCCAGGCCGCGGCCGAGGCGAACGAACGTGTTCGGCGACGTTTCGACGTCGAAGACGGGATCGAGCGCCGGCGTCGCATCGACGCGGCCGGAGACGTCGAGGGCCGGGCAGCGCAGGGCCGACGTGCGATACGCGAGCTCGGGTGCGCTCGGACAGCCCGCAGCGGGCGCGATCGGCATTTTCGCATGTGCGGCCGTAAACAGCGCCGCAACGGCGGTCGCGATGATGAGCATGGGCGATCTCCGAGAGGAGCGAACGTCTTTCGCCAGATGCAACCGTCACTCGATCGCCTCCTCCGCACGTCGCTCCGTGACTTCGCACCCTACAAGCCCGGCACGTCGGTCGATGAAGTCAAGCGCCGGTACGGATTCGAACATCCCGTCAAGCTCTCGCAGAACGAGAATCCGCTCGGCACGTCGCCGAAAGCGCTCGCCGCCTTGCAGCAGATAGCCGCACTCAGCGACTACGACGAAGACGATCACCGCGCGCTCAAAGAGCGACTCGCGCGCCCGTATGCGTTCGACGTCGGCAACGTCATTCTCGGGCACGGCAGCAACGAACTCGTCATGCTCGTCTTCGGCGCTTTCGTCGACCCGGGCGACGAGGTGGTACTCGCCGCGCCGTCGTTCTCGCTCTTTCGCAAGGACGCGCAAGTCGTGGGCGCCTCGGTCGTCGAGGTGCCGCTACGCGACGGCGTGCACGATCTGGGCGCAATGCTCGCAGCGGTGACGCCGAAAACGAAAGTCGTCTTCGTCTGCGATCCCAACAACCCGACCGGCACGCGCGTGCGGCGCGAGGCGCTGCTGGCGTTCGCGAAAGCGTTGCCCGCCGACGTGTTGCTCGTGATCGATCAAGCGTATCGCGAGTATATGGATGCGGACGGCGCGGACGGCGTAGACGTGCTACGCGTACGGCCGGCGACGCTCGTCTTACGAACGGCGTCGAAAATCTACGGCCTCGCCTCCGTGCGGTTCGGGTACGGTTACGCTTCGCCGCAGGTCATCGCATGGCTCGACCGCGTGCGCTTGCCGTTCAACGTCGCGCGGCCGGCAGCCGTCGCGGTGCTCGCGGCGCTCGACGACGACGACTTCATTGCGGCGAGCGTCGCGAACAACGAACGCGGTTTGCAGCAGCTCGGCGATGCATTCGCGCGCATGGGCGTGCACGCGTATCCGAGCGCCGCGAACTTCGTCGCGGTCGAAGTGCCGGTCGCCGCGGACGATGCGTACGCGGCGTTGCTCGAGCGTGGCGTCATCACGCGCTCGGGCGACGGGCTCGGGATGCCGGGGCGCCTGCGCGTGACGGTCGGCACGCCGCAAGAAAACACGGCGTTTCTCGACGCGTTCGGAACACTGCTCGCGACGTGGCGCGCGCGACCGATCGAAGCGCTGACGTGAACGCGCAGATCGCGCTACGCCGCGGAGGGCCGACGGATCGCGCGTTCGTTCGCGATCTCGGTCGACGCACGGCGCTCGATAGTATGTCGGCCGCGCGCATCGCGCCCGCGCCGTTCGTCGAAGCGAATTTCGATCGCCTCACGGATTTCGCGTTCGACGGATCGTTCGTGCTGCTCATCGCGGAGAGCGAACTCGACGGACCGCTCGGCTTCTGCCTCATGCTCGATTCGTTGCCCGACGAAGTCTCGGGCTTGCCGCAAGGCTTCGTCGCCTACATGGCGGTAGAGCCCGACGCGCGCCGGCGCGGCATCGCCCGTGCGCTCCTGGGCGCCGCGGAAGCCGCGGCCCGCGAACGCAAGCTGCCGCACGTCGCGCTCATGGTGACGGAAGATAACGTCGCGGCGCGCGAACTGTACGCGCAGTCGGGGTACATTACCGAGCGTCGCCTACTGTGCAAAACGCTCTAGGTTCCCCCGCGCTGCGGCGGCGCGCGCTGCTGTGGCTCGCCTTAGTCGCGCTCGCCTTCGCGGCACTCTGGTTCGCGTCGCGCATTCCGCGGACGATGACCGTGTTCGTGATCGCGGCGTTCGTCGCGTTCGGCGTCGAGCCGATCGTGGCGCGTTTCTCTAAGCGGGTGCCGCGCAATACGGCGATCGCGCTCGTGTTCGTCGGGCTGCTGGCAATCTTCGTCGTGCTCGCGCTGCTCGTCGTGCCGGCGACGATCGTGCAGATTCAGAGCATTGCGAGCAACGCGCCCGCGTATATCAACGTCGTGCAGAGTTGGATCGACGCGGTGCAGACGTTCATGACCGCGCACTTCGGGCATTCCTATCTGCCGCCGGGCTACGGCGACCTGCGCGCCTATCTCGCGGCGAAAATCTCGTCGACGTTGACCGACTCGCTCTCGTCGTTGACCGATATTCTCATCAACACGTTCACCGCAGCGTTCATCGGTATCTCGGCTCTCGTGCTGTCGGCATTTTTTCTCATACGCGGCGATACGGTCGCGAATTCGCTCTATGCGATCCTGCCCGAGCGGCGTCGGCCGGAGGCCAAGCGCCTGGGCGTAGAACTCGCGACCGTCTTCGGAAGCTACGTGTCGGGACAAGCCGCGCTCTGCACGATCACGGGCGCGCTGATCTTCGTCTTCGGGCTTTAAATTCGCGTTGTTACTCGGCATCGTGGCGGGGCTCGCCTACGCGGTGCCCTTCGTCGGTATGATCGTCGCGCACGTCATCGCGTTGATTCTCGCTGCGCCGCAAGGACCGCAGACCGTCATCTGGGTGCAGGTCATCGTCTTCACGATCGCGCGTATCGCCGACAACGTGTTCGTTCCGAAGGTGATGTCGGAGAGCGTCGGCGTCTCGCCGATCGTCGTCATGTTCGCCGTCTTCGCGGGCGGCGAACTGTTCGGGCTTCCGGGGCTGCTGCTCGGCATTCCGGCAGCCGCCCTTGCGAAAGTCGCGTGGCGATTCTTTCGTACGCGACCCTCCGACGGCGATACGCCCGATGCGGGCGTATCGTCCGTCGGACCGCCGCTCGGGCCGGTATTCGTTCCGATTCCGGACGTCCCGCCGACCGATCGCACGGCTTCCTCGGTCATCGACGCGCATTCGACGGAGGTCCACTGAGTTGCACTCGAATTTCTATCACATGCGATTCATCGCCCATCGCGCGAGCTTCGCACAAGACATGAGCGATGACGAGCGCGTGCTCATGCGGGCGCACGTGGCGTATTGGTCGGCAAAGATTGCCGAGCGAACCGCGCTTTGTTTCGGGCCCGTGCTCGATCCGCACGCCTCGTGGGGGTTCGCAATCCTTCGCGTCGACTCGGACGAAGAGGCAGGCGCGCTCATCGCCGGCGATCCTGCGCGCGCGCTCGGGCGTCACGAAGTGTTTCCAATCGCGCAGCTGATCGGAATGACGCAAACGCCGATCCGCTGAAGCGTCGCGCCGCCACGTTCGTACCTCTGGTAGCACTCCGGATGGCAAGATTTCAATGCTTGCTCGCCAAGTCGTGAATCATGATCGCAGTCGTTTTTGCCGCGCTGATGGTCGCATCCGCAAGCGCCGGTTTCACGCAATCGTCGATCGCCACGGCGCCGACGCCCGCGGCGTCCGAGAGTCCGTTCGATTCGCCCGCGCCGCAAGCTTCACCGGCGGCGAGTCCGGCGCCGAGCACGAGCCCCGTCGCTCGTGCATCGGCCGAGCCCGATCTTGCAAAGGCGCGCGTCGATGCGCTGTTGCGTGGCGGGCATGCGGATGCGGCTGCGTTCAGCGCGTCTTTTCTCGCGCAGGTTCCGGTCGCACAGATCGACACGATCGTCGTACAGCTTACCGCGGGGCTCGGACGATACGTCGGCATCGACGGCGCGTCGGGAACGTACGCGGCGCGGTTTGCGAAGGGGACCGACGAGATTTTCGTCCATCTCGACGGCGAGCGAAAGATCGACGGCCTCTTCTTCAAAACGCCGAAGTTTGCGACATCGTCGCTCGACGACGCGCTGGCAAACCTCGCACGAGTCGGCGCGAACGCGACGTTGTCGTATGTGGTCGTCGAAGGTCGCTCCGAACGAGCCGCCCTCGCGCCATCCATGCCTCTCGCCGTCGGATCGACGTTCAAGCTCGCCGTGCTTGCGGCGTTGCGAGACGAGATCGCTGCGGGACGGCGGCACTGGAACGATGTCGAGCCGCTGCAAAGCGCGTGGAAGAGCTTGCCGAGCGGCGTGTTGCAGACGTGGCCCGATGGGACACCGATCACGCTTGCGACGTACGCGACGGAGATGATCTCGATTAGCGACAACGCCGCGGCGGACGCGTTGATCGCGCTCGTCGGGCCGAAGGCGCTCGCGCCGTACGCCGGTCGCAACGTGCCGTTCCTGACCACGCGCGAGTCTTTCATTCTCGCAGGAACGACGGGCGCTGCCCAAGCGCGCGCCTACCGTGCCGCATCCACGCCCGAAGCACGTTCCGCCGTTCTTACAGCGGTGGATCGCTTTCCGGAACCGACTCTCGCGACGTTCACGGGAATGTCGGCGGTGCCGATGCTCGACGTCGAATGGCACTACAGCGTGCGCGAGCTGTGCGCGCTCATGGCGCGCGTCGCCGTTCTTCCGCTAATGTCGATCAATGCGGGTCCGGCGGGAACCGCTGACTTTGCGCGGGTCGCTTATAAAGGTGGCTCGGATCGCGGCGTCATCAACTTGACGACGCAAGTGCTCACCAAACGCGGTTCGCGCGTGTGTTTCTCCGCGACGCTCAATAACGCAACGACGGCATTCGACGATGCCGCCTTCGAGCTGGCGTACGGAGCGGCGATCGCGAGCCTTGCCGACCGCTAGCGGAGCTTCACGACGATGCGGCACGATCGGCTCCTGTGACGCGTTGTCATCGGTATGCACCTTAGAACGCGTCGTTCGCTTTCGCTCGCCCTGGGAACCGCGATCGTTGCGGTCACGTGCTCGCCGGTCGCGGTTGCGGCCGCGCCGACTGCCGCGTCGTGCGACGCGCGAGCGTTGACGTTGCGGATCGAAAGCGGTGACGGCCGTTTCGCGGGGATGTCGAACGACGGCGCGATCGTCGTCGTGCGCAATGTCGGCAACGCGACGTGCTCCATTTCCGCGCTTCCGACGCTGACGCTACGCGATGCGCGCGGACGCAACGTCGCGACAGGCGTGCCGACCGGCGCGCGCTTCATGCACCCAGGACCCGTCGTCCTTCCGATAACGCTCGACGCTGGAGAGACGGCCGCCGCGACGTTGCGCTGGATTTCCGGCAACGTCTTCGATGCATCGGCGCGACATGCGACGTCCGCGCGGCTCGCGTTGATGCTCGATGACGCGGCGACGACCGCGCCGCTGATCGCGACGGTCTGGGCCCACTCCGGTGTGGCGATCACCTTCGACGAAGGGCACCTCACGAAAGCGCTACCGCCGCTCGACGATGCATCGATCGCGATGGCCGGAACGTACGTCGGTGAAGGCCCCGACGGCTCGACATACGTCGATGCGCTCGGTCACCCGGCGCGCAAACTCATTATCCGTAAAGAGGCCGACGGCCGCGCCGCGTTTACATTCGACGGCATCGGCGGGCAAGCGCCGAACCTGGGTTCGATCGCGGGTCCGCTCGTCGTGCAGGGCGAGCGCGCGACGTTTCACGATCCGACGCGTGACTGCGATCTCACGTTCGCGTTCTATGGCGTGCAACTCACGGTCGTACAAACGGGCGCCTGTGGTTTCGGAAACGCGGTGAGCGCGCGCGGACAGTATCGCGCGATCTAAGCGTGCGCCTACATGGAGTCGGGCGCCGAAACTCCGAGTAACGCGAGCGTCGACGCAAGGATCGTTTGCGCCGCGAGCGCGAGCCCGAGGCGCGCGGTCGAGAGGTCGGCATCGTCGCCGAGCACTTTGCACGCCGCATAGAACTGCGAGAAGTCGCTCGCGACGTCTTGCGCGTAGCGCGCGAGCCGATGCGGCGCGCGCGCCGTCGCAACGGCACGTACGATACCTGGGAATTGCGAGAGTCGGCGCGCGAGCGCGATCTCCGCAGGTTCGACGAGACGATCGAGTGCGTCGCCGCGACGCGCACGTTCGACGAGGTCGTGCGGCGCGCGCGCGAAAATCGAGGCGATGCGTGCGTGCCCGTACTGCACGTAGAAGACCGGGTTCTCGTTCGTCTTCTCTTTCGCGAGTGAGAGATCGAACGTCATCGGCGAATCGGCACTCATCATGACGAAGAAGAAGCGCGCCGCATCGACGCCGACTTCGTCGATCACGTCGTCGAGCGTCAGCAGTTCGCCCGCGCGCTTCGAGAGCGAGACGACCTCACCGTCGCGCAGGATCGTCATCTGCTGCGCGATGATCACGTCGATCGTGCCGGGCTTGCCGAAGGCGGCGGCGATCGTCGCGAGTCGCGCGATGTAGCCGTGATGATCGGGACCGAGGATGAGGATCGCACGATCGTTGCGTTCGAGTTTGTCGTAATGATAGGCGACGTCGGGCGCGTAGTAGGTCGGGCGACCGTCGGAGCGCACGAGAACGCGATCCTTGTCGTCGCCGAAGGTCGTCGTGCGCATCCACGTTGCGCCGTCTTGCGTGAACGTGTGCCCGCGTTCGCCGAGTGCCGCGATCGCCGCATCGACGGCGCCCGCGACGTGCATCGCTTTTTCGCTCTGCCAACGATCGTTGAGCACGCCGAAACGTGCCGCACTCGTTTTCTGATCGCGAACGATGCGGTCGAGGCCATACGCGGCAAAGATAGGCAGCCACGCGGTTTCCGGTGCGTCGTCGTAGCGCGCGCCGTTGCGGTCGCGTAGTTCCTTCGCGATCGGCACGAGGTAATCGCCCGGGTAGCCGTCCTCGGGGAACGGATACGTCGGATTCGCGAGCTGGCGGTAGCGCGCGTACACCGACTTTCCGAGCGTGTCGATCTGCGATCCCGCGTCGTTGACGATCCACTCCGTCGTGACGTCGATGCCGGCGAAGCGCATCGCGTTCGCGATCGCCGCTCCGAGCGACATCGAACGACCCTGCACCACGAGCAGCGGTCCCGTGGGGTTGGCGCTCCCAAACTCGAGGGAGATGCGCTCGCCCGTCGGCGCGCCCTTCCCGAATGCGCGACCCTCGCGGAGAATCGTTGCGACGACGCGCTGCCAATACGTCGGTGCGAGGCGGATATTGATGAAGCCGCCGATCGCTTTTGCATCGGCGAGCAGTTCCACGAGCGCGGGCTCGGCCGCGAGCGCGTGCTCGACGATCTCGGTCGCGAGTTGCTGCGGGGGGCGACGCGCACGCTTCGCGAGTTGCAGCGCGACGTTGGAAGCGAAGTCGCCGAACTCGGGATTACGCGGCAATTCGAACACGACGGATGGCGCGGAGCCGTCGCCGGGCACGAGCGCGTGCGCCGCCCCTGTGAGAGCTGCCGCGATGCGATCGAGATCCGAGGCGCCCGGCAACGGCTCAGTGATGGTACGGCTCATTACGCGCGATCTTCGCGGCGCGGTAGAGCTGTTCCAGCACGATAGCCCGTGCCCACTCTTGCAGAACATCAGTTGCGAGAGCGACCACGCAAACGTCGTGCGCTCGAGGAGGGCGGGGCTCGCGCCGAAGGTGCCCGCGATCGCGATCGTCAGCTCCCGAGTTGAGCGCCCGTGCGCTCGAGAAGCCATAATGGTTCGCCCGGTTCGATTGCGCGGACGATTCGCTCGCCTTCCTCGGCGACGTACGTCTCGCGAATTCTTCCGACGGCGATGACGCGGAGTTTCACTGACGAGTTCGCACAGCCGACCGTCGCATCGCTACTGTGTCGTAAACGTCCCGGCGCCTTGGAATGGCTGACATCCGGGTCCGACGCCGGAAAACACAACATAGTAGGCCGTATGAGGGGTGAGTTGCGGGTATCCGACTCCACCCAGCGGCTTGTTCTCATTAACAGGTAAAGGAGATGCGGCTGGGCTCGGAAGCGGAGATGGCGGTGCTCCGATCGCGTTGCCAATGGCGATGTTTTGCGACGTCGCAGTGAGGTCGATTCGATAGCCGAGCCGATAGGGGTTATTCGCGTTATCGGTTGTCGGCACGCCTGCGAAGAGCAATGTTCCGGCGGTCGTTGGAACGCCGGTGCTACCCGGAATTGGATACAGTAATTGCGGCGCGAAGAGTCCATACGACGAAGCGGATCCGCAATTAAATCCTTGCGTCGCACTGGGCGTGCCGCCCGAGCAACCCGCTAGCGCGCAAAAGGCAACAGCGTAGACGCCGACGACCAGAGCCCATGGGCGGTACGACCTCATTAAAACCTCGCTGCGACAAGTATGCTGCGGGTGCGAGTTTCAAGCGGCAATTTTAAGCGGAGACCCTCGCGGCCTGCAACCGATATCGCGATGCCGACATCGCGCGTTCCCGAAAGCTGCCGAGTGACGCTGGGAAGTTCGACGAGCGAAAGGATCTTAGAGCGCGAGACGGCGCGGGGAGTCATCACCGCGGCCGCCGCGAGCAACATTTTCCAGAGCGATGAGAAACTCGATCGCGATGTAGCCGCGAATGCCGCCGCCGTCGATGGCGAGCAAGCGCTTCGAACCCGGTTCGTCGAGTTTCGCGCGGTAGCTCATCGGACGAAACCTCTCGCGGCGCGGGTGCGGCTTGCGCGCCGTTGCGTCGTCTCGCGAGCGAGTACCTTCGCGCGGCGGCGCTCCGATGCGTCAGGCGCGAACCGCGGCGAATCGAAGCGAGTCGTGGCGGCGGATGCGACCGTCGATTTCCAGGCGCATCAATGCCGCTAGGACGTCGCCGATGGCGGCACCCGTGAGATCAGCGAGCGCTTCGGCATCGTGTGGCTCGCGCGCGACGAGGGCGAGTACGCGCACCTCGAGCGGATCGCGCGTCGCATCGGCGTCCGCGACGATCGACGTCGGCGTGTTCGGTAACGCTGCGATGCCGATCGCTTCGAGCACGTCGTCGTGGTCGCGCACCAGCGTCGCGCCGTCGCGGATGAGCGCGTTGCAGCCGGCCGCGACGGTGCGATCGACGTCACCCGGGAAGGCGAGCACGTCGATGCCGAGGCTCGCGGCCCAACTCGCCGTATTGAGGGCTCCACTGCGCGTCGCGGCCTCGACCACGACGACCGCGTCCGCGAGCGCCGCGACGACACCGTTGCGCTGGATGAATTGCGGCGGTCGCGCGGGTTCGTCGGGGGCGTAGGGCGAGAGCACGGCGCCGCCGTGCGCGATCATCCGTTCCGCGAGTTCCCGGTTGCGTTTGGGAAAGAAGCATCGGTGGCCGCCGCCGAGGACGCCGACCGTCGGCGTCGGTCCGCCGAGCGCCCCGAGATGCGCCATACCGTCGATGCCGAGGGCGAGGCCGGAGATGACGCACACGCCCGCCCGCGAGAGCCCTTCGGCGACCTCGCGCGCGCTTGCCAGACCGCCCGCCGACGGCGCGCGCGGCCCCACG
>JAABUX010004644.1_pt1 | contig 17271 bp, 17 predicted proteins | sample 5561851 | NCBI WGS metagenome assembly JAABUX01 (sample SAMN10711883, study PRJNA513361) | rock metagenome | isolation source: Antarctica rocks | place: Antarctica: Victoria Land, Richard Nunatak red sandstone | collected 2016-01-03 | reverse complement strand
CGTTCGACCACGCCTCGCCCGCCGCGATGTACGCGCACAACGTCCACCGCGACGACTACCAGGACCTCGGCCGCGAGATGCTCGGGCTCAACAGCATCGTCCAGCAGACCGGCCGAAGCCCCGCGCTCCCCGGACTCGACGTGGTGATGGGCACCGGCTTCGGCCAGGCGGGCCGGGCGGGCGACATGAGCAAGCAGCAGGGGAGCAACGCCGTCGAGGGGAACGCCCACATCACCGACCTCGATAAGGCCGCGATCAACGTCAAAAACGGCGGCAAGTACGTCGTGACCGAGACCACCGACGGGGTCCTCGGCGCGTCGAGCCTGCTCGCCGCCGCCGGCCAGGCCGCGACCGGGGGACACCGCCTGTTCGCCTTCTTCGGCAAGAAGGGGTTCAATCACCTCCCCTACCGGACCGCCGACGGCGCGTACGACCCCGTCGCCGGGATCAGCGGCAAGCCCGACGCCTACTCCGCCGACGACCTCACCGAGACCCCCAAGCTCGTCGACATGACCGAAGCGGCGCTCACCGTCCTGGCCAGCCAACCCGGCAAACCGTTCGCCCTATTCGTCGAGGCCGGCGACGTCGACTTCGCCCTCCACGACAATAACCTCGACAACGCCGTGGGAGCCGTCTACAGCGGCGACGACGCCGTCCGGGCCATCGTCGGATGGGTCGAGAAGAACAGCAACTGGGACGACTCGGCCCTGATCGTCACCGCCGACCACGGCCACTACCTCGTCATCGACGACCCCAAGCCGATCGTCGGCGCCGCGAAGTAAGTCGGAGGAATCCCGGCGACGAGCGACCGACGGAAGTATTCGTACGACTTAGAATATTCTTCGATCATTGCTCGCCGCCGTCAAGCTCTGCTGCTTCGGAAGGCACAGTTCGCGCGGTTTTTAGGCAACATTAGGGTGGTTCTGTGTAGCATCTTGGGAACACAACTTTGCGTTCGATCTCATAAAGTCCTTCGTGTAATAAGGTTAAAATCGCCGAGCGGACATCATCGAGAGTCCGGCACGAGAATCGCCCGGTTTATCTAGGTCTTGCCGTCAGCGAGCATGAATACGCGCCTAGGCTGGTCGTGTCTTTCAATCCCTCGATCGCCTCGGCACCATTTCGTCGTCTGGTTCGGATCGCAGAAATGTTGGATGTCGCCCCGGAGACCTCCGGGGGAGCTTCCGACCCGCTCGTTCAGACTTCTCGCCCGGCAGCTTCCTCCCAAGCGTCTCTTTCGGAAGGTCTTAACACGTTGATTATCCCCAATCGCCCAAGCCGGATGGCTCGATGCCTCCTTTTGACAGTTGTCGCGTGCTCAGCCCCAGGTTGCGGCTCGGAGAACGTCAAGGTCGCCGGGGGCGCGGAGGCCCCGCCACCGACAACGGCGCGTGCCAAGAAGGCTGCGGAAGCCGAACAAAAGATTCCCAAGCATATGAAGCTTCGCTGATCGCCCGCTCGATCGTATCGTTCTTTTCATTTTCCCACCGATGACTCTCCTACCGCCCGGAGCCCGCACCATGACGAAGCCTGCGACACGAACCGCCCCGAACGGATTCACGCTCATCGAGCTTTTGGTGGTCATCGCCATCATCGCCGTGCTGATCGCCTTGCTCTTGCCCGCTGTCCAGGCCGCCCGCGAGGCCGCCCGACGCGCCCAATGCACAAACAACCTCAAACAAATCGGCCTGGCGACGCACAATTATATCAGTACTCACAACTGCTTACCGCTGGGTCTTTATCGCCAAAGGGGTCTCGACGGGTCGAACTACCCCTGGACTTCCGGGAGCGTATTCGTGAACCTGGCCAACTTCCTCGAACAGGGAAATGTCTACAACACGATCAACTTCAACATAAATATTTTCGACGCCGTCAACGCGACAGTCTCCGGCTTCGGGCTTTCGACGCTCTGGTGCCCGAGCGACGGGACGATTTCGATGAACCACCAGTACAGTGCCGCCGACAGCGCCGCAGGCAACGGGGCGTTGGAAGCCGTGCCGCTGAACATGTACTACTCAAGTTATGCCGGCTGTTCAGGGACTTGGTTCGTGACGCCTCGCTATGACGCCCCATCGGCCAGCGTCTTCGCGGCGGCGGCTGGGCAGCAGAACGGTGCGATCGTCTATGTCGGCTATGGCAACGGGGAGATTTCCCCTGCCGGTGTCTTGAACGGCTACAACCGGGGGGCCGTCTCGTTGGCTTCGGTGACGGACGGGACCAGCAACACGATCGGCTTTAGCGAGCACGCCCACGGCAAATACAACAAAGATGACCAGATCAGTTGGAACTGGTGGACCTCCGGGAACACCGGCGACACCATCTTCTCGACGATGTTCCCAATGAACCCGTTTAACAAGGTGGTCAACACCTCGTTCGATAAGTATCATGGCGGTTCCGACGCATACACTGGCGCGGCGTCGAGCTTCCACCCCGGCGGGGCGAACTTCACCTTCCTTGATGGCTCGGTTCGATTCCTCAAAGACACGATCAACACCTGGCCGCTGGCAACCGGCTCGGGCACGACGGTTTACCCGGTGGGAGTCACCCCAGACTCGTCGACCACCTACGGCTGGATCGTCGCCCCGGGGACGCAGTTGGGCGTCTATCAGCAACTTTCGACCGTCGCCGGTGGCGAGGTCATCAGCTCGGATGCTTTTTGATCTCGGTCGAGCGTGGGCCGGTTCGTTCACCGGAGGGTTGACGAGCCGGCCCGATTGCCCGGGTCGATCAGAAGTGGGGGGCCATCACCCCGTTGTGGGTGGCGAAGGTCCAGCCATGACCGTCAAGATCAACGAGACTGCAGCACCGATCGCCCCAGAAAGTGTCGATCGGGCCGAACTTGACCGAGGCTCCGGCCGATGCCGCTTGCCGGGTCAGGGCGTCGACGTCGTCGCAGTAGACGTACATCGAGACCGGGGATTCGACCCCCGAGGTTGCCGGGGCCTTGGTCGTCGCGCCGTAAGCCCCCTCGGGGCCGAGCATGATCGAGCCGTCCTGCCAGGAAACCCTGGCGTGCATGATCGCGCCGTCTTCGCCGCTGTTGACTTCCTGGCGCTCGAAGCCGAACGCCGCCTTGTAAAAGTCGAGCGAAGCCACCATGTCTTTGACCGTCAGGTAAGGCGTAATCCAGGGCATCATCGTCGGTCGGCCCGAACGTGTTTCGACGACCGCTTCCTGTGCTGTTCCAACGCTCATGATCAAACCTCCTTGAACTGAGTAGTGTCGATTTGTCACTGGCCGCCCCGACCTTATCGACAAAATGAACACCCGTCAACTTGAAATTTTGTGAGTCTTGTGTTTTTCCCGAATACTTGATCCGCACCCTTGCGAGCGAAGGGTAGCCGAGATTATCTCAATAGGGTTGGGATCACCGGGCCAACGCTCGGGTCGAGGTGGCGAACAAGGGCCGTCGAGATTTCGACTCATGGCGACTCGCATCCAGTGGTTGGGCCATTCTTGCTTGCTGGTCGAGAGCGACGGGAAGCGGGTGCTGATCGACCCGTTCTTGACCGGAAACCCGTCGGCCAAGGCGAGAGCCGACGAGGTCGAGGCGGATTATGTCCTGGTGTCGCACGGCCACGACGACCACGTCGGCGACTCGGTGAGCATCGCCAGGCGGACCGGGGCGACCGTCGTCAGCAACTACGAACTGGGCCACTGGTTTGAGAAGCAGGGATTGACCAAGGTCCACGGGATGCAGCATGGCGGAGGCTGCCAGGTCGACCCGACCGTCCACGTCAAATTGACTCTGGCATTCCACGGGTCGACCTTGCCGGGCGGCGAAGGGTACGGCGGGAACCCTTGCGGCTTCCTCTTGACCTTCGCCGACGGGACCCGGATCTATGACGCCGCCGACACCGGGTTGTTCGGCGACATGAAGCTGATCGGCGAAGGGGGGCTTGACCTGGCGATCCTGCCGATCGGCGACTACTACACGATGGGGCCGGGCGACTCGATCCGGGCGATCAAGCTCCTCGAACCCCAGGCCGTCATGCCGATCCACTACAACACCTTCCCACCGATCCGCCAGGACGTCCACGCCTGGTCCGACCGGGTGTCCCAGGAAACGTCGAGCAAGCCGGTCGTCCTCGAAGTCGACGGCTGGTACGACGTTCGCTAATATAAAAAAGGCTTTTAGCCACGGATGAACACGGACGGGACACGGATAAGGAAAACTTCATAAAATGATTTTAGAACTTTTCTTATCCGTGTCCCGTCCGTGTTCATCCGTGGCCGCTTTGATTTCTGCTCCGATCTCGATTAATACTGGATCTGCCCGAGGTATTGGTTGTTGATGATCAAGGCTCCGTCGGGGACGATGGTCCCGGCGGGGAGGGTCGAGTTGGCCACGTAGGTTCGGGCGCCTATGGTGACGTTGCTCCCCAGGTTCGAGGTGTCGACCACCGCTCCCGAGCCGACGCTGACGTTGTCGCCGAACACCGAGGTTTGCGAAGGGCCACCGAGGATGGTGGCATTGTCGCCCGCCCGGAAGTTGGTGCCGACGGTGATCCCGCCGAGGTTGGCCGTGGTGTTGGCGATCGTGGTGGTCACGGTGCCGGTGGTGGCCACGCCCGCCGCGTTCCGTCCGGTAGTGGTGGCGGTGGTCGTCCCGGCGGTGGCCGTGGGGGCGGCGTTGGTGGCCGTCGTGGTGGCCGTCGTGGTCACGCCGGCGGCGGTCGTGGCGGTGACCACGGTGGTCGTGGTGGTGGATCGGACCCCGCCGAGCGGCGAATGGATCGACACCGCATTCCCGAGCTTATCGATCGGCCCGTTGAAGACGATCGGTTGCCCTTCGTCGCCTCGGATCGAGTCGCGACGGCTGAAGGAGGCGAGGCTCCCGGTATAAGGCTGGCCGAGCTGGACCCCGCCGATGATCCGCTCAGGGTAGCTATACGAGAGGTTTTGCGGGACGCTGCTGCTCACTCCGGCGGTCGACCGGAAGGTCGGGGTGCCTGTGGCGGGCTCGAACGGGACGAATCGCGAGGTCGGCTCGCTGCTGACGCCGAGGACGGTGTTGAGCGCCCCGAAGAAGATCGTGCTTCCCGTCGCGCTCAGGGGCGATGGGACGGGGCCGGTGCCGCTCGCCCCGTTGCCGGTCGCGCTGTTGCCTTGATAGACGTTCGCATAACCGCCGGCGAGCGCGACACCCCGGACGACGAGCGAGGTGGCGGCGGTGGCGGCGGTCGAGGTGGACGCAACGACCTTGCCCAGGGTCGGATTGGTCGCCTCGGCCTGGTTGGTGACGTTGGCGCCCGGCAAGACCCGGATACCGGTGTTGATCGTCACGCCGGGGCCGACGCGGGCCAGGGCACCGACGAACGCCCCGGGCCGGATCACCGCTCCGTCGATCACGGCGTTGGCCCCGATCGAGACCGCGGCGCCTCCGATCGTCCCGATCGCCGCCGGGCCGGTCACCGACACGCCCGAAGCCACGGCCACGTTGTCGCCGATGAAGATCCCCGTCACCCCTTTGGCTCGGGTCGGGTTGGCGACCAAGGTGGTGTTGTCACCCAGCGAGGAAGACGAGCCGATCTTGATGTATCCGGCCGTCCCGTTCATCGAAACAAATGGCGCCACATAATCTTTCTGACCGATCGAGATCCGAGCCCCCCGGATAATCTGGGTCGAGGGGTCGATGAACGAGGCCGTCGAGGTCGGCGCTTCCAAGGGTAAGACCGGCGTATTGGGCCGAATCGGTGTTCCCCCCGGCGAGCTATGCAAGATCGCCCGGACCTCGGCGGCCACCGAAGCTCGACCACTCATCACCAGGCGAGCTTCCATCCGCTCGGCCTGCGGTCGGAACTCGCGAGGACCTCGTTGATTCCCGGATTTCACGGCCCAACTCCCTTCGATTACCCGATCTCCGGGCGAATTGGACGCGCGAGCGACGCTCACCGCAGGCTCCTAGAACAACGTCTTCTCGGGTAATTATACACGAAGACTGGCGACCGGATAAAACAGGGAACTTGGCAAATCTAGCTAGAATCAGGGGTTTGACTCAAGTTCTTGGACCGACTCGATGGGCCGAGACGACGTGGCGAACGCCGAGGCGATCGAGTAGCGTTGGGAGGCTCCAACCCGCTCGGCGGGGATTGATGGATGGTTCGCGAATCCGAAGCTGATCCGAAGGAATCTCGCGACGATGCCCGGGACCGAAGCCGCCTCGACCCGACCCGAAATTCCCTGGGGGCAGGGGCCTCCGCTTCCGCTCGGGGTGCCCGACCGCTGGTCGATCCTCGACGTCGTCAGGCCCGACCTGTCGTCGGCGGTCGAGGACTACCCCGGCGCGCTTCGAGCGGCCCTCGACACGCCCGAAGGGGATCTGGCGATCGAGTCGGTCGTCCGGGCCGGCTCGACCGTCGCGATCGTCGTCGACGACCCTTCGAGGTGGACCCCGGTCCGCGAAGCGCTTCCGGTCGTCCTCGAACGACTGAGCAACCTGGGTGTGGCCCGAGACGCGATCACGATCAGCGCGGGCGTCGGTCGCCACCATGCCGTCGATTCGGGGGCGATGGCGCGTCGGGTCGGGAGCGAGGTAGCGGCGGCCTACCGATGCTTCAGCCCCCCCGTCGATGACCTGACCGCCTACGACGACCTCGGCCCGACCGGCGACGGGGTCCCGGTCAAGGTGTTCCGGCCGGTGGTCCGCGCCGATCTTCGAATCCTGGTCGGGTCGGTGTTGCCCCACATGCAGGCGGGCTTTGGCGGCGGCTACAAGCTGATTTTTCCCGGGACCAGCCACCGGTCAACCCTGAGCGCGCTCCACCGTCAAGGGTTGGGCGGCGACGGCGCGGCCCGACTCCTGGGCGGGAGCGCCGAGGACAACCCGATGCGGCGGGCGATCGGCCAGGCTGCCGCCAAGCTCGGCCCTTGCGTGTCGATCAGCCACCTGCTTGGGCCGCCCGGCACGGTGCTCGAAGTCGCCTCGGGGCACCCCGACCCCGTGCAAAACCGGCTCGCAAGCGAAGCCCGGAGGCGGTTCGAGGCCCCCGAGGTCCCGCCCGGAGAGGTCGACGTCGTGGTCGCCGGCAACGCCCCCTGGCCGGGCGACCCGATGATGAGCTTCAAGGTGCTTTTGCAACACCGCTCGGCCGGGCGACCTGGCGGCGTCTTGATCGGCTTCTTCTGGACCGACCCGCTCGAGGTCGACCGGACCGTGCCACTCTCAACGCTCCGACTCATCGCCGCCACGGGAGCACCGGGGGGCTGGATCATCCGCCGAGGCCTGACCCTGGCCGACCGCCTGATGTCGACCCTCGAAGCCCCGAGCGAGTTTTTGATCCGTTGGGCGCGCGAACTCGTCGTCGACCGGACCGTCCTGGTCTACGCCCCCCCGTTGTTCGACAAAGTCGGCCCCCGCCTCGGCCCAATCCGCCTGTTCACCGACCAAAACGCCCTCTGGGGCGCCGCCGACGCCGCGCTCGCCGGGATCAAGTCGCCCCGGTGCCGCGTGTTCCCCCAAGGTGGCCTGACCTATTGCCCGGCCCGTTGATCGCGGGATCAAACTAGGAACACCCTTTGTACAAAATCATTTTTCGTGACGTAATTCTCGCGGACAAGCCTGATTTGTAGCGAGAAGTTCGTCCGCTCCGCTCCACAACTCCTGGGATTCTGAGCGATTTCTTCAAGTACTTCCGATCTTCGTCCTTGATTCCGACGAATCCGCTTCCTAAAATCTTGCGAGTCCATTGAGCGATGGGAATCTACCCATCTTCCCACATCGTCCATCGGCTTCATCCCGCCACCGTCCGGATCATCCCGATCTTTCTTGCCTGGGACGAAATCGACTGAACAACTTGATGTTTCCGCGACGCACCCAGGGAACGGGCGCCGCCGATCGTCCATGAGCGATCGGAATAAGTCGCTGGTCCAGACATGGTTCTTTCAATTTCTTCGTTCGCGAGTTCATGTTTGGTGATCCCTTCGTCAATTGGTTTTGTCCTCATCTTGGAGAAGTTATGCACCTTGCCGCTCGAACACCATGCCATCGGCGTGGTTTCACGTTGATCGAATTGCTCGTCGTCATCGCCATCATCGCTGTTTTGATCGCTTTGCTTTTGCCCGCCGTGCAAGCCGCCCGCGAAGCCGCCCGACGCACGCAGTGCGTCAACAATCTTAAGCAGATGGGCCTGGCGATGTTCAATTACGAGAGCGCGAATGGGACGATGCCGATGGGAGCGGTGCAGAACAGTTCGGCCGACGACGCCGCCAAATGCGCGGGCGGGACGGGCCACGGCTCTCGGCAGTGGGGGGCCATGGCGCTGATGCTGGCTTCATGGAACAATCCAACGTCTACAACGCCTTGAATTTCCAATGGTCTTCGGGCGGGGCTTTCCTCGCGTCCGGGACGCACGACGCCGCAGCCGTCCAATTCACGGCGGCCTCGACGAAAATCGCCTCTTATGTTTGCCCGAGCGATTTCCCGATCACTTTCGTCAACTCCGCATCCAATATCGGGACCACCAACTTCTATTCGCAAACCTCGTATTTTCCTTCCGGGGGAACTTGGAATTCGCTCTGGTACTACGACGGTCCAGCTTGCTGGCAGAACGACCCGGGCAACGGAGCGTTCGATGACTCGACTTCATATCCGATCTCAGCCTTCACCGACGGCACCAGCAACACGATCTTCGCCGGCGAGGCGTCGCGGTTCCTGAACGATCCGGACACCGCGTTCAACCAGTGGATTCGGGTCGCCACGTTCGGTTCCAGCCTCTTCAAAGTTGGATATCGCGCCCAAGGACTTTTGTTCGAGGTTCCGATCATCAACTCCCCTCCGGGCGATGGGCCTTTGCCCCCCGGTTGCGACTACCCTTGCAACTCGGACTACAAAGCTTGGGCCACGCCTGACCAGCTTCCGACCTATAAGTATTTTGGAGGGTGGGGATTTCGGAGCAATCACCCGGGTGGTGCCAACTTCCTCTTCGGTGATGGCTCGGTCAAGTTCCTCAAAGCGACCATCAACCAAGCAACTTACATGGCGTTAGGGACCAGGGACTCCGGTGAAGTGGTGAGTGCCGACTCATACTGATCACCATCCGCGCCTTGATCATCAACCAGGAGTGTGCTGATGGCTACAAAAACTTTGATTGCTCTCTGCCTCGCGGGATCGATCTTACCAGGTTGCGGCGACACCGATAATTCGGTCGCCGTGCCGAAGGGTACGACCCTACCATCAAAGACCGAGCCGGCACCCTTGAAGTCGGCGAGCGGAAAACCTGCGTCCAACTCGACCCAAACAGCGGACTAACCGCAAACCTTGATTGGTGGAACGGTCGCGTCCCAATCGTGAAGGACGCGACCGTTTTTCCCATAAAATGGTCGCTTGAATTAGTCCTGATACTTCTCCCTGAGCCTGGGGGAGAGCCGGAGGATGAGCTGGGCGCGCTCGAACTCGCCGAGCCATTCGCCGAGCGCGGTGGCGGTGGCTTCTTCGCTGGGCGGGACCAGGCCGGTGGGGCAGGCGGGGCCGAGCTGCTCGGCGGCCAGTCGGCGGTAGGTGGACAGGGTTCGCTCGCCGTATCGGGTCACTTCGACGAAATCCTCGCTCAAGAAGAGCGCGACGGGCACTCGGGGGCCGCCGTTGATCTTGAGGGATTCGGCCACGTCGGCTCGGGCGTCGCGGTCGAGGATTCGGAGGTCGATCGCCGGACTTTTCGCGGCGAAGTGGTCGAAGAATGGGACCTGGTTGATGCAGTCGCCACACCAGGCCCCCGCCATCACCAGGACCGGCATCCGCCGGATAAACCCGCCGAGCAGACCGGCCTGCTCGGCCGAAAGCTCGACCCGGGCATGCATCGCGTCCCACCGGGACCGCTGCGCCGGGGTGGCGAACTGGTCGAGGAATTTGGGGTAAGGCAGGGCGGCTTCAAAAGCGGACGACCAATCCATCAGATCACCAGGGGGTTCGTGGGAGAGTGGCCGATCCGGCGAACATAGGCCCTCGGTGGGTCCGCACCGAGTCGCCGACGGGGTCCATCAACCTCATCTTAGGGTGCCGGCCAAGGGGGAGTTGGCGAATCGAGTCAATCGCTCGGATCAAAGCCAGCCCAAGGCCAGGAGGGCGGCCAGGTGCTTGCAGTGGTCGGGGGCGGTCGGGGCGTCTTCTCGATAAAACCACTCGGCGCAGTCGCACTGGGTCGACCCATCCTGGAGTCGGCAGGCATAGTAGGGGCCGTGTTCCAAAGGGGGCGCGAGCCGGGTCAATCGCCACTGGACCGGGGCCAGGGGGGTCCCATCGATCGCCTCGACGCGGAAGGTCCGGCCTCCGATCGGGATCAAGGTCACCTCGGGCTGGTCGGGTCTGCCCTTCCGAGGTTCCAGGCGGATCACGGCGACCGGCGGCTCGGCCAGCGCGGCTTCGATCGCCTTGCCGCCGAACTGGGCGCGGAGCCGGTCCCAGGACCGACGGGCCTCGTCCAGCCCTTGCCGGAAATGCCATGAGGTCGGGTGGGTCGGCCCGAGGACCGATTCGGACGCTTCGAGGTCCGCCGCCGCCACGTCGAGGATCACCCGACCACGCTGGGCGAGTTCCACGGCCCGACGCGCCGGGTCCGAAGCGTCGCGATGGAGGAGCGATCTCGTCATGGCTCGAAGACTCGAAGGGGGAAAACGTCTCTGCGATCGGTCCAGGGGTCAGGCGCGACCGCTCGCCGCGACGTCGGATCTCCGGGGGCGGCACGCTGGTGCTCCGCGCGGGTCGAGGGTGGGGGGGACGAAGTGGATGTATCGTCGATTCGGGTCGCCCACCAACCGGACCTCTCGAAGGGACGGGCGATCCGCCGGCTGACGATCGATTCGAACGGTTCCCGGTGCTGGCGTCATGGTCGGTCATCCCTCGGCGGGTCGAAGTCGCGTCGCTCTCGTTCTGTTCACGAGTGTACTGAACGTCATGAGGCGACACAAGCGGGCCGAGGTCCGGTTTTGCCGGAAAATTTGATTCCGCCGCCTGGCCGGTCCGATGGCCCGACTGGGGTTGTCGACGCTCGTCAAGGCTCGGACCAGGCCCGTCGGGTGCCCTGGGCGAAGGTCGCGAAATCAGCCGGAGGTCGGCCCGTGATGGTCCGGACGTAATCGGTCACGCAGTCCTCGGCGCCGGCCGCGATCACCGTATCCATCGCGGCGAGGGTCTGAGCGTAAACCGAGGCAATCCCTATATTTTGGAAGCGTGCGGCAAGCTCGTCCTCGGTCGGGCGTTGATGCATGACCGGCAAACCCGATGTGTTCGAGATCAGTTCCGCGACCTGATCGTAAGTCGGCGACTCCGGGCCGGTCAGGGTCGGGTCGCCGTTGCTCCGCCGCTTGGGGGTGCCGGGTGACGACCCAAGGGGCAAGCCCCATCGCCTGGAGGCGTGCCCTCGGCCGACACCTCGTCTTGCCCGTCCACCCGGCGATGAGAATCTCACTCGCTATTGCCGTGGCCCCCTCCGAGTGCGGCCTTCATCGCTTCCTCATCGCCGACCGTCCGAAGGACGACGATCGGATTCCAGAAGTCGAGGTAGCGGACGATCCGGCCCCGATCGACCGTGATCACGGAAAGATAACGCTGCTCGTAGGGTAGGCCCGTCGCGACGCCATGCCCGAAGCCTTCGAAGTCGAGGACGACCACGCCCGGGTCGGTGGTCCGGTAGACCGTGGGGGTGGTGAACCGATCGAACTGGATCATCTTCGTGATCTCGGGGAAATAAGCGGCCAGCGCGGTCCGACCGTCCAGCCTTGAGATGCCCCCGGGCGGCGCGAACGGAAACTCCATCACCCCATCATCCGCGAACATATCGAGGAACGTATCCGCCTTCGGATCGAGCAGGTCGCCGATCGCCGATCGCAGCATGTTCGAGAGGCCGGCAAGCCCATCTGGGTTGGTTGACATGGCCGCCGAACTCCCTTATGCCAATCCCAGGACTTGATGAAGATTGCAAACTGCAAAGAGGAACTCAATCAGGTCAATGCTTTGCAATCTCACAGATATAAATCGCAGGATCGCAAATCGCAAGGGATAGGTCCTGAAAGCTTTGCGATTCTGCGATCTGTCATCCAGGGATTTCCGGAACCGTTCGATCGTCGCTCCAAGAAACTGAGACGCATCCCAGGAATTTTCGACGCATATCAAATTGCAGCAGGAGTTACGCAGTTCGATCGAATTGAGCCACGGATGAAACACGGATCAGACGATTTTCCCCGCTCCCTATCCGTGTTCCATCCGTGGCTAAGAATCAACTGCATAACTCCTATGCAGATCGCAAATCGTTAGTTATCAATGCTTTGCGATCCGCAATTTGGAATATGCAATGAATTTCCGGAAACGGTATGAGACCGTCGAGGACTCAGCGAGTCCGGGTCGGTGCCTCCGTGCTTACGGCGACCGGGCGCACGGCCCTGGCGCTGGAGGCGAAGGCGTCGAGGAGACCGGCCTGGCCGACCTGGCCGGGGTGGATCGCTTCGAGGCCGAGCTTCGACTGCACCGCGTAGGACAGGCGATATTCCGGGCCGACCAGGATCACCAGGCGGGGGCCTTCGGGTTCGGGCAAGGCCAGGAGCTGGTCGGTGTTGGTCAGGTCGATCGCCTCGACGCCGGGCAGGGTCGACCGGAGGATGAACCGGAGCCGACCGCCGGGGGCGGGACCCTCGATGGGCGGGTGGTCGAGGTCGGGTCCGACCACGGCCACGCTCCGGAACGGCTTGATCCGGTGTCGGAGCAGGATCGACGACCGGAGGTTCATCAGCTCTCGGGTTTCGAGGTGGCGAAACGTCACCTCGCGAAGCCCGTCGGCCAGGGTCGTCACCAGGACCACCGTGAAGAACCCGGCCAGGATTCGCCGCTGTCGGGCGGCGTAGGGGCGAGCCCATCGGGCCAAGGCTCGGGCCAGGATCAGGACCACCACCAAGAGGTCGACGGCCAGGTGCAAGCCGAGCGCGGTCCGGGGGCCGACGTGACCTCGGGTCAAGCCGATCACCGCGCCTCGGAGGTCGCCGCTCAACCACCAGGCCACCGAGACCACCGTCAAAGGCGCCAACCAACCCAGGCTCCGGACCGGTGCCCGACGCGCCGTCAGGTCCGCGATCGCCTGCGCCGCCAGGAGGTTCAAGGGGACGAGCAGGAACAAACCCATCGCCGTTTGCGGACCCCCCACCCAGAGCGCCGGGGCGAGCGCGGCGACGGCGAGCCAGAGCGTCCAGAAGATCGACCCGATCGTCGGCCGGTCGTCGCGCTCCGAGACGAGCGCCGTCCTGACCGCCCGGATCAGCGCGAACAACGCCAGCGGCAGGCTCGCCGGGGCGAGGTCGTTGAGCCGGCTGATCAAGCTCGGTCGATCCCAGCCGACCGGGTCGGGCGGGTGGAGCAACCCCCCGAAGAAATTTCGACCGTGTTGAATCCCCATGTGGGCGTACCAAGGGGCGGCGATGAGCAGGCCAACCCCCAGCGCGATCGCCCCGGCGACGAGGCTCGCGTTGTTCCACCAGCCATACCAGGGGCGCTCTTGCCGCTCGGCGAACCCCAGGTCGGACCGGAGATAAAATTGGTGGAGCAAGACTACCGGCACGCAAAGCAGCCCGACGATCCCCATCGCCAAGAGCGCGACGCCCAGGGCCAGGCCACCCGCCCAGACCCAGCACCGGCCACCGCCTTCGAAGTCGAACCCGCCGACCCGGAAGTGGCGACCATAGGCGTACATCGCCGTCAACGTCGCCGCCACGGCCAGGGTCGCGGGTGAAGCTTCCTTCATCTGGATCAAGAGATGAGGGTTGAACGCGGTCAAGAACGCCGCGACCAGGCCGACCCCCGCGCCTCGCCAGAGCTGGCCGTGCCAGTAGGCAAGCAGGACGATCAACGAACCCGCGAGGTAACTGGGCAACACCGTGGCTGAAGGGGCGCGATCAAACCCGAGGGCCAGTCCCAAGGCTTCGAGCCAGGCGTAAAGCGGAGGCTGCATCGCCACCGCGCGGAACGCCCGAGCTTCCAGGGCCGGGGCGAGCGCCTCGGTCGCCGGGACCTGGTCGAGCCAGTACCCTTCGAGGACCGCCAACCCCCGGAGCCCCCACCAGGGGCCGGGCGGGGTCAGGTTCCACCAGTTGAGCGCGTAGAGCCCCGGCAATACCGCCGCCAGGACCACCAGCGGGAAGAACATCGCCGACCGCGAAGCCGGCCGGACCAGGGGGCGCGCCGGGGCCGTCAGCCCGTCGGGTTGCCTTGAAGAAAACACCGTCTCCATGAGACGACCGGCTCCTTCCGTATCGTCCTTCGGACATCTCAGTTTCCGCGAGGGCGAACATTAACAGAACCCACTCAAAGCGCGTAGGCGGATCGGACCTGATCGTTGAACGCGATGCCCGATCAGACGTTGGCTCGTCGTCGCCCGAGCAGGTCGGCTCGATGCTTCTCGATGACTTCCAGGAGTCGAGCGTCCTCGACGTTCCAGAGGGTCTGGTCCGTCTGGTCCTCGACGAGGAAGCCAAGGTTCGCCAGGAGTTGCCCGAAACGGACGTCGGGCGATAGATCGCGGAGGTCGACGAGTTTTTCGATCAACTCATGCTGCGTTGTCGGGGTCATGGCAAGAAGTCTCCAATCCTCGGGTCGTTGAAATAGGCCCGCCTCAGCCTTCCGATCACTTCAACCCGGATCAACGTCCCGGGTGCCAACTTGGCGATCCTCATAGCTCTGGTCACCCCATTGTACAGGACGAAAACGCCGTCGGAAGCTTCGTAAACCCAAGGAGGGGGCATACCCGCCGATGAAGCACCGAACCGAGCGGTCTGCCGCTGGAGTTTATGAGGGTCCGCACCGTCCCGGCGAGACGTGGGAAGGCGTAGCTGACTCGGGTCGACGTCTCGGAAATCTTGGAGCATGACTGTCAATTTCCCCAAGAACTCAGGTGTCGGCGACCGGCTTCCGGGGTTGGGGACGATCGGGGAATTTTACCCGGGGATGTCGGGAACATAGGCCATGAATCTGATGAGCAAACTCCAAGTTGTCAAGAACAGTCATTGGACACTTTGCATGGCTGGAAACGTTGCGAGTTTGAGCTCGCCCGTCTCAAACGTTGGGCCGGATCGTCCTTGTTCTGTCCCACCTCCGACCTCTCGCGTCCGCCTTGGACGCGAAAGGGGGCCTTGGCCGAGAATCTCCAGGGCGAGTACCCGTAGACTCGCGAGAGACCTCCATGAATCCTCAACAAGCGAAAAGCCAGATTGATTCGTTCGATATCAGGTATGGCGCAGGCCGCCTCGACTGGGAGATCCTTGCTCCTCGGTCCTCCCCGACGACGTCCGTCGGGGCTGGGGGATCATGGCCGCTACCAGCAATCACCCGTTCGACCTCCACCAGTCGCCCGAGTGGTTCGAGCACCTTTCGGCCCCAGGCCAGAGCGGTCATCCCTTTCTGGCCTATGCCCGCGATGAGGACGGTGAGATCGCGGCGGTCGTCCCGATCACGATCGAGCGCCGGGGCCTTCCGCTCGACATTGTCCGAGGGTTTCGAGTCTCGACCCCGGCGCGGTCGATCCTCCGGATCTGGGTGGGGGCAACCTTTGATGCCCGAAACGCCGAGAGCCATCGATAGCTTGATGGACGCCTTGCTGGCGAAGTTTCCCGGCGCGGGGGGTCTGGAATTCTTCGGGGTCGACGCGGATTCACGATTCCGCCGCTGCCTGGAAAGAGCCAACTCGGTCCGACGATCCTTCCTGGTCGAACACCGCCCGGGTCTCAACCGGATCGACCTGATCTCGCTCCCCGACTCGTTCGACAAGTTCCTCGCGAAATACGACTCGAAGAAGCGATACAACCTCAAGAGGCAACTCCGGGTGGCCCGGGAAAGCGTCGGCGGCGACCTCGTCCTGGAGCGGATCGAACGCCCCGACCAAGTCCTCGGCTTCCTCAGGGACATCGAAGCCTTGAACGGCCCCAACGGCGCCGAGCCATGTCCGAACGAGGTCGAGCTTTGCCGAGACCTGGCCGAGCGAGGTTTGTTGCTCGGCTACGTCCTGAGAGCCGCCGGGCGACCGATCGCTTGCCTGATGGGCAAGGAATACGGCGAAACCCTCCGCGACCGGACCCTCATCGACCCGATCCATCCCTTCGACCTCCGCGCCGGCCACTTCGGTTTAGGTGCCCTCGAACTCACCGCCCGCTACAGCGAACTCGAGCTGGGCGGGCAGGTCTTTACCGGCGGCCTGGCCGACCCCAACCTCTGGACCCGCAAAGCCCAGATGACCGACGTCGGCTTCAACTGGTGCCTCAACCGTTTCGTCAAGATGTACTTCGACTGGGAACACACCGAGTTCGCCAACCCGGTCGCCTACCGTCCCGGCGCGTTCCAGCTCACCAACGACCTGTACTGGCTCCGGTTCCATGTCTACTTCTGATACCCATCGGCCCCCCAAGGCGGCCTTGCGGCAATCAACAATGAATTGACACTAGTTTTTCTCGCTGGCGCCAATGTACCCTCTTGGATACCCAGAGAGCCGTCTTCGGCAGATGTAACGGTGGGGCACCTCGGCCGGCCCAAAAGAATGACATGACACCGAGTGCCCTGTCGAGATCGGTTTTCATGGAGCAAGGTTGACAACTTAGATCAACCGATCTTTAGCATCCTTGCAACCGAATCAGATTTACGACCGAGAATCCGCTCAACCGCCTCAATCTCAGGGAAGGATTCGAAGCTTCTCCTCCGGCGAGGTTGGAACATTGATTCCGTGAACCGGGCCTCGGTCGAATCTCGCCTGCTGTGGTAGTTAGAGGCGACGACCTGGGACGGCCCGAACATCTCGCTGACCCGAGTCAGGGTGACTAGTTCCTCGCGGACAACCAGCAGATACTCGTCGTCGATGAGGGTGCTGTCGACCGCGTCAAGCTCGAAGCTCACGGTGTTCGACTCGATGGCGATGGGCTCGTCGCGGATGACGTTGCGGGCAAGATCCCGCAAGGCATACATCTTGTCGCTGGTGAGGATGAAGAGGTGTCCTTGGGCACTATGAATGGAGTAAGGTGTTCCTTGCAAGCGGTCCGAGGCCATCGCCACGAATTCGCCGCTCCTGGGGTCACTGCTAAAGTAGATCGACCCGTCCATCGCAAGCAATGCCAAAGCTCGGGGGTAGTCCGGCAATTTCAAGGGACAAAGGCTGACGATATCCGGAGCGTCCTCCAGATCGCTCTTCGCCTCCAGGAAACTGATCTCGCCCAACGCGTGATGCGGGCCGATTGGCGTTAAAACCAGCCCATCGCTCCTGCAAGCCGAGGCGAACAGGTCGTATCCCGCCTCATCCTTGCCGAGGCAGA
>JAABUX010004642.1_pt1 | contig 17275 bp, 18 predicted proteins | sample 5561851 | NCBI WGS metagenome assembly JAABUX01 (sample SAMN10711883, study PRJNA513361) | rock metagenome | isolation source: Antarctica rocks | place: Antarctica: Victoria Land, Richard Nunatak red sandstone | collected 2016-01-03 | reverse complement strand
CTTGCACTTCTTCCAAACGATCCGCCCAGCTGCGCAGATCTTCTACTGAGGGAAACACTTCCATCTCTTCCTCCTAGTTTCTTGTTTCCCTCTCATTCTACCACATAAGTGCGGCTGTAGTACTAATAATTGCCCGATGCATGCAGGCTCGGTGGCGCGACCACATAGCCGTTCATGCCGCGTGTGTCGATGCCCTCGCCCAGCTTGCCCGCGCTATTCTTCAGGTCGCCCATATAGGAGAAGTACAGATGCCAGCCACCGCTACCTGTACGTACCATCGCCGTATCAGGAATGGCGAACCGCTTGAGCAGTTGTTCCAATGAGCCACCGTGTCGTGGGTCAATGTCGATAACGGAGAGACCAAAACCCGTTGCGATACCAATATTGGCCTGTGGGTGACTGTGCCACCATTGCTCGATGACCGCCCTCTTCGTCGTCGCGGCCTTGACGCCGTTCGGCGGTAGTGGATGTTTGGCGCGACTATTGCATGTCGCCCCTTGATGGTAGGTACATACGCCCGTCTTATTATTGACCGTGTAGAGTGGCACAACGGGCCACTCCTGCTCCGCATAGTACAGGGCATACTTGAGGACGCGTGTCGGATACTCGCCAAATTCTCGTTCCAGGTGGGGAGGAATGTCTGGCTGCATGTTCATAGGTAAGCGAACCTTTCGCAATAAAGAGGATGCATTACGAAGTCCAATGACAATGAATGGGGAGAACAGAAGAGATTATCCCCTATCTTGCATATCATCGGCAAATGATGAGGTTTCTGTAGGGGAGATGGAAGGGCAACGAGTGAGAATTGGCAATGGTCTGACGGGCGAAGGGATTGGAAGGCCGACGGGCGAAGGGATTGGAAGGCCGACGGGCGATATGGTTGGGGTCCGACGGGCGATATGGTTGGGGTCTGACGGGCGATATGGTTGGGTTCCGACGGGCGACCACAAGGGTCGCACCCTACCATACAACGGACACCATGACCCCAACGGGTATCATATTCCCCGACGGGCGATGGGATTGGGTTCCGACGGGCGATGGGATTGGGTTCCGACGGGCGACCACAAGGGTCGCCCCTACCATACGACGGGCGTGGTACCACCGTATCAGATATAGTAGGGTGCGACCCTTGTGGTCGCCCGTCGGACGCCATACACCACGCAGGGGTATCCATCCCATCGCGTATAGTAGGGTGCGACCCTTGTGGTCGCCCGTCGGACAATATCGTGGTCGCCCGTCGGGGATATACATGCTCACCCGTCGGACAATATCGTGGTCGCCCGTTGGATGTCTACGACAAATGCGTCCTCTCCCATGTAAACACACGTTTGAGTATAGTACGTAGTGCGAAGATGGCAAAGAACATGAAGATTTGTTGCCATGTGTGGAGTTCGATGGTTTTCAGGAGCGTGCCCGCAAGTTTGAAGCTAAGACCACTGATCGCACCATCAATGACGAGGAGCCGCGCCTTCACAATATCGCCGCTTCGTACAAGGGTAAAGAGAGCGGCAATAATGTAGCCGACAATGAGCAGGGCACCTGCGAACTCGATAAGCGATGCCCACAGCGTATAGTTGAACAGGTTAGCGAAGAGCATCTCTTACCCTATCCCTCATTGTGTTAGCATGTTGTGCGTTCGCTGTGCCATCATTATTTGGAACCTGTGCCTGCTGTGCTGGCCCGACCCCTTGCTGTCTTCGGGCCGCACGGTCAATCTCTTGTTGCAAGAAGTAGTTGAGCAGCGTTCTAATGGTTGCGATGGCTGCGAGCTGCCCAATTTCAATCCATGTTGGTGCGATGGCGGTACGGAGAATGTCCGCGCCAAGCTCGAACTCAAGCGCAAGAGCTAACCATCGACCGAGCCGCAGGCGTATATCTTCTGTCGTCGGATGTTCCGGTTGCGTCTCCGACTGCGACCTGCGAAAGAATTGCACAATGCCACGTATCGTTGCCTGTATCGCTGCCAGCGCGATTAGCAGTGCCGCGCACCCTTCGACGCCCGACGCCAGATATTGTGTCGCCGTTCCAAGAAAATCTGTCCAATGTTGAAGGTCCACTGCTCTCTATCCTATCCTAGCTGTGAATATGAAATGTCTATGTGTAATATTCACGGTTGGATGAGAGAGGACGTTACAATCAATCAAATAACGTTGCAATCAATCAAAGAACGTTACAATCAATCAATCAATCAATCAAATAACGTTACAATCAATCAATCAAAGAACGTTGCAATCAATCAATCAATCAATCAAAGAACGTTACAATCAATCAATCAAATAAACGAACGGGCGACCACAAGGGTCGCACCCTACTATACACGATGTGGTGACGACACGTGCGTTGTATGGTAGGGTGCGACCCTTGTGGTCGCCCGTCCCCCTTATCCCCTCCTCGTCGCCCTCCCTTATCCCCTCTTCGTCGCCCTCCCTTATCCCCTCCTCGTCGTCCTCCCTTATCCCCTCTTCTCCACCTTCCAACACTCCTTCGCGATCTCCCAATCCTCCTCGGTATGCACGATGAGGACGCGCACAGCCGAGTCGTCGGTGGAGATTTGCTGGTCGGCGGGCGATTGCTTATTCTTGGCCTCGTCTAACTGAATATCGAGGAAGGCTAGCTCATGACACACGTCGGCGCGTAGCACGTCGTCGTGTTCGCCGACGCCACCTGCAAACGACAGCACGTCGATGCCACCGAGTACGGCGGTCATGGCACCAATGAAGTAGCGCAGGCGATAGGCGTACATATCGAGTGCCAGCTTCGCACGTGCATTACCCTCACCGAGAGCTTTACGCAACTGGCGTACATCGTTAGAAATACCGGAAATGCCCTTGAGTCCCGATTCTTTATTTAGTATCTGGTCGAACTGGTCGGCATTGTAGCCCTTCTCGCGTTGCAAATAGATCAGGATGCCAGGGTCGATAGTACCGGAACGAGTGCCCATCATCACGCCCTCAAGCGGAGTAAAGCCCATCGTCGTATCGAGGCTCTCGCCATTTCGTATAGCCGCTAACGAACAGCCATTGCCCATATGACAGTTGACGATACGTAGCTGTGTCTCATCCTCTTGCAGAATCTGGCCGATGCGCTGTGTGCAATACTGGTGGCTGATACCGTGAAAGCCATAGCGACGAATGCCCTGCCCATACCACTCATAGGGGCCGGGGTACATCGCCGTCTCCATCGGCAGTGTCTTGTGGAAGGCGGTATCGAAGACCGCGACCTGCGGCACTTTGTCGCCCAGCACATGCTCGACGCCCTCGATACCCTCAAGGTTTACGGGATTGTGTAGTGGTGCGTATGAGGCGTACTTTTGAATATCGTCCTTTACCGCCTGTGTGATAAGAACGCTCTCGCGATAGTCCGGTCCACCATGCACAACGCGATGGCCCACCATGTCGATAGCTTCGGGTCCGTCGAGAACCTTTGTCTCGCCGCTCCAAATCGTCTTGAGCATCTGCTCCACCACCGCTGGCCGCGAGTCCGCCGAGACCTCCTGTTGCACCTTCTTGCCATCTCCTGTTGTAATCTCAAGTTGCGCGGACCCCTTATCCTGCATCCAATCCGCGTCCGCCGCCCACAACGGTTCAGGTGCGGTGGCAGGCAACGTTTCGTCAATCTCGTACAAACGGCTCTTCTGACTGCTCGAACCAGCATTCAGCACAAGTATTTTCATGGTCTTGATCCTTCCAAATATATCCAATATACAATGAAGGGTATGGTGCATCCAATGGATGCACCATACCCTTCATTGTATATCTTTACTCCTGCCATTTCCATTCTACAATTGCCGCAGGGTCCGAGCCGTGCGCCAGGATGTAGCGGTGATGGTCCGCGAGAACGTATTCGTAGTGGCTCACGCGCTCACTGGCTCGTGCCTCAACCTCTGGATTATGTGCAGCGGCGGCACGAATGGCTTGCATCACGAGATGGTAACGGTCGGTGCGATTACGTACATTCATATCGAATGGCGTTGTTGTCGTCCCCTCTTCCTGATAGCCGTTAATCTGGAATCTGCCAGTATTGGTACGTCCATAGAGCAGTTGTTTGACGGCAGAGGGATAGCCATGAAAGTTGACGATAACAGGGCGGTCAGGAGTGAAGAGCGCATCGAACATTTGCTGGTCCAGGCCGTGTGGGTGCGCCGATTCTTGCTCAAGCACCATCAGGTCCGTGACATTGACGACACGTACACGCATTTCGGGCAACTCATCGCGTAGAATTTGACGCGCCGCCATCACCTCAAGCGTTGGGTTGTCGCCAATGCCAACTAACACCACATCAGGGCTGACACCGTTCTCGGTGCTGGCCCACTGCCAGATGGACGCACCCGCGCGACAATGTGCGATAGCCGCATCCATCGACAACCATTGCGGCATGCGTTGCTTGTTCCCGATTATTAAGTTGACATAATTCTTGCTGTGCAGACAGTGGTCCATCGTGCTGATGAGGCAATTGGCATCAGGCGGCAGGTAGACGCGCGACACAGCAGCCTTCTTGTTCAGGACGGAGTTGATGAAGTCGGGATTCTGGTGCGAGAAGCCGTTGTGTTCCTGTCGCCATAGCGTTGAGGTCTCAAGATAGTTGAGCGAAGGCACGGGCAGTCGCCACGGAATCTCCATCGACAACTTGAGGAACTTGGCGAACTGGTCCATCATCGACACGATGATATTTAGGAACGCCTCGTAGGACGGGAACAGACCATGCCGACCTGTGAGAATGTAGCCCTGTAACCATGCCTCGCAGTCGTGTTCACTCAGCACCTCAATCACCTGTCCACCCTCGGCGGCGACCTTCTCGTTATGCGGCGGTACAGGCCACTCGTACTCACGGGGTTTGATGTCGAGGACCGCACCCAACTTGTTTGACTGTAATTCGTCGGGGCTGAACATACGGAACAGGTTCGGATTGCGTCGAATGACCTCACGCAGGTACTGCGCCACTTGCTCCATGCTGCTGACGTTTGCTACGCCGTGTTTGCTCAATACACCTTCATCGATGTTGACCGCGAAATCCTCAATTGGCGGCAGGTCGAGGTCACGCGTAAGACGCCCACCGAAGGTATGCGGATTGCTGCCTATACGTCGGTCGCCCTTTGGCGTTAGCTCAAGTATCTCGGCTTTCGGGCTACTATCCTCGTTGAACAACTCGTGGATATTGTACGATTTGAGCCAGTCTATCAGCAGTTGCATATGCGCCGGATTGGTTTTTACGTCCTCGACTGGCACCTGATGTGAACGGAACGAACCTTCAATCGGCTCGCCATCCATCTCTTTGATGCCTGTCATGCCCTTTGGTGTACGCATAATGATGAGCGGCCAGCGTGGTTCCTCGATAGGCTGACCGGAGCGTGCCGCATGCTGAATGTCGCGTATCAGTGAATACGCCCAATCCATCGCGCCGTACATCTGCGCGTCCAGATCGCTATTCTCATCGCCCTCGACAAACGCCACCTGATAGCCATAGCCCGTGAACAGGTACAGCAACTGCTCATTGCTCATTGTGCCATAAAGCGTCGGGTTCGATATCTTATAGCCGTTCAAGTGCAATACTGGCAAGACTGCGCCGGACTGCGCGGGATGAATAAACTTGTGACTATGCCATGCCGTGGCGGTTGGCCCCGTCTCCGACTCGCCATCGCCAACGATACATGCCACGATCAGGTCTGGATTATCCATTGCAGCACCAAAGGCTGTAGCTAGCGCGTAGCCTAATTCGCCGCCCTCATGAATGGTGCCGGGGACGCCAGGGTAGAGATGGCTGGGAAAGCCGCCGGGCCAGGAGAAGCGGCGCACGAAATCATGGAGACCCTGCTTGTCAAAGGTGAGCTGTGGGTAGTAATCAAGTAGCGTGCCTTCAAGGTACAGATTAGCAAGGTTTGCGGGTGCGCCATGTCCTGGTCCTGTCACCAGAAACATATCGAGGTCATTGCTTTTAATCAAGCGATTCAGGTGGGCATAGACAAGGTTAATGCCGGGACTCGTGCCCCAGTGCCCCAACAAGCGGTCTTTGATATGTTCGGGTTGCAAAGGTTCATCGAGCAGCACATTGTTCCGCAGATAAATCTGTGCCGCAACCAGATAATTGGTCACGCGCCGATAGCGTGCGATGGCGTCAAGTTCCGCGCCATGCGCCTTGCGTACATCCTCTTTCGGGATACTGACACTGCCAGGGCTGGATAGCTGTGTGTTTGAAGTTGCGATTGTCATGTATTCAACTCTTTTCTGTCGAGCAACTGCGTCAACTACGATGGTATGAGTTTGCCATAAAATATATTTACGCAAGAAGGTACACATGCTGGTACGTATGGAAGCAGATTGACGCGACATGCTCAAAACGTAGGTGGACGTTGGAGGAGAGCGTGATAATGCTCTTTAAAGTTAAACCTGTGAACGGGCGACCACAAGGGTCGCACCCTACTCTATGCCGTGTGTGTATAGTAGGGTGCGACCCTTGTGGTCGCCCGTCCGTTCTTATGTGAACCTGTGTTCACACATGGACCTGTGTTCACACATAGACTTGTGTTCACACATAGACTTGTGTTCACACATAGACTTGTGTTCACACATGAGCGTTCTTCCTACATGAAATATGAAACAGTTGTTTGAACATACTGTTCATTTAAGACACTCTACGCCATAGCAGAGGTCAGAAGAAGTCACCTATTCTGGTGCGGTCTGCGAGAACGTTTTCGCTTCAGCAATCCAGGTGGTGATTTCTTCTACGTTTGGGGTGCGATTCGCCAGTTTCTGCTTTTCTTGCAGCTCTACCAGCGTTTTGTGCAGGTTATCGGCTTTGCGATGTTGCAATTCCTTACAACTATTGACGCCAGCCTCTTCGAGCAGGTGAGAGAGTGCTTCGCCAACACCTTTTAAGCGCATGAGATCGGCGCGGTTTGCCAGCTCTTTGATAACATGAGGCGTTGTTCCTGCTTTGTGTGCAAGGTCAGCACGCTGCTTCTCGGTCCTGGCATGTTCCAGCAATTGCTCTGTGTTTCTGATACCTTCGGCTTCCAGTTTGGTATGCAGTTCGGGGGTCATACCTCTGATTTTGCTAATTGGGTCGCTCATACGTTGTTTCCTTTCTAAACCCTTTGTGTAACGATGTAAGTAGAACGCTTCTGCTATTTTATCACATATATATACGTTCGTTCTACATATGTTGGAGCGACGGGACTCAGTACAAAAGTCACACTGCCAAAAAATGTGAGAAGAGTTACTGACCAGATTGAAGAAGATATGTTATAATGCCTGCAATGCGAGACGACAAAGTATATTGGAAGAATGTTCTAGTGAACTCTTTCTCTATGTGTGTGCCCTGTCCATTATCGGAGTTTAGTTAGTTTAGAGTGGTGTAATAGATATATGGCAAATAACTATTCATATGACCCCAAAAATATATCACCCATAAGTAATGCTTCTTCTCTGCCTGCGAGTGGACCGAATGGCACAGAACCAGAGATTTCTTTACCTTCGCCCACGCCAGCGACTCCAAACATTTCAGCGGCGACTCCAAACATTGCGCCTTCGGGACAACTCCAAACACCATCCGCATCTAGTGGGGTGCAGCCAGGAGGTCAGCAACGACTCGCTCCTGGTATGGAACTGTCGGATGGCAAACGCTACCGCATAGAGCGCATGGTTGCTGCTGGCGGCATGGGTGCTGTGTACCGGGCACTTGATAAACGTTTCAATAAGCCTTGTGCGGTCAAAGAGATGCTCGACGATTTTCAAAGCGAGAGTGAACGCGCCCAGTCGGTTGAATGGTTTTCGCGTGAGGCATCGCTACTGCTTGAACTCAATCACCAATGTATTCCACGTGTGCGCGACTTCTTTGTTGATGGTGGCAGACATTATCTGGTCATGGATTTTATTGAGGGCCGCACATTGGGTGCTGTGTTAGAACAGGAGGCAGTGGTTACGGGACCAAACGGTGTTCGTGGTGTGTCAGAGGCACGCGCTCGCCACTGGGGACAACAGCTCTGTAGTGTTCTCAACTATTTACATCGTCTCTCGCCGCCCATTATTTTCCGTGACCTGAAACCGACGAATATTATGGTGACAGATAAGGACGATATCAAGCTGATCGACTTTGGTATTGCACGTACCTTTCAATCGCAGCGGCAAGCTACGATTATCATGACCGTTGGGTATGCGCCGCAAGAGCAGTTGATAGGCAATCCAGAGCCGCGCAGTGATATCTATGCATTGGGAGCCACGCTTTATAGAGTTCTGACCCGTCACGATGCCGCCAACAACAAACCAACACTCTTCTCGTTTCCGCCCTTGCGCTCTCTACGCCCCGATATAACACCAGCCTTCGAGCAGATTATCATGAAGGCATTAGCGATGTTCCCGGATCAGCGTTGGTCGAATGCCGCCGAGATGGAGCGAGCAATCATCAATCTTCCACTCCTACCAGCAGGCCCACTTGCTGGTCCTGTTGCAGGAACGTTTCGCCCTGAACCAAGACAACCATCAGGACCCAACATACCCAATAGTGTCAGGATATCAGGTCCAAATGCTGTGTCGGTCCAGTTGGGTGTTAATGGTCCGGCAGGTCAATACATTGTAGCTGCAACAAATCAAATTCTGGCGGGCCGTGTGGACGAAGCGTATGCCTCGGTGCAACGAGCTTACGGTGCCGAGCCGAACAATGCACTCGTTCATAAGCTCTTCGGTCAGATATTCGCACGTCGTCAACAGAGCGATTCCGCAATACAGGCATACGTGAGATCGCTACAGTTGAATGTCGAAGATGCGGAGACACACAAATTGTTGGGTGATGTCTGGCTCTTTCTGCGTCAGCAACCACTACAAGCTGTTACAGAGTACATACAATCGTTACGCTACAATCCCAAAGATTACGAGGTACATCAACGCCTCGCGCAAAGCTACGAGCGAACCAGGCAGTTGGACCAAGCTTTACGCGAATATCAGGAAGCGGTACGATTGGCACCCAAGCAACCAAACGTTGTGGGGCCACTGCATTTCGCCCTCGGTCAACTCGCGCTACGCGTGAATCAACCTCAAATTGCGGAGCAGGCATTTGTGCAGGTACTCATGATTAACGCGAGTGACTATCAGGCTCGTTTTCTGCTTAGCCAGGCATACGAAAAGCAAAACAAGCTAGAAGATGCATTCCGCGAATGTTCTTATGTTGTTGGCCCTCTAGAGCAGAGCAATCCTGCTGTGACACAAATGTACCAACGTCTTCGTGGGCAACTCGGACGCTAACACCGTCCATATGTATACTAGACCCATATAAGGGAGATTATATTCATGAGTACGTATCGTTCCACTTTCACGACACGAAAGGGTACTGGGCTGACAGACTGGGCGTCATGCTGCGTATTCTGCGGTATTATCGTGCTTCTCTTTATTCAAAGTACACTTTTTTCTTCACCTATTGCTTTAGCCGCGACCTATGACGTTACACAGCAGCCGCAGAGTCTTGCGCGTGCAGGTGTTACCGTCGTTCGTATCGTTGCGGTCTATGGGCCACAGACACCTGTCATAGTGCCATCCTTGCCGTCAGTTGCACCTACAAAAACGAAGAGCGCGGCAACGAACTTCCTGGATAATCCTTTACAAATCTGTACTGGTCTGGGTGTACTCGTTGCAAGTAAGGGGAGTGGAACGCAGCAGAACGCATGGGTTCTGACGGATGGCTCACTCGTCAACAAAAACGAGTTCACCTGTAAGAGCTTAGGAGAGGCCAGTATTATAAGCAGGCAACTGACCCTAAGTTCTATCAGTGTCTATCTAAGCAATGCTTACAATAGTATGCTCTTAGCAGCAATGGCTGGCGACGTGAAGAGTGTCCAATGTAGTGACAATAGGAAGTGTGACAATGGTGTTGCGTTGTTTTCTTTTCATGCCAGTACGCTGCTTCCCTATGTTCAGTTGCCCAACGCAACCAGCCCGTCACCAGCCGATAGTGCAGCCATTCAACTGAGCCAATCTTCGCAAGTGACGACTCCGCCCACAGCGACGACGAACCTACAACAATATTTGACACCCACATCTTCTCCTATTCAAACGGGTACGCCGGATACTACGAATAACTTTAGCGGTTTTGAAAATGGCACACCGATTGTTGACCAGTCTGGTTTTCTCACGAAAATGTATCTTAAAGATGCGGATTCAACAAAGGTTTTCAAAGCCACCGACGTTCCGGCTTTCTTGACGCAGCAAGCGATCACCAGCGATCCGCCACCAAATGACGCATCGAGTAACTGGAATAGCGGCATCAGCGCGTTTTATCAAGGGTCCAGTCATTATGACGTGGCAAAAGGCTTCTTCACAAAAGCCGATGACGCAAGCAGTAATCAGTTTCAAGGCGCACAAACGTTTGTCAGCACAATCAATACGTTCCAACGCACACATGCGAAAACATCGTCTGCATCCAGCGGTCCATCTGAGAATGGCATTACGCTACCCATCGTTGGTTTTGTTTCCTCTCTCTTGCTTACCATTGTGATTGTTGGCGTCATTCTCTTTGTGCTGCTGCTCATTCTCCTCAATCTACTCTTCAAGCGTGGGCAACGTCACAGAGACTTCGCAGAAGCAGATAAGCAAGCAACGATACAAGTGCGAGAGATACAAGATAGAGAGGCAGAGCAAGCAGCAACACAATCCGCCCCTCCCAGGTCGCAGCAATCTTTGCCGCAAGCTGTACCGTATCCTGCACAACAACAGGCTGCACACGGTCCCGCTGTCGCACGCTCATCGGCTGCTCCTGTTGCTCCTACACAGGCAAGTGCCTCATACGCAGACTATCCAACTATTGATATGGGAGAAGCGAGGCACAATGGCATGCTCGATATGGACAAAACACAGCCATATCTACAAGACATGCAACATAGTGATAAAGCTGGCGAACCGTTGGGGTTTGAAGTCATTACCAGTACCGATCCCGGTATCAAACGTAAATATAAGCCGAATGAAGACAGCGTGTTTGCTGTAAAAGGTACACGCGTGATGAACGGGCAGATGCAACAGGTCGGTCTGTTTGTGGTTGCAGATGGCATGGGCGGTCACGCGAATGGACAGGATGCGAGTCGGCTCGCTATTCAAACCATCATTGACTATATGCTTCCTCGTCTTTTCCATGCAGAGAACACAAATGAAACGCCAGAGAAGCTTCTGGTTGATAGTGTGCAACAAGCAAATCAGGCCGTACACGAGCATAACGTGGAGAATAGTGCCGACATGGGTACAACGGTCACGGCAACGCTCATTATCGATACTACCGCTCACGTCGCCAACGTGGGAGATAGTCGTACCTACCTCTATCGGACAGCAGAGGGACTGTCAAAGGTGACGCGTGACCACTCTGTTGTTGCCAGCCTTGTCGATGCAGGTATTATCAAACCTGACGACATCTACACACATCCTAAGCGTAACCAGATATACCGTAGTCTCGGCGAGAAGCCATTTGTCGAAGTGGACCCATTCGAGGTACAGTTACAACCCGGTGACAGGATGCTCCTCTGCTCAGATGGACTCTGGGATATGGTACGTGACCCCGAAATTCAGCGTGTCCTGGAAATGCCAATAACCGACTCGCAGCAATTAGGCGATAATCTTATCAAGGCCGCGCATATAGGCGGTGGTGAGGATAACATCAGCGTAATCGTTATCAACGCCGTAGAGCGCACACAGCCGCTCTCGCCCGAACTCAATGTCATTTACCGCCAGGAAAATGTGCATATGCCCCAGGTATAATAGCAACATACAATTGGATAGATGAACGTGACCAATGCGTATACGCATTGGTCACGTTCATCTATCCAATTGTATGTTAAAATTGTCGCACTTACGTCCCTGTGCTATAATCATTGCAGCATCTTCTTGCCTTCTCTCATGAGGTCGGGAAGACAATTGTCGGGAGGAATTTCTTATGTCAGTAAATATTGCATATCTCTATGCTGGCATCTTGTTAGCGGGCGGTTTTGTATTTGTTATTGCCGCAACCGTTTTTTCTAACTTGATCTCACCACATAGCAGAACAAAAGAAAAGCTGCAAACGTATGAGTCCGGTGAAACACCTATCGGTAACGCATGGGTACAATACCCACTTGGTTTCTACATTTTTGCACTTCTTTTCGTGGCATTCGATGTCGATATTGTGTTTATCATCGCGTGGGCAATCATCTTTAAAAAATTAGGTTTCTTTGGTTTTTTTGAAATTCTCTTCTTTATCATTGTGCTTGCACTCGGTCTAGTTTATGCATGGCGTAAAGGAGTAGCACGATGGATTTAGTCCCACGTTCAACGAATATTCCCAGCGCAACAACCGGATATCGTGATCAAAATGCCGCCCTTGCGCGTGATTTAGCACCAATCGCGCAAATTACAGGAAAAGCCATTGCCCCTAAAACACTCAAGGGCGACTATCTTGCACTGGATATTGGCCGCGAAAGTCTCGTTGCGGTCTCGCGTTTTTTGCGCGACCAACTTGGCTTCGACCTGCTCGTTTGCATTTCAGGTGTCGATATGCTCGATCACCTGGAAACGGTGTATCATCTACGCTCGACGACACGCGGCCAGCTACTCCAAATCAAGGTGCGTATCGACCACGAAAAACCAGAGGTTGATAGCATCGTCTCGGTCTGGCCTACCGCGAACTGGCTAGAGCGCGAAACTTACGACATGTACGGCATTCGTTTCACCGGACACCCCGATCTGCGTCGCATGTTGTTAGATGACGACTTTGAAGGCTTCCCGTTGCTCAAAAACTTTCATCAAGTACCACTGACGGTAAAGCCTCGTGCTACCACACAGGTTGACCCAAATATGGCCGTTGCTGGCAACTTCCAGCAGCAGGGTGTCGAGCATGTGGTGCAAAAGAAACTGGGGCAAGGACAGGAAGAGCGGCTTCACCCTGGTACACCAACATTTGGACATACGGGCGAAGGGCAACAGAAGTCGGCGAACCAGAACGCAGCGAATCCTGAAGGCCAGTCTGTGACACGAACATCCGCTGATACTGGCAAAGACACGAAGGATAAGAGCGGAGTACGCACTGCTAACGAGCAAATCTAATGGCAAAGACACGCAAACGTCCTACACAAAGAAATACAGTGAGGAGTACAGAGAAGGTAGCGCAAACAACTACGACGATGCCACTCCGTACTACTGCTTCCCGACGCTCAGCATCGCGTATGGACGCTGCACAGGGCATATTTATGCCTGCCTTTGTTGCACTGGGATGTTGGGGACTGGCAATCTCGTTTCTCTTCTTTTTTCCTGACCCTAATCATGTCCTCTATGGCGCAATGGCAGCAGCTATGGGACTTATCTGGTCCATTATTGTAGGGTTACGTATCAGGCGAGTGCTAAGAATGAATCGCGAAGGACGAATATACCGATAGCAAGTGCTATACGTGTCAATTTTAGCAAGCGTCAATAGTATAGCGACGGAAACTGAAACATAAAATAGAGGAATCATATGGCAACAGATTCAAGAACAGATGTAGGCACTAATATAGCAGACGAGCCTGAAGGTATAAAATCGCAAGAGATGTTGCTCAACATGGGACCACAGCACCCTAGTACACATGGTGTATTGCGCCTTGTACTATCGCTGGAAGGTGAGACCGTCACCGACTGTACGCCCGTAATTGGCTATTTGCATCGCGGCATCGAGAAAATCCTGGAAAACCGTCCGATCATGGGTGGCATCCGCTACATGGATAATGCCGACTACCTTTCGCCTATGCTCAACGAAATTGCATATGCTGGTGCAGTCGAGCAAGAGATGGGCATTGAGGCTCCTCGACGCGCACAGTACATTCGTCTACTCGTCGGCGAGATGCAGCGTATCGCCAGCCACCTTGTCGCCGTTGGCACCTACCTGCTAGACCTGGGTGCATTCACGCCCGTTATCTATGCATTCCGTGACCGCGAAGGCATTATGGCACTATTCGAGGCTCTTGCGGGCAGTCGCTTCAATGTCAACTATCAGCGTATCGGAGGAGTGCTACATGACTTCCCTCCACACTGGCTTGCGGAATGTTCGGCCTTTCTCGACCAACTAGAGAAGAACATGGTCGAATTCAAGGTTCTGGTGACTGGCAACGAAATCTTCGAGTCACGCACGCAAGGGGTTGGTTATATCGACCAGCAACAGGCGATTGCCTACGGTTTGACGGGTCCGATGTTGCGTGCAAGTGGCGTCAACTGGGATTTGCGAGTTAACCGTCCCTACATGGCCTATCGCGAGATACCTGTCAATGTGCAGGTGCGTCAAGAGGGCGACTGCTATGCACGCTATCAGGTCAAGATGCAAGAGATTGATGAGAGTATCCGCCTGTGCCGTGTCGCCATTGATAAGATGCCCGGCGGTCCCATCGGTGTTCGTACACCTATTGCGCTACGCCCACAACGTGGCGAGACCTACTTTGGTATCGAGAGCAGCAAGGGCGAGTTAGGCGTGTACTTTATCAGCGATGGCAGCGAATACCCTTGGCGTGCGAAATTACGTGGACCATCGTTCGTCAACTTGCAGATATTACCAGAGCTACTACGCGGCCATAAGATGGGCGATGTTGTGGCAATCATAGGCAGTTTGGACCTCGTTCTGGGTGAGGTTGATAGATAAAATAATAAAAAATATGCTTTTGAACAGGCACGATACTATGCCTGTTCTCATTTCTCTCTTCTGGAGTTATCCATGTATACACTAGTGTTTGCAGACGACATAGGCTCGCAACTCCTGCATGGCATTATCTCGTGGGATTTCCTGCAGTTTATTGTGGCCCTCGCCTCTATCTTTGGCTTCGTCTTGACCAGTGCCGCCATACTCGTTTTTGCGGAACGTAAGATTATGGCGTGGATGCAAGACCGGCTTGGACCGATACATACCGGCCCCCATGGACTATTACAATCGGTTGCCGATATCGGTAAGTTATTGCTTAAAGAGGATATTCATGGTAAGAAGACCGACAAAGTGGTGTTCTTGCTGGCACCATCAGTCTTTATCGCACCCGTAGTTGCAGCATTCGCCGTACTTCCGCTCTCGCCCTACGTTGGCATACCAGGGACGGCACTTGCGACTGGTCTTGTCTATCTTGTCGCGATGAGTTCTATCGACGTAATTGCCGTTATTATGGCTGGCTGGGGTTCTAATAGCAAATATTCTCTGATTGGTGGTCTCCGCGCAGCCGCTCAGATGATTTCTTACGAATTGCCACTCGTACTGGCACTTGTGGGCGTTATTATGTTTACAAGTATTCTAGCAGACAATGGTATCGGTACAATTTCTATCCGCGAAATTATGAATTTCCAAAATGTCTGGGGCATTACACACATTCCTGTACTCGACTTCATTTTTGAAGGTTTCACACCCTGGTCGTGGTTCTTCCTATTCCAGCCGTTGATGCTCGTCATCTACTACATCTGTGGCCTTGCCGAGACCAACCGCCCACCGTTCGATCTGCCAGAGGCAGAGTCGGAACTGGTTGCAGGCTATCTCACTGAGTATAGCGGTATGCGCTGGGCAATGTTCTTCCTGGGTGAATATGGCAACATGACCATTGTCTCATCCATTACAACCTACCTCTTCCTGGGCGGTTGGAGCGGCCCTGGTGTTAGCTATCTAACTGGACTCCACAACGGCTGGTGGGGATTACTGGGCAACGTACTCGCTCTCGGTTACTTCATTGTCAAAGTATACGGCATGTGCTTCGTTTTCATCTGGGTTCGTAGCACACTACCACGTCTTCGCCCCGACCAGTTGATGCAGTTCACGTGGTTGGTTCTTATTCCAGTTACGTTGGTAAATATCCTGGTGACAGGTATGATCTACCTGATCGTCAGTAGCCTGGGTCTCCCAACGTGGGTATTCCTGACCATTACAGCCGCAGTCAATTGGGCCGCACTGTTTGCCTTCGTGCCAATGGTGACAAGAGTCACTAATTCCTCCGCGAGACGCGCACAATCGCCATCCATTCGCGCTCGTCAGCGTATGAACGCAGTACCATCACCAGCATTGCCACTCCGTGATGCTGTCCCTGCTCGCGTTGCTCTACCACAAGGTGGAAGCGCGACAACCGTCGTCGATAGAGGCGAGTAAGTTTTTATCTAGGACGGGCGACCACAAGGGCCGCACCCTACTATATGACACGTTATATAGTAGGGTGCGACCCTTGTGGTCGCCCGTTGCGTTCTTAACCATGTACTACAACATCGAGACAAGGAGGATTTATGTTCATTACTTCACCCGACAATGTACGTATCGCTTATGACATACAAGGCAAGGGTCCAGCACTGCTTTTACTGCAAGGCTTTCAAGAGAAACGCCAGCTATGGCATGAAGTTGGCAGCACTCGTTTATAGTGGTGCAAATGATGAACGTGTCATGAAACCACTACAGGAGAGACAACGGGATATTGAGGCTGCGGGTATGCAGTTACTTATCTTCGATGATATGGACCATGAGCAGGAATTAAGTAAGATAGAGGTTGTGTTGCCGCCAGTGCGAGCATTCTTGCGTGATGCCATAAAGTGAGCTAACCTACCTTGCAATGTTAGCAAAGAACTTGCTAATCTTACAGCTAAACCCTGGCAAGAGCGATGTTTCTAGCACATCGTTCTCCATGAGCGTTCTATTCAGCATCAACACGGCGTTTTCACGCTGATATACTTCGACAAGACGCTCTTGCCAGTTCACAATCCAATATTCCTCAGCACCATAACGCGAATAAAGTTTGAGCTTGATTTGCCGGTCACGGCGTCTATTTTCTGAACCAGGAGAGAGGATTTCGACCACCAGTTCAGGGCAAGAATGAAACTTTCCGTCTAGGTAGAGTGCCGTTGCATAACGCTCATTACTAATCCAAACTGCGTCTGGTACTACCTCATTATCGTTGCTAAAAATGACCCCTGGAGCTAATATAGTCAAGCCAGATTCTATAGAAGTGTTCCATAATTCAAGTGAGGAAGCTACATGTGTACATACGATTTGATGCCATATATCGGGAAGTTCAGACACATACATCTCTCCATCAATAACCTCGTATCGGCTACCGTCGTCTGGTAAAAGCTCTACGTCATCTACCGTCCAGCTTAATATGTCCATAATTCCTTCTCCCTGATCTAGCATCCGACGTTTTCTACCTCTACGGCAGACACCGACTCATATGAGGGGGGGTCTCCCCACGAGATGCGCAACGAGATACTAGAAAGCAACTAGCAAAAGAAGAACAGAGAGACCTCTAATTAGGAAGAACATTTGTCAATTTTCCAAAAGGAGGTCTCTCCGTTTATGGTAC
>JAABUX010004639.1_pt1 | contig 17281 bp, 15 predicted proteins | sample 5561851 | NCBI WGS metagenome assembly JAABUX01 (sample SAMN10711883, study PRJNA513361) | rock metagenome | isolation source: Antarctica rocks | place: Antarctica: Victoria Land, Richard Nunatak red sandstone | collected 2016-01-03 | reverse complement strand
CGTCGCGCCCGTCTGCCCCGTCCACCATCGCCTGACCGTCTCGTGCTCCAGTTACAGAACCTCGGCTATACCGTGTCTCTCCAACCGGCTGCTCTTGGTGCGTGAGCCCCCTCCCTTTTCATATCAGACCTGGTCATAAATGGTTAGGCGGCCTTGAGCAGCGGTTTGAGGCCGACACGGAGGTCCCGCTTGATATGATGACAATGGAGCAAGGCGAGTTGATAGACCAGGAGGGCGCCGAGGACGAAGCGTCGCGTGTTGCGCATCCCGCGCGTCGGCACCGCGTCGGTGACGTCGAAGATGCCCTTGAACTGGCCATTGAAGTTCTCGATCGCCCGCGAGCGCAAGGCATGGAAGATGCGATGCACGTCCACGCCATCGTCGGTGTGAGGATAGGTGCCCTGTGTGCTGGCGACGAGGGTGCGTCCGCGCGCCGCACAGTGGGCACGAAACAGTGGGCACGAATGGTGGGGTCATTGTAACTTGTGTCGCCCAAGACGAAGAGACTCTGCGCATGGCCTCCAACAGAGCAGGGGCCTGCTCGTTGTCGGCCACGTTGGCCGGAGTCACCTCAGCAGCGAGCGGGATCCAGACGGGGGCAATGGTGACGAGCAGATGCAGCTTCCAGCCATAGACCCAGCCGTGCCAGCCCGACTTGGTCCAATGGGCCTGAGTGTCGGTGGACGTGTGCGGGACGATCCCCACCTCCCGATGCTTCTTGTGCCAGACGCCGCCCTTGGCTGCAAGCACGGTGCTGTCGATGGCGGCGGCCCGTCCCCCCTCAGCCCAGGGATCGAGCAGGGCGACCAGGTGCGCGCCGAGCAGGGCGATCAGCGCGGGCAGTGTGTCGGGCACGGCGGCCAGGCGTCGCTCCCAGGTGCGGCGCGTGGGGTAACGCCCCTCGGGCGCGGTCAGCAGCGCGCGCACCGGCGCCATCTCTGGCTCGGCCAGGACAGCGAGCAGGGCATGGACCGGTGTATTTATGACCAGGTCTCACTTAGCCTGCATTATGCGCGAGACGACGCCGTCCTGGGAGCGCCGGCTTCCAGCCGGATTCGGTCATCTGGCGCGCACCTCCTCGTGGCGACGGCGGTTGCCGCATGGATCTGCCGGCTGGAAGCCGGCGCTCCCAGGAAGACCCCCTCGTGACTGATGCGGGCTGGTGAAGGGAAGGCCCAGGGACACAGTCCTGTGCGGCTTGGCGTTCCGGTTCGCCCGTAGTCCCCACGGGTGTACGATACGGGGAGCAGGCGGTCGGGATAGCAGGGAGAGGAGAGTTAGCGGTGGTTGCTCGACAGTCAGCACGCGGCATGAGCGTGGACGAGTGGCGCGCGCTGGAACGGACCAGCCACGACGCCAAGCACGAATATATCGACGGGCAGGTATACGCCATGTCAGGGGGGAGCCTTTCACATGCGCGTATTGGCTTCAACGCCTGTGCAGCCCTGGAGGGCGCGCTACGGACAACGGGCAAATCGTGCTACGTCTACAACTCGGATGTCGCCGCTCGGCTATCGTCTACACGCTACACGTATCCCGATGCATCGGTCACGTGCGACGAGCGCGACCGGCCGGCGCCCGACAAGACGGAGATACAGGCGCCGCGCGTCATCGTGGAGGTGCTGTCCGACTCCACGGAAGCCTACGACCGGGGCAAGAAGTTCGGATACTATCGGTCATGCCCCACCGTGCAAGAATATATACTCGTCGCATCCAAGGACCAGTCCGTCGACGTGAGCCGTCGCACGCCGCACAGCTGGACATATGATTCGTATGGGCCAGGCGACGAGATAGAGCTACCCAGCCTGGCTATCCGCGTGTCTGTGGCGGCGCTATACCGGGACGCCGGAATACCAGAAGCGATCGACGATCCCGAAGGCGAGGTATAACCGGTCCGCAACGCAGGGTCCTGTCATGCTCCAGCGACGCCTATGCCCGATGGAGAGGGGAGGGGGAGGTGAAGGATTTGCCCCGAATCCGTCCGCGCGGGACAATCGACATGTATGGATCAGAGGCACCCACACTCACAACCCCCACGCGTTGAGCCTCCGTCTCCAACCGAGGAGAGCGTGGCCTGGACCATCAACCGCGAGCGCATCGTCGTTCTCGGGTGGAGCGCGGCAGTGTTGATGCAACTTGCCCATCCCCTGGTGACGGCGGGCGTCGCGGAGCACAGCGTCGCCGTCGCGCAGCCCCGTATGCGCCTGCGCCGGGCACGCGAGACGATCACCTCGATGCTCGCGCTGACGTTCGGCACGCCGGACGAGACGGCCCGCGCCGCCCGGACCATCAACGCCATCCACGACCGCGTCCACGGTCAGTTGCGCGCGGCGACCGGCGCGCTCCCGACCGGCACGCCCTACTCCGCCCATGATCCCGCGCTGCTCCTGTGGGTCCACGCCACCCTCCTGGACGTGCTCCCTCGCGCCTACGCGCTCTACGTCGGCCCGCTCACGCCAGCGGACAGGGACCGCTTTTGCGCCGAGGGCGCCGGGATGGCCGCGGTGGTGGGCATCCCCGAGGAGGACATGCCCACGAGCGGCGCCGCGCTCGGGACCTATCTGGAGGGGATAATGGCCGGCGGCTCGATTGCCGTCGGCCCGGCGGCGCGCACGCTGGCGCGCGAGATGCTCCTGCCGCCGCTCGGCCCGCTGATCTATCTGCCGACGGTGGGGCTGCTGCCGCCGTCGATCCGCCGGGCCTACGGGTTGCGCTGGACCGCTGGCCACGAGGCGGCTTTGCGCGCCTCGGCCTGGTTGGTCCGCCGCCTTCTGCCGCTGGTCCCCGCCGTGGCGCGCTACTGGACGGCGGCGCGCGTCGCTATGGACAAGAAAGAGCGGGAGCCAGACCGCGTGCATACGCCCTCGCGGCCCAAGCTGAGCCGATTAACCGGCGCACACGATGATGTGGGTCAGGGCCGCGCCAGCGTGTAGATGGTGTAGAACGTGTCGTCGGAGTTGTCGGGCAGCAGGCGCACGGTCTGCTCCTGCAAATTCAACTCGACGCCCAGCGCCTCCAGGGGGATCACGCCGATTAGCGGGTCCGTGCCGCCTGGAAGCTCCAGACATTCGAAGGTACCCTCGCGGCCGAGCAACGAGATCTTGGCATCCTGGAAGATACGCGCCCGGCCGGGACCGTTCGCCGTCAGGATCCTGACTTCCCGGAGCATCTCCAGGCCGAGTTGCGCGATGGTGTCCGCCGATAGACACAACGTCGTGGCCCCTGTATCGACGATCACGTTGTCAAGCGTCACCGAGCGGATGCGGTCGGCTGAGATGTCGCCATTGGCAGCGCGCACTTGATCGCCACGGTTCGTGACGACGAGTTGGGTGACTATCTTTCCCACGTCCATTCCTCTTATGATTGGCATCGTGACCATAATGTTCTCCCTTGTGTGGAACCGTCCATGATCTCAGTATAGTCTCTAACAAGAAAGTTCATTTTGACCGCGTCTGGCGACGACGTGGAGGACCATGACCTTGGGTCGACCACACCGGCCGATAGCGTCACGCCCACACCAAGCGGGCGGGCCGCCCGCGCTCCCAGTACGATGCTACATTGAAGGCCGCCCCGAAGAGGAGCATACTTGACATAATAAAGAGGGCGGGGCGCTACAGGTTGTCTGTAGCGCCCCGCCCTCTTTGGCCAGTTAGCCGATCAGGGAGTTAGGCGACCGCGGGCTCGGGCTGCGCCCGCTCCGGGACGGAGGGGACGACGCGCACCGTGCCATCCTCCAGCGCCAGCCGGGCCGTGTCGCCCGCCTGTACCTCGCCCGCCAGGATGGCGTCGGCCAGGGCGTCGTCGACGTGGTTCTGAATGGCCCGACGCAGCGGCCGCGCCCCATACTCCTCGTCGTAGCCTTCACCGATCAGGAAGGACGTCACGTCCTCGCCGATCTCCAGCCCGATGCCCTGCGCGGTCAGCCGGCCCTCGACGTTGGCCAGCAGCAGGTCCACGATGCGGTTGAGGTTCTCGCGCGAGAGCGAGCGGAACACAACCACCTGGTCGATGCGGTTGAGGAACTCGGGGCGGAAGGCCCGCTTGAGACCCTCCAGCGCCGTGCTCTTGCGCTCGTCCTGCTCGCGCTCGGAGCCGTTCTCCAGCCCCCGCGTGGTGGCGAAGCCCAGCCGGCCGACCTTGCGCATGTCGGCCGAGGCCACGTTGCTGGTCATGATGACCACGGTGTTCTTGAAGTCCACCGTGCGGCCCTGACCGTCGGTCAGACGGCCGTCGTCCATGATCTGCAGCAGGGCGTTGAACACCTCGGGGTGCGCCTTCTCGATCTCGTCGAAGAGCACCACGCTATAGGGGCGCCGGCGGACCTGCTCCGTCAGCTGGCCGCCCTCGTCGTGGCCGACGTAGCCGGGAGGGCTCCCGAACAGGCGCGAGACCGTGTGCGGCTCCATGTACTCCGACATATCGAGCCGGATCATGGCGTCCTCGCCGCCGAACAACTCGGCCGCCAGCGCCCGCGCCAACTCGGTCTTGCCCACGCCGGTCGGACCCAGGAACAGGAACGAGCCGATGGGGCGCTTGGGGTCCTTGAGCCCGGCGCGCGAGCGGCGGATGGCCCGGCTGACCGCGGCGATGGCCTCGTCCTGGCCCACCACACGGCCGCGCAGGTCGGCCTCCAGCGTGCGCAGGTTCTGGCGCTCGCTTTCCAGCATCTGGCCGACCGGCACGCCGGTCCAACCCTCCACCACGCGGGCCACCAATTCCTCCGTCACCACCAGCGGATCGGCCAGGCCAGCCTCGGTACGGGCGTGGTCCAGCTTGCCTTGCACCACCAACTCGTGCTGGCGCAACTGGGCGGCGCGCTCGTAGTTCTCGGCCAGGGCCGCGGCCTCCTTCTGGCTTTGCACGTCGGCCAGTTGGACTTCCAGATCGCTCACCGCCCCCGGACCCTCGCCGCGCTCGCTGGCCTCCAGCTTGAGGGCGGCCGACGCCTCGTCCATCAGGTCGATGGCCTTGTCGGGCAGGAAGCGGTCGTTGATGTAGCGGTCGGACAGCGCCGCCGCCGCGCGCAGGGCCTCATCGGTGATCTGGACGCCGTGGTGGCTCTCGTAGTGGGGCCGCACGATCTCCAGCATGGGGATGGTCTCCTCGACGCTGGGCTCGCCGACCATGATCGGCTGGAAGCGGCGCTCCAGGGCCGCGTCTTTCTCGATGTACTTGCGGTACTCGTCGAGCGTGGTCGCGCCGATCAGACGTAGTTCGCCGCGCGCCAGGGCCGGCTTGAGCATGTCGCTGGCGCCCACCGCGCCCTCGGCCGCGCCCGCCCCGACGACGGTGTGCAACTCGTCGACGAAGAGGATGACGTTGCCGTCGGCCGTGACCTCCTCGATCATGCTCTTGATGCGCTCCTCGAACTGGCCGCGGAACATCGCGCCGGCGACCATGCCGCCGAGGTTGAGCGAGATGATGCGCTTGCCGCGCAGGTACGACGGGGCGACGCCTTCAGCGATCTGACGGGCGAGGCCCTCCACGATGGCCGTCTTGCCGACGCCGGGCTCGCCGATCAGCACGGGATTATTCTTCTGGCGCCGGCCCAGCACGGTGACCATGCGGCGGATCTCCCGCGCGCGTCCCGCCGTGGGGTCGAGCTTGCCGTCCGCCGCCTCCTTGGTCAGGTCGCGGCCGAACTGGTCGAGCGTGGGGGTCCGGCTGCCGTTGCCGCCGCCGTTGCCGCCGCGGGCCGTGGCCGTCCCCGTGGCGCCGTTGCCGGCGGCCGCGCCGGGCGCGCCGCCGCGCCCGAAGATGTTGCCGAGCGCGCCGGCGTCGGCGTCGGTGTTATTGCTGGCGCCGTTGCCCATGCCCATGGCGCCCATGGCCCCGCGCATCAGGTCGGCGGCGCACTCCTGACAGAAATAGTGCGACTCGGGCCGGCCGTTGACCAGGCCGTCGAGGCGGACGCGAGCGTCGCGCACCTGGCACTTCTCACATTTTTGCATTGTCGTTGGGTCCTCTCGATAGATTGCGCGACGGGTCGGCGTGGTCATCGCCGGGCCGTCGTCCCCGCATCGCGCGGGCGTGGCGAGTAGTCGATATATTAGGTGTTAGTTGTCCGAACAGACGAGTCCGTCGTCGGCCAGCAGTTACTCTTCCGCCAGTACCTGACAACTGGCAACTGCCTACTGACAACTCGTTCGTGGGCGCCCGCGCGGGCGGCGCGGGGTCAGCGTGGCTTCATAGTGGGCGCGCGCATCGTCGGGCGATAGATCATCGCCGGCGAGGACGACGTACTCGCGCGTCCACAGTGAGGGCGTCGTACTAAGTTGAACGAATTCCCGGCGTAACGCCCCGGACGAGTGGGTTTTGAAGCCGCACACGATGCGGTGAGGCGCCAGCGTCGGCGGCGCCGCGACGGCCAGGTACACGCAGGCCGGCTCGATCTCCAGCGCGCGAAGCTCGACCTGCATCAGGTCGGCCTTCTCGCGTAGCAGGCCGCTCAGGCGCGCTGCCGCGTCCCCAACCAGGACCGGCCGCAACCGCATCGGCCCCCATACGAAGTGGTAGGCCAGCCGCCGCAGCGGGCATAAATCCTGTCGTTCTCGCGTCCTCACATACAGATTATAGCAGGTCTTGCGCGCTATATCAAGGATAGTTGATACCGCTCGACTAAACCTTTCTGAAGTATACCGTTTATAGCGCAACTCGCCAATCCGTGCGCCGCATAGACAACGCGACGCCTACTTTTGACAAAGATCGAAACCTGTGCTACAATCGCCGCAACTGACAACGGATGGCGATGTGCTCCGCTCCCACATAGCGGCATAAGCGCCACCGTCTCTGGCATGCAACGGCGCATGCGATAGTGTCGTCGAGGCGCCGGTATGCCCCAAGGAGGTGTGCGATAAACCTTCCCCCGTTTCGCGCGCGTCGCGCCGCCGTCGCGGCGCTGCTGGCGCTGCCCGTGCTCCTGTCCGGCTGCGAGGGGGTACAACCCCAGACGACGCTCTCTCCCCGCTCGGACGTGGGCTGGGATATCCAGAATCTGTTCATGTTCATCGTGGTCGCGGCCGCGGTTGTCTTTGTCATCGTCGAGGGGGCGCTGGTCTATACCGTACTGCGCTATCACCGCCGCCCCGAGTACATCCCCGGGCCGCCGGTTGGCCGCCACGGCAACACCCGGCTGGAGATCGGCTGGACCCTGCTGCCGGTCCTCATCCTGGCCGTCATCGGCGTGCCGACGGTCGGGACCATCTTTACGACCGCAGCGCCGGCCCCGCGCAACGCCGTGCAGGTGCAGGTGATCGGGCATCAGTGGTGGTGGGAGTTCCGCTATCCAGGGTTGCGTATCGTCACCGCCAACGAGCTCCATCTGCCCGTCGGGCGCACGGCCAACCTGTCCCTCACCTCCGCCGACGTCATCCATAGCTTCTGGGCGCCGACGTTCGACGGCAAGCGCGACCTGTTCCCCAACCACGTGAACAACCTCTGGTTCACGCCGAGCGCCGTGGGCGACTATCCCGCGCAATGCGCCGAGTTCTGCGGCGAGTCGCACGGGTACATGCAGATGCGCGTCGTCGTGCAGACGCCGGCCGACTTTGACGCGTGGGTGCGCGACCAACAAGGGGTCGGCGCGGCCGTGGCCACGGGCGACGCGCATCAAGGAGCGATGCTGTTCGCCCAGGGGACCTGCGCGGGCTGCCACACCATCGCCGGGACCACGGCCGTCGGCAACGTCGGCCCCAACCTGACGCACGTGGCCAGCCGCTCCGCCATCGGCGGGCAGCTGCTGGCCAATACCCCGGCGAACCTGGCGCTCTGGATCGCCAACTCGCCGTCGATCAAGCCGGGTTCGCACATGCCGCCTCAGGCCCTGAGCGCGCGCGACCTTGCGTCCATCGTCGCCTATTTGCGCAGCCTGAAGTAGCGCGGCTACTTCGCACATTCGCGGCTAACGAAAAGGGGGAAGCTATGGCAGTGGTTGGTACACCTGGCGGGATGGGCAAGATGGTCGGGGCGGTGCAGCGCGCGCCACAGCCCGCCACGTACGGCGTGTGGAGTTGGCTGACGACCGTCGACGCCAAGCGCATCGGCATCCTCTACGGCGTCTCCGCCTTCGTCTTTTTTCTGATCGGCGGCCTGGAGGCCATGGTGATGCGCGCCCAGCTGTACCAGCCCAACCAGCACGTGGTCAGCGCCGACCTCTACAACCAGCTGTTTACCATGCACGGCACGACGATGATCTTCCTGGTCATCATGCCGCTGAACGCCGCCTTCTTCAACTACATCGTGCCGCTGCTGATCGGGGCGCGCGACGTGGCCTTCCCGCGCCTGAACGCCTGGAGCTATTGGGTCTTCCTGGCCGGCGGGGCGCTGCTGACCATGAGCTTCGTGCTGGGCGGCGCACCCAATGTGGGCTGGTTCGGCTACGCCAACCTGACCGAGCTGCAGTACAACGCCGGGCACGGCGTCGACTTCTGGCTGCTCGGCCTGCAGTTGCTGGGGTTCTCGTCGCTCGCCGCGGCCTTCAACTTCATGGTCACCATCCTCAACATGCGCGCCCCGGGCATGCGGCTGATGCGCATGCCTCCCTTCGCCTGGATGACCCTGCTCACGACGTTCCTGATGATCCTGGCCTTCCCCGTGCTCACGGTCGCGCTGGTCGAGCTGATGTTCGACCGCTTTTTCGGCGCCAACTTCTACGTGGCCTCGGCCGGGGCGCAGCCGCTGCTGTGGGTGAATCTGTTCTGGATCTTCGGCCACCCCGAGGTCTACATCCTGATCCTGCCGGCGCTCGGCATCATTTCCGAGGTGGTCACGACCTTCTCGCACAAGCCCCTCTTCGGCTATCCGTTCGTGATCTTCTCGGGTATCGCTATCGCTTTCTTCGGCTTCGGCGTGTGGGCGCACCACATGTTTACCGTGGGTCTGGGCCCCATCGCCGACTCGGTGTTTGCCGTGTTCACGATGATCATCGCGGTGCCGACCGGCGTCAAGGTCTTCAACTGGATCGCCACGCTGTGGGGCGGCTCGCTCAATATGAAGTCGCCGCTGCTTTATGGGATCGGCTTCATCTCCATGTTCATCGTCGGCGGCCTCAGCGGCATCATGCACGCCTCGCCGCCCCCGGACCTCCAGCAGCACGGCAGCTATTTCGTGGTGGCGCACCTGCACTACGTGCTGTTCGGCGGCAGTATCTTCGGCCTGTTCACCGGGCTGCACTACTGGTTCCCCAAATACACGGGGCGCATGCTCAACGAGCGCCTGGCCAAGTGGACGTTCTGGGTCATGTTCATCGGCTTCAACGTCACGTTCTTCCCCATGCACTGGACCGGACTGCTGGGCATGCCGCGCCGCGTGTTCACGTACGCGCCCCAACTCGGCGTGACGACCCTCAACCAGATCTCGACGATCGGCTCGTTCGTGCTCTCTGCCTCGATCCTCATGTTGATGTGGAATTTCGGCGTCAGCATGCGCCGCGGCGCGAAGGCGGGCGACGATCCCTGGGACGGCGACTCCCTGGAATGGGCGACCACGTCGCCGCCGCCCGAGTACAACTTCGCCGCCATCCCGCCGGTGAACGGGCGCGAGGCCTTCTGGCTGCTCAAGTATCCGCCCGACGCGGCGGGCAACCTGAGCCCGATCCGCCGGACCTGGGCCCCGACGCCCGAGGAGATTCCGCGCGCGATCCATATGCCGCGGCCTTCCTGGTGGCCGCTCGTGGTGTCCATCGGGCTCTTCATGCTGCTGTCCGGCCTGATCTTCACGCGGGTCGAGAGCGCGCTCGGGCTGCTGGCCATGATCGTGGGCATCGCGGGCTGGTCCATGGAGCCGGCGGGCGGTGAGCCGGCCCGGCCGCCGCGCGAACCGGCCGTGACGGGCGAGCCGGGCGAGCCGGGCGAGCTGGGCGAACAAATATCGGCCAGATAGTAGGGGCGTACGCAATACGCCCGGTCAGTAGGGGCGTATGCGATACGCCCGGTCGGTAGGCGAGTATGACGGGAAACGGGAAAGAGGGGTGCGATGGCGGTTGTACCGGCGCCGGCTCAGCCGGATCAGGAGGCGGTGACGGGGCACGTCGAGGAGCCGACGTCCACGGGGTTAAACCACCGCAAACTGCTGATGTGGGCGTTCCTGGGCTCCGACTGTCTGTTGTTCGGCTCGCTGATCAGCACCTATATGATCTATCGCGGCAAGAGCGTCACGGAGCCGCGGTTGCCCGGACAAGTCTTCAATATCCCCTACACCTCCGTCAGCGCCTTCGTGTTGCTGATGAGTTCGCTGGCCATGGTGCTGGCCCTGGCCGCGATTCAGCGCGGCGACGAGCGGCGCATGCGCGTCTGGCTGGTGGCCACGGCCTTTCTGGGCATGGTTTTCCTGGGCGGCCAGTTTTATGAGTTCACGACCTTCGCCAACGTGAAGCATTTGACCCTGCAAGGCAACATCTTCGGGACGACCTTTTTTACTCTGACCGGCTTCCACGGCACGCACGTTACCATCGGTGTGATCTGGTTGCTCTCGCTCGTTGTGGGATCGAAACAGGGGCGTATCAAGAAGGCGAATAGCCTCGACATCGAGATCGCCGGTCTCTACTGGCACTTCGTCGACATCGTGTGGATCATCATCTTCACGCTGGTGTATCTGGTTCCCGTCTAAGACGACAATGCGACAGCGGCCTTTGACCTAAGTCGCATGGCAAAGAGCGACGACTAAAGTCGTTGGGGCGACACGTCGTGAGACACTTCAGTGTCCGTGGTCTGCCATGCGACTTGGGTCAAAGGCCGCTGCCGGAACGCAAACGTATCTATGCCGAGCTGTACTGGTGAGGAGGGAGAGAGTGGCGCACGACGAGCAGCATATCGGCCATACCGGCCACGCGGGGGTAAATGAGGCGGGCCACCCGACGGCGTTCCGCTACGTCCAGATTGCCCTCATCCTGGCGGTGCTGACGGCCTTTGAGGTGTGGGTCTACTACCAAACGGGGCTGAGACAGGTCCTGACGCCCGTCTTGCTGGTGCTCTCGGCCATCAAGTTCGCCCTGGTGGTGCTGTTCTTTATGCACCTGAAGTTCGACAATCGGCTGTTCTCGATGCTGTTCTCGCTGGGACTGCTCATCGCCGGCAGCGTGCTGGTCGCGCTGATCCTGCTCTTCCACTCCTACCTGTTCGCTTTCTAATAGATCAGGACAACTGCTCGTGTACGATTGGCGCCTTGACCCGACCATCCTGCTTGGCATCGTCTCGCTCGCCGCACTGTACGTGGTTGGCGTGGTCTGGCCGCGCCTGGCCACGCCGACCCGGATGCTGTCCTTCTTCGCGAGCCTGCTCGTCCTGTTCGTGGCGCTCGCATCGCCGCTCGACACCATTGGCGACACCTACCTGCTCAGCGCGCACATGACGCAGCACCTGCTGCTGGTCCTCGTCGTCCCACCGTTGGCGCTGTACGGCCTGCCGGAGTCGGTGTCGGCGCGCGTGCGTGACCTGCCGCTCGTCGGCGGGCTGGCGCCGCGGCTGACGCGCGGTCCCGTCGCTTTTGCGACGTACAACGTCGTTTTCGCGCTGGCGCACCTGCCCGTATTTTTCGACCTGACCCTACGTAACGAGGGCGCGCATATCGCCGAGCACCTCTTGTTTATCGGCGTTGGCCTGCTGGCGTGGTGGCCTATCCTGGGCCCCGCGGCCGGCGCGCCGCGGCTCGCGTATCCCTTCCAGATGCTCTATCTTTTCCTCTCCACCCTCCCGTGCTCCCTGGTCGGCGCCCTGATCACGCTCTCGGGGGTGGTGCTCTATCGCTCCTATGCGACGGCGCCCCGTCCGTGGGACCTGGGCCCGCTGGCCGATCAGCAAATCGCCGGGTTGACGATGTGGATCGGCGGGAGCGTTTACTATTTCCTGGCCTTCATGATCGTTTTCTTCATGTGGGCGCGGCAGGATGACCCGGACCGACGGGACAGCCGGGACCGGCCGCGCCTTCACATCGTGCGCAGTTGAGCGCGTTAGTCGCGTTAGTCGCGTTAGTAGGGAGGACTGTAGCTCCATGAACACGGTTATCTACTTTGCCAAGGAACTTGCCGGCGTCGTGGTCGTCACGCTGTTCGTGGCGCTGCTCGTGCTCCTCATGAACGCCGTCGCGGCGCCCGACGCCGCGCCCGACACCTTGGAGTTTGGCGGAATCGCGGCGCTGCTGATCTTTTTCGCGCTGCTGATGGCGGTGTGGGAGCCATTGGTGCATGAGGGGCGTTCGCCGTTCCGCGTACCCTCGGCCGTCGGCATCCCGATCGGCGTGGCCCTGTTCGTGGTCCTGTTCGTGAGCAGCTTGGGCGAGTTGCTGCTCCATGTGCCCGAGCTCCTGTCCCCGCTCGTCGCGCTCGCCGTGGCCGGCTGTATCCTGGGCGGCGCCACGTACCTCTCGCTGCGCCCCGATCGCGCCGTCCGCCACACGCCGTCAAGCGCCAGCCAGGCTGGTGAAACGCACCCGTCGCCCCAGAGTTCATAGTCCGTCAAGTTAGGTTTGGGATGTTCACTGGGGCATGGGCACTCGCTCCCAGTCCGCTCAACTTCCCAATTCATGCCTGACAAAACAATAACGAGACTTTGCCTTAGACCGACGAGAAGTGCTGCAAAAACTTGACTCAATCGTAACACGGTCTGGCCTTATAGGAGTTTAGAGGAGTACTGACGCGCGCACTTGGGGCGGCCGCGCCGCCCCAAGTGCGCAGTGCGCGAAGAACAAGCCGACGCCCTCGACGCTCCCGAACACCTCTTCTGCAGACGGGTGGACAACGTATGAGCGCCTATGCGGCAGAGGAGCGTGGGGTATGCCAAACGGCGTGTAACATTTGGTTGAGCGAAAGCGAATAAGGAGGGTGTATGGTTAACGGGCAGACGCGGGCCGAGATCGCTGCATCTCTACTTTTAGAGATCGCGCGCTGCCCGATTATCGACGCGTGGTACGCAGCGGATTCTGCGGAGCGCACGACAAATCCCTGTACGGAGATCATCACTCACCAATACGAGAAATTCGGCGCAGTCGAGCGCGCGACGTACCAGGCGCCGGAGCCATGGCGCGGTGATCTGTGTGCGCCGCTGATCTTCCTCAGCTCTAATCCGTCCATCGTACCCGGCGAGGGTAACGGAGATTGGGACGCCGCCGCCCTGGCCAGCTTCTTTACCGACAGCTTCGATCCCGACCGCGGCAACATCGTCGACGGGGCTTACGGCCGTAAGCCCGACGGATCGCGCGGAAGATACGTCGCCTTTTGGGGCGGGATGGTGAGGCTGGCGCGCGAGTTGATGGGACCGAGCGTGACCCCGGGACGCGACTATGCGCTGACCGAGGTTGTGCATTGCAAGTCCCAACGTGAGATAGGAGTCAACGGCCCGAGGGGAGCGATCAGGGAGTGCAGCGAACGGTACCTGCGGCGCGTCGTCGCCGTGTCAGATGCGCGCGTCATTGTCGTCTTGGGTGCCGCCGCACGATGGGCGAGGTCATGGACCTTCTCGGACTTGGGCATGCCGCCTGATGTAACACCCCAACGGGGTAGTGTGTGGGGGCCAATCGTAGTTGCCGGCCGCGAGCGATGCGTCGTCTTCATGCCGCATCCTAACGCTCACATGAAGCGGACGTTCGCTGAACTGGTGCAAGAGGACGACATCAAGAAGTTGCAGGCTTGCCTTGCCGATACGGTGAGCACGGTTGCGAGGTCGCCGGGTGAAGATGGGAAGTAACTGCCTTAACCATGGATGCGCGATGCTGTTTTATGGAGTCGAGGGAACGCATGGCGACAGGTGTGGGGGCAAGGAGGATGGGCCGTTTGGACAGCGATGCATGATCGCAACTGCAGCCGATGCTCAATCATGCCGGGAGGGGTACGTCGCGCTCGTGCGCGCGGACGCCGAATAGTTGGGCGTGCCGCTCGCTTGCGTCAGCGGTCCCAGGGGCAACCTCTCAATCCACGCTTGACGCTCGGCTAGTGCAAGGGACCTGCCGCCGCAGTTAGCAGGTCTCCTCGCGCCATCTGTTACTCCGACTCTGGCGACTGCTCCGACATCAACAGCCCCATCAAGGTGCCGATCACGAAGCCGCACAGGGCCCCTCCGGTCGCGCTCCCGACCGCGGCGGGCAGCCAACCGGTCGAGCCCGCGGACGTGGTGTTGATCAGCGTCAGACCGACGCCGACGAGGGCGCCTAGCGCCGCGCCCACCACCAATCCCACCGCCATGTCGCGCTCGACCAACCGGATCGTCTTGGCCACGAGGTTATCCGCCCCATCCCGCATCCCTTCGCCGTCGGCAAGCGCATAGATTTCGCCGAGCAGGATGCCATAGACCGCGTGGAGGAGGATCGCGCCCAGTCCGGCGAGAGGACCCGCGCCGATCGCCAGCCCTAAGGGCCCGGCTCCGACGACAGGCAGGAAGATGAAGAGCGTGATCAGGCACGGCACGATGGCGAAAATCAGGCCCTTGCGCCACCCAGGCCCGTAGATCTTCGGCTCGACCACGCCGGCGTACACCACGGCCCACCCCAGGCCCACCACCAGGTGGAATCCGAGCGCCGTCAGCAGTTGAACGCTCGTCACCAATGAGGTGACGGGGTTGTGGCTCAGGTTCCAGAACGACCGCGCCAGGACGTTGGCGTTGGGATTGGTCGAGCCGACCGCGTCCGCGAAACCGTACGCTGCAAGTAAGACGAGCAGGGCGGCGACGCCCGCCAGAAAGCCGGCGACAATAGCGCAACTAACCCATCCGAGGTGGTGTGGACGCGCGATAGGTCGTACGATGTGTTGGATCACGGGACAAACCCTCCCCATCCAGCGTTGCCAGCCTGTCCAACGGTGCCCAGGGCCGTTCGTCGCAGGCCAGCACGCCCGACGAAACCTTTGTGTCCTATTATACGCCTCGTTGTCAAGGCTGTCACGCCGCACGATCGTCCCCGTGTCACTCCCGTGGTTATGACCGCATCGGGCCACTCCTGCTACCCTGTAAATAGCGCACGGACAATGATCGCGCCGCCCCAGCTGGCGTGTCTTCGCGTGCGCCTCATAAAAACAGTGTGTGGCGCTTTCCTCTCCGTTCGTGCCGCCGTCCATGCCTTTTGGCGCCGTGGTCGCGTCCAGGCGGTCGTTGGGGTGGGGAAAGGCGTCGGAGGAGAGCCCGTGACGGTCCATGCGAAGCCCCCTATTTCTGCCCCGCTACCAGGCGGCGCTCCGGCTGCAACGGGGAGCTCGACCCGGAGTGTGACTCCGGGAACCGGTTTGGCTCGCTTCATGGCCGCGCTGCGTCACGATCATGGCGACGCCACGCCGGTCTGGTTCATGCGCCAGGCCGGGCGTTCCCTGGCCTCGTACCGCGCCCTGCGCCGGCAGCACGGCTTCCTGGAGTTGTGCAAGACGCCGGAGCTTGCCGCCGAGGTGACGCTGCTTCCGGTGGCCGAGCTGGGCGTCGACGCCGCGGTCATCTTTGCCGATATCATGCTGCCCGTGGAGCCGATGGGCCTCGAGTTGGAGATGCGCGAGGGCGTCGGCCCGGTCATCGGCAACCCCGTGCGCACCATCGACGACGTGGAGCGCCTGCGCCCCGTCGAGCCCGCGGCCGACCTCTCCTTCGTGCTCGACGCGATTCGCCTGGTGCGGCGTGAGCTCGAGGGTAAGACCGCCGTACTGGGCTTCGCTGGCGCGCCCTTCACGCTGGCCTGTTATCTCATCGAAGGGCGTCCCTCGCGCGACTACGCCCGCGCCAAGGCGCTGATGTACGGGGCCCCGGATGTGTGGGACGCCCTGATGGGCCGGCTGGCTGCGGTCACGGCGGACTATTTGCTGGCGCAGGCGCGAGCGGGAGCCGACGCCGTGCAGTTGTTCGACTCGTGGGTGGGCGCGCTGAGCCCGATCGACTACGCCCGCTACGTGCAGCCGCACGTGGCCCGGATCTTTGCGGCCCTGAAGGCGGCTGGCGTCCCGTCGATCAACTTCGGCGCCGAGACGGGTGGCCTGCTGGAGGTGATGGCCGCGGCGGGCGGCGAGGTAATCTCGGTCGACGCGCGCGTGCCGCTCGACGCCGCCTGGGCGCGCGTGGGCCACGACCGCGGCATCCAGGGCAACCTCGACGCTACGCGCCTGCTGGGGGGCTGGGCAGCCACGGAGGAGGGTGCGCGCGACGTGTTGCGGCGCGCGGTGGGACGTCCGGGCCACATCTTTAACCTTGGCCACGGCGTGCTGCCTGAGACCGACCCGGCCCTGCTCAGGCGCCTGGTCGACCTCGTACACGAGGAGACGGCGGCATCCGGAGCATAGCCCCCTTGGTATCCTATAAGAGGTAGGTGCGCGGGTATGCCTTCGCGCCGCCGTACCGTCCGTGCCCCACTGACGCGGTGTCGTCCTCGTCCGTGCCTTTCTTGCCCTGGCATGACGGCGCGGAGGACAAGCAAGGAAGATGGGGAGCACAACGATGAGTACGTCACCCACGACGGCGCGGGCGCGTCCCGGTACCGGGCTGGCTCGCCTGCTCGACGCCTGCCGCCGTCGGCAGGCCGACGCCACGCCCGTCTGGTATATGCGTCAGGCGGGCAGCATGCTGCCGGGCTACCGTGCCCTGCGCGAGCGCTACTCGGTGCTCGAGATCGCCAAGTCGCCCGAGCTGTGCGCCGCGGTCTCGCTGATGCCCGTGCGCGAGTTCGGCGTCGACGGCGCCGTTATGTTCGCCGACATCATGCTCCCATTAGAGCGCATGGGCCTGCGCATCGAACTGCTGCAGACCGGTCCGGCCATCGACAACCCTGTGCGCTCGACGGACGACATTGCGCGCCTGCGCGTGATCGAGCCCCAGGAGGACGTGCCGTTCGTGCTGGAGGCTATTCGCATGGTCAAGCGCGAGCTCGACGGGCAGCAGGCAGTGATCGGCTTCTCGGGCGGCCCGTTTACCCTCGCTTGCTACATGATCGAGGGCGGCCCCTCGCGCGAGTTTGGGCGCGCCAAGGGCTTGATGTACCGTGAGCCCGAGGCCTGGGACCAGTTGATGGCAAAGGTCACGGCGACGGTGACAGGCTATCTGCTGGCGCAGGTTGACGCCGGCGCCGACGTGATCCAGCTTTTCGACTCGTGGGTGGGGGCGCTTAACCCGGACGACTACGCCCGCTACGCGCAGCCCTACGTCCGCTCTATCTTCGCCGCGCTCAAGGCCACGGGCGTGCCGACGATCCACTTTGGAACCAGCGCGGCCACGCTGCTCGAGAGCCTGCGCGACGCCGGCGGCGACGTGATCTCGGTCGACGCGCGTCTGCCCCTCGACGCCGCCTGGGCGCGCATCGGCCATGACCGTGGCATCCAGGGCAACCTGGA
>JAABUX010004638.1_pt1 | contig 17284 bp, 14 predicted proteins | sample 5561851 | NCBI WGS metagenome assembly JAABUX01 (sample SAMN10711883, study PRJNA513361) | rock metagenome | isolation source: Antarctica rocks | place: Antarctica: Victoria Land, Richard Nunatak red sandstone | collected 2016-01-03 | reverse complement strand
TCATGGCTCAACGAGCTTGTTGCTTCAAGCCTGAACGAAGAGAAGGCTGAGACCCAACAAGCATGGTTGTTCGAGTCGGGGCTGTACTGTGCCATCGAAGGCGGGGTGGTCAAGCCACAAGCCATGCTATGATCGTCTTCGGGCTAGTGCGTGATGTTAGCCGCCGCGGCCTCGTCGAGCAGCCACAGCAGGTCGCCGTTGACCGGGGCGATCAATTGCGCCGGGAAAAGGGTGGGCTGGGACGGTCCCTCCAGGACATCGTGCAGGATGCCCGCTTTCTCGCCGCCGGCGACCAGGAAAGCCACCGTGGCCGCGTTGTTGAGCGCCGGCGCGGTCAGGGTGAGGCGATAGCTGTTCATCTTGGCGACCCAGGGCGCCGCAACCAGATGCTCGGTGTCGTGCAGAGCGTCGACGCCTGGGAAGAGCGAGGCGGTGTGACCGTCGGGCCCCAACCCCAGCAGGACCAAGTCGAAGCGCGGCATGTCGTCTGGTTGGAGGGCAAAGAAACCACGCAGGTCGGCCTCATACGTGCGCGCGGCCTCCGCGGCGTCGGACAGCTCGGCGCGGACGCGATGCACGTTCTCCTCGGGGATAGTAATCCTGTTCAGCAACGACTCGCGCACCATGCGGTAGTTGCTCTCGTGGTCGTCCGGGCCGACGTGGCGCTCGTCGCCCCAGAACAAGTGTACGCGCTCCCAGGGGATCTGCCCCGCGTAGGCTGGCGTGGCCAGCGTGCTATAGAGGCGCTTGGGGGTGCCGCCGCCGGAGAGGGCCACGGTGAAGTGGCCACTCTCGCCCTGGGCGGCCGACTGGGCCAGGGTCACGAACAGGTCTGCGGCGCGCTGGGTCCACTCGTCGATATCGCGCGAGACGATCAACTGGCCCCCGCTCGGATGCGCTATCGCCAACGTGTGCTGCTCGGCTGCCGACCCTGATCCCGCTCCCGCGTCCGCGTTCATCTCGATCTCCTCTTATTAAGGTTATGTGACAGGCCAGGCCGCTTATTAAGGTTATGTGACAGGCCAGGCCGCATCCTGCACTCCTCTCCCGCGGCCGGCTGGACCGGGACCGGCCGCAGCCGGTCGGGGGCCAGTCCGTAAAGCGCAGCTGGGAGAGCGCGCTGGACCGTCGAACCCGCGGCTGGGGTTCGAGGGGCCAGTCAGCCATGGGTCGGGGATGAGGGCTCCGTCTCCCCTCTCCCGCGACCGAGAGAGGGGTCGGGGGTGAGGGCCCTATTCGTCGGCCGCCAGGCGTTCGCACATCAGGGCGGCCGCGCCGAGCGCGTCTTCGTAGACGCGGTCGTGGCGAAACACGTCGAGCTCTTCGGTCAGCAGATCGCCGAGCGGTCGCGTGGCCATGCGTGCGGTCCGCGTAATCGGAGTAGCCGGTCCGATGATCGTCGTGGTCGTCGCCGTATCGTCGTCGGCGCGGCGCTGCACCGTGAAGGAGCCGGGCACGTCGCGCAACGTTCCGTTCAAGGTCAGCGACAGCACGTGACCCGCCGTTGCCTCATCGGAAGGTTGCGCCTCGATCCTGATCGGCACGGTCATGCCGATGCGGTCGGCCTCCAGCTGGAGCACGTCACCTTGCCGGCGCGCGCCACTGGGGCGCGGCGTCCAGCCAAGGCGCGACGCCAGCCAACCGGCCAGCAGCAGCGCCTGGGACGGACTGGCCGCACCCGTCGCGGTCGTTGCACTTGTCTGCTCCCCGGCGGTCCGCGCATAAGTGATAGCGACGCTTTCGATGCGCTGAGCATAGGGCCGTATCTCGGGTGGATCAAAGAACTGCGCGGTCAGACCGCGCCACGGGGTCAGCCGGATCCAGTTGAAATCGCTCACCCCGCGATCCTCGCTGCCCATGCGGCTGATAGCCCACAGCTTGGCTAGCCCGTCGATGGGTCGAGCAAAGCGCGACGACTCCACGATGAGCCGGTCGCACAGGCCCAGCATGCGGGAGAACAGGTCGCTGCCAAACGGAGCATTCTCGCTCCACCAGAGATAGGTCGGCAACTCAGGCAACAACAGCGGGGTGACGATGCTCGAGGCGTGCAGCGCCGCCGCGCCGTGCGCCGTCAGCGTAACCTGCTCCCAGCACAGGCGCTCCTGCACCAGCGTGGTCTCGCCGCACTGCGCCACCACCCGCGCGTCGATGGAGGATGTCGGCGCCCGCGGGTCGGCCACCACCACGATAGTGCGCGACGGATGGCGCTCGGTTAACTCGCCAATGGCATCGCTGACGCGGTCGACGCCGTCCTCGCGCGAGACGTACGCGACCAGGTTGATCACGCTAGTCCGCGCCGGCGGGTGATCGTTGGCGCCGTTTGACGCGCCGTGCCATAGCCGCGCCATAGCCGCCTCGATCGTCGGCACGTCGACCGCGGTCCCCTCCCACGCGTCGGTTGCAATCATTGCACCCTCCTTCGAGTGGCTAGTGGTTAGTGGCTAGTGACTAGAAACCTCTAGTCACTAGCCACTAACCACTAGCCACTTATCGTTACGGTTTCCGCCAGGCCCGGCCGTCGCGGGCAAGGAGTTCATCGGCCGCGGCGGGGCCCCAGGAGCCGGCGTCATAATTGGGGAAGGAGGGGCGTTCTTGCCCGGCCCAACCGTCCAGCACGCCCTGGATAAAGCTCCACTCCGCCTCGACCTCGTCACGCCGCGTGAACAAGGTACTGTCGCCGAGCATACAATCCAGCAGCAGGCGCTCGTAGGCGTCAGGCGACTGGTTGTTGAAGGCTGTGCCGTAGAGGAAGTCCATGTGTACCGGCCGGATTTGTAGGCTAGCTCCCGGCACCTTGGAGTCGAAGCGCAGCGAGATGCCTTCGTCGGGCTGGATGTGCATCGTCAGCACGTTGGGCGCCACCTCACCGCCGGAGGGATGGAAGAGCATATAGGGCGCGCTCTTGAACTGCACCGCGATCTCGGTGGTGCGCTTGGGCAGCGACTTGCCGGTGCGCAGGTAGAAGGGCACACCCTCCCAGCGCCAGTTGTCCACGAACAGCTTGAGCGCCACGTACGTCTCGGTCGACGAGTCAGGCGCGATACCCTGTTCCTCGCGGTAGCTGGGCGTCTCCTTGCCCGCCACCCAGCCGCGGCCGTACTGCCCGCGCACGGTATACTGGGCCGCCTCTTCGGGGGAGGTGGGCCGCAGCGCGCGCAGCACTTTCACCTTCTCGTCGCGAACCGCCTCGGCGTCGAACGCGATGGGTGGCTCCATGCAGGTCAGGTTGAGCAGTTGCAGCATGTGGCTCTGCACCATATCGCGCAGCGCGCCGGCCTCCTCGTAGTAGCTGGCGCGCCCCTCCACGCCGACGCTCTCGGCAACCGTGATCTGCACGTGGTCGACGTAGGCGCGATTCCAGACCGGCTCGAAGATGCCGTTGGCGAAGCGGAAGATCAGGATGTTCTGCACCGTCTCTTTGCCAAGGTAGTGGTCGATGCGATAGACCTGGTCCTCGCGGAAAACCTGCAGTACCTCGCGGTTGAGGTCCTTGGCCGACTGCAAGTCATGGCCGAACGGCTTTTCGATGATGACGCGCGCCCAGCCCTTGCCGTCCATCCCGCCGTGGCTAAGCCCGGCGCGGCCCAACTGCCGGATGATGTCGGGGTAGAACGAGGGCGGAGTGGCCAGATAGAACACGCGGTTGCCCTGCGTACCGCGCTCCCGGTCGATCCGGTCCAGGCGCTCACGCAGCCGGTCGTAATAGTCGGCCTCCTGGAACTCGGCCGGGATGTAGGTGATGCCCTGAGCGAAGCTATCCCACACGGCCGGCTGGACGGGCCTGCGGCGCGAGAATTCGCCGACCGACTCCTTCATGTTCTCGCGGAACTCGTCGTCGCTATCGGGGCGGCGCGAGAAGCCGACGACCGAAAAGCCGGCCGGGAGCCACTGCTCCAGCGCCAGATTATAGAGCGCGGGGAGCAACTTGCGCCGGGTCAAGTCCCCCGACGCGCCAAAGATGACCATGGCGCAGGGTTGTGGGGTGCGCGCCAGACGCATCCCCTCGCGCAGCGGGTTCTCTACCTGCGCCGCGGCGCTCGCGGCTGTCGTATCCGTTGCCGTCATGACCATAGCGTTTTCCTCTAGCCTCTACTGGTGCTTGACGGCGTGCCCGCCGAACTGGTTGCGCAGCGCGGCGATCACCTTGGCGCTGAAACTCTCAGGCTGGCGCGAAACGAAGCGCTGCAGCAGTGAGAGCGTGATGACGGGGGCGGGGATGTTGTGATCTATAGCGTCCTGCACGGTCCAGCGGCCCTCGCCCGAGTCGTCGACGTAGCCGCGGATATGCGTCAGGTTAGAGTCGCCCTTGAACGCCAGTTCGGCCAACTGCAGCAGCCAACTACGCACGACGGAGCCCTGGTTCCACAGATGGGCAATGGATTGCAGGTTAAGGTCCGCGCCGTACTCGCTGCCGTGCAAGATCTCGAAGCCCTCGCCGTACCCCTGCAGCATGGCGTACTCGATGCCGTTATGTACCATCTTGACGTAGTGCCCGGCTCCGGCCGGACCAACGCGCATATAGCCATCGGGCGGGGCCAACGTGGCAAAAACGGGCGCGACCCGCTGGAACACGTCGTCCGGTCCGCCGATCATCATGCAATAGCCGACCTTGAGGCCCCACACCCCGCCGGAGGTGCCGCAGTCGAGCATGCTAAAGCCTTGGGCCTCCAATTCGGCCGCCCGGTGCTTGGTGTCGGTCCACTTGGAGTTACCGCCGTCGATAATGGTGTCGCCGGGCGTCATATGGGGGAGCAGGCCGGAGATCGTCTCGTCGACCGGCGGCCCGGCGGGGACCATGACCCAGAAGTGGCGGGGCGCCTCCATTTTTTCCGCCACTTCCTGAAGCGAGTAGGCGCCAATCGCGCCCTCGGCCTCGTACTGGCGCACGGTATCCGCGCTCTGGTCATAGACGACGCACTGGTGCCCGCCCTCCATCAAGCGGCGCACCATGTTGCCGCCCATGCGGCCCAGCCCAATCATGGCAATTTGCATGTCTCTCCTCGGAGTCATTAGTCGTTAGTTATTAGTCGTTAGTTATTAGTCGTTGGTCACCGTTTCTGGCATCTCTGGATTCGCTGCCGCGTTGATCGAAGGACAACGGGCGTCCAGAGCCTGAAACTAATAACTAACGACTAATAACTAACGACTAATCACGCGTGCGCCATCATCTCCTCGCGCTTCGAGGTAATCGTGCCGATCAGGTCGTTGAACGACTCGGCGAACAGGCGGACGCCGTCCTTCTGCAGCTGCAGTGTGACCTCGTCCATGGAGATACCCGCCTTCTCCAGTCCCTCCAACTGCGCGCGCGCCTCGTCGACGTTCTGGTCGAGCGTGCGGGCGGCGTTGCCGTGGTCGAGGAAAGCGTCGATGGTGGCGGGCGGCATCGTATCCACGGTGTCGGGACCGATCAGGTCCTCCACGTAGATGACGTCGCGGTAGGCCGGATTCTTGGTGCTTGTGCTGGCCCAGAGACAGCGTTGCGGCTTGGCGCCCTTGGCCGCCAGCGCCTCCCAGCGCGGCCCGCTAAAGATTTCCTGATAGGCGGCATAGGCCATCTTGGCGTTGGCGATAGCGGCCTTGCCCTGCAGCGCCTTGAGCTCCGTCTTGCGCTCCTCCGAGCCGGCCTCGGCGATGGCGGCGTCGAGCCGCTTGTCGACCATCGTGTCGACGCGGCTGACGAAGAAGGAGGCCACGGAGGCCAGGCGGTCGACCGGCTGGCCGGCCTCGGCGCGCTGCTCCAGGCCCTTAATGTAGGCTTCGGCGACCTCGCGGTAGCTCTGCAGCGAGAAGACCAGCGTCACGTTGACGTTGATGCCGTCGGCAATGGCCTGCTGGAAGGCGGGGATGCCCTCGGCGGTACCGGGGATCTTGACCATGATGTTTGGTATGTCGAGGTAGCTGAAGAGGCGGCGCGCCTCGGTCAGGGTACCGGCGGTATCGTAGGCCAGGTTCGGCGCCACCTCGATGCTCACGAAGCCATCGTGACCCTTGGAGCTATCGTAGACCTGCCGCAGGATGGTGGCGGCGTTGCGGATGTCGTCGAGCACCAGCCCGTCATAGATCTCGCTAACGCTCTTGCCATCGCGGACGAGTTGGCGCAGTTCGTCGTCGTAGTCGGCCGAGCCGCCGATGGCCTTCTGGAAGATGGTAGGGTTGCTGGTCAGCCCCACGATGCCCTTGTCGATGAGCTCCTGCAGCGTGCCACCGGTCAGCATTGCGCGGGTGATGTTGTCGATCCAGGGACTCTGACCCTGTGCGAGGAGTTGGTGTAGGGTATTTTTCTCGGCTGCCATCTGTTGTCTCCTCCATGTCTCACGTGAGTACAGGCATGCCGCCCGTACGTGATGTTCTGTCCATCCTCATTATATGTCTAAACGGGTGGGCGCTATGTTACGACGCGCTTAAGGCTTATCTGCAAGGGAGACACAGCACGGCCTGTGCCAGGTTTGCCGCACTCTACGGCATGCCGTTCTCGTATAGATTGCGCTGCACCTCCGCCAGGATCGCCTCACTCCAGTGGACACGATACAGGCCAGCCGCGGCCGCGCGTAGCAGCGTGTCGCGAATAGAGGCGGGAATAATGATGCAGGCGTCGAGTACGACCGATGGCGTGGGCACGTTTCCGTACCTACGAGTAGAGCCCAAGTTCTTGGCTTAGTTGCGTAAGCTCTCTAAGTGACTCGCGCCGCGATTCGTCACGTTGCTTCTTAATAGCGGATCAGGTCCGACAGGCGGATGTATCCTCGCGGACCCGTCTCCGGGACACAATCCTGAGCCTGAAACACCGGGCCTGACGTTGAAGGAATCTCTCCGGTCTCTAGCAATTGGGCAAGATAGTGTTCGCTCACGTTCAAAAACTCTGCCGCTGCCTGAACGGTCACCTGCTCTCCAAGAAACTCAAGGGCGACCGCGTCGCCATCGGCAAGGATCGGGACCGTTTGGCGCAGCAATTCGTACACCGACCGGGGAATATCCAGACGCTGACCGTCAGCGCCGACAAGTTGCATGCCCTCGGATTGTGTTGCCTCAAGCATCTGTCGCAGACGCTCAAGAGAGCGGGCATCTTCTGCCGTTGCCACGATAGGCTCACGTCGCTCGACTCTGGCAATCATCTGGCAATCATATCGATGTCTCCTCACCCAACAGTCATGTCTTGTTAGTGTATTGTACTACGTCGTCGTCGGCAGCGGCGACAACCCCGTCGCGCCGCGCGACGAGGGCAGGTCGAGGCCCACCGCATGCACAACGCCATCCTGGACAATAACCGGTCGGTGTGGATCTATAGAGATGCCCAGGGGCCCAGGACAATCTTCTGTCGGCCCTGGTCGGCCAATGGGTGCACCTCAAAATAGTGGAATGCGGTCGGAACGGGCCTGCGACTGCGGTCGCATGGCAAACCACGGGCCGACTGCGGTCGGGTGTCGTCCGCCGCCACGCTGCTCCTGGCCCCGTTCTGACACCGCAGTGTCCGTCCTGTGCCGGGCCTGATCCAGAAGCCGCGCGCCCTGCATAACATCCGCGACGCCGTGCTCACCGCGTACGATGTCGAGCCCGATCGTTGCGCGCGATCTGGCGGCCCTGCTCCGGTCGCTCCAGGCCGAGGGCCTCGTCGAGATCCGCGATGCGCCTCCTCCATAGATTCGATAGGTTCACGCGCCTCTCCCCCCCGAGCGCCAGCTGGTCGCTCAAGCCGTGCTCGTCGGCGGCGTGACCCGGCTCGGACTCTGGCTGTTACCGTTTCGCACCCTGGAGCGGCTCCTGGCGCGTCTGACGCCAGGTCCAACGTCCATGCACAGGCGCTGTGATGCGGAGGCGGATCGGGTCGTGTGGGCCACCATGGCGGCTGCCCGCGTCGTCCCGGGGGCAAGTCGACCACGGCGGCCCTGCACGCGCGGGGGCATACGGTCGTGGCCGACGACGTGGTCGCCGTCTTCACGAGGGAGGAGGGGACGCCGATGCTTGTTCCAGGCTTCCCGCAACTCAAGCTGTGGCCCGAGGCGGCCGCGGCGCTAGGCAACGATGTGGGAACGCTCGCGCGGCTGCATCCCACGGAGGAGAAACGCGCGCGGCGTGGTCGACGACTTCCGCCAGGACCCTCTTCCGTTGGGACGCCTGTACGTCCTGGCCGATGGCGTGGCGCCCGAGATCGAGCTGCTGACGCCGCGGGAGGCGTTCGTGAAGGTGGTGCGCCATTCGTACCTCGACTGCCTCTTGCAGGCCACCGGCACGACCGCGTCGCACTTTCGGCAGTGCGGCGCCCTCGTCACCCGCGTGCCAGTCCGCCGCCTGACGCGGCCGCGCGTCCTGCACGAGTTGCCCGCCCTCGCCCACCTGATAGAGAATGATGTTGTGGGCCTGGACAGCTAGAGGGCTTTGAGGGCTGCCCTGACCTCGTCGTCCGTAAAGATGACGCTCCGCAGGATGCGCGTGGCCTGCCGCCTTTCCCCATCGCCGCCGTGCCGCAACTGGCCCAGCAGGTAGTCCCGGCAGAGCGCCAGGTACTCGTTCTCCAGGGCCAGGGTGTCGCGGCACAGCACGCGCAGCCGCTCACGGTCCTCCCTGCTGTCGGGGAGCGCATAGCCCCACTCGCCTTTGCAGGTGTCGACGATAGCCGCCGCGAACCGTGTCCGCTTATCGTGCGGGAGATACTCCTTGCATAGCCGGATGCTCTGGCTTTTGTGGCCCGCGTAGCGCCCCGTCTCCAGGGCCAGGACCATGGTGGCAATCCACGCCGCGATCGAGACCAGCACGCGCGTCCCGCGTGGCGTATCCGGACGGGCGGGGACCGCATCGTAGCCATAGAACTCCCCGTCGAGGTTGGGATACGCCAGCGGGTAGGTCAGCGGTCGCGGCAATGGATAGGCGACGGCGTCGGGCTGGCGCGGGATGCCGATGGGGAACACGCCGGATTCGATCACGTCGAGCACGTAGCGCGGGAACGGCACGTCGGGCAGCGCCGCCCGGATGTCGTCGCCGTAGATGGGTACGCCAGCCACCCGGATGAGGGCGTTGAGGAAGCTCACCTGCGTCGCCTCCGGCCGCAGCGGCCCCAGCAGGTCGTCCTCGCAGGAAGCGTGCGCGTCGAGCGAGAGCGGGCTGATCAGCCGGCATACCCCGACGATATGCTGGAATGTCTCGCCCTCTCCTCCATCGATCGTACTGCGAAAGACGACGAACAGATCGACATCGCTGCTGTTGGCGGAGTGGTCGGAGGCAACGGCCGTCCCGTCGCCGTAGCTGCCGCCGAGGTAGCAGCAGCGGATGCGCGCGGGGAACGACAACTCCAAGATGCTGATCAGGACGCGCAAGAGGTCGTCGACGTCCGCGCCCCCGGTCTCGTGCAACAGTGTGACGGCCATCCGGTGACACTCGTCTCTTTCGCTCTCGGGTTACGTGCTCCTGTCACAGTACGATGTCTTATCGGATATAGCAAGAGTAATGCTGATGGCTCCTAGTTAGGGCAGCTACCCACTCCGAGCGTCCAGCCTGAATCGTAGGGTTTGTGCGGGTCGAGGAAGAAGGTGCCCGCCGGAAGTATAGCGCCCTGACAGTCCTGGAAGTTGAGTGCCTGTAAGATGCGGCCCAATGACCGACTCTGATAGACCAAGACGGTGACCGAGTCGTCATTGTACGGGCCGTCGCGGATGATGAATGTACTACGCGAGGCCGCATCATAGGGCATGTACACCACGGCCTGCTCGCGACCTGGTGTTGCTGCCAACCGACCGCAGTCGGCCCGTCGTTTGCCATGCGACCGCAGTCGCAGGCTAGTCCCTACCGGACAACACAAAAAAGGCCCCGGCCTCGGGCCGGCGGCCACCCGGATAGCGATCGTTTGCCTGGTGGCCGGTGCCCCGTTCCGTCCACGTCCGCTGCTGACCGCTATCGGGAGCCCGCCCGCCCGCCGAACCGGAGCCGGGCAACTCTCGTCGCTTACTTTCTATCTTACCGCCGTCCCGTTAAGCCCGTGTGTGTCTTATATGAAGATTGTGTGAAGAGAGCACGGGAACGGTCCTACGCGATGATCGCCAGCACCGTCCCCACGTCGACGGTGCTGCCGACCGCGGCGCCCAGCGATGCGACCGTGCCAGCCTGCGGGGCCGCTATCTCGTTCTCCATCTTCATCGCCTCGATGATCATCAGCAGGTCGCCCGCCGCGACGGGCTGCCCCTGCTCCACGGCCACGCGCAGCACCACGCCGTGCATTGGGCTGATCACGGCGCCCCCATCCGCGCCACCGCCCTGCCGGCCTGCTTGCGTCCGCGTCGCGCGCTGCCGCCTGGCGTCGGCCACGCGCACGGTGAAGCGCTTCTCGTTGACCTCGACCACGAACTCCTCGCCCGCCATCGGTCCCGCCCCCGGTCCCGTCGCGTCCTCCGCCGTGGGCGTGGCGGCCGCCGTCCCCGTCGCCGTTGCCTCCCGCGCCGGAGACGGTTGCGGCAGGTCCGACAGGTCAAGGCTGGCTACGTAAGTGGTGGGGACGCCGCCGGCCACGAACGCGGCGTCGGACAGCACGCGCTGGTGGAAAGCGATGGTGGAGGGCACGCCGGCGATCTCGAATTGCCCAAGCGCGCGGCGCATGCGCGCGATGGCCTCGTCGCGGTCGCGCCCGCGGGCGACCAGCTTGGCGATCATGGAGTCGTAGCTGGCGGGGATGGTGTAGCCCTGATAGACCCCGCTGTCGAGCCGGATGCCAGGGCCGGTCGGCGGCCGGTAGCGCGTCAGCGTGCCAGGTCCTGGCCTGAAGTTGGCGGCGGGGTTCTCGGCGTTGATACGGCACTCGATGGCGTGCCCGCGCGGCGCGCAGCCGTCGGCGCTGAAAGGCAGGGGCTCACCGGCGGCCACGCGCAGCTGCATCTTAACCAGGTCGAGGCCCGTTACCTCCTCGGTGACGGTGTGCTCGACCTGGATGCGCGTGTTCATCTCCAGGAAGTAGAAGGATCGACCAGTGCCCTCCACCAGGAATTCGGCCGTGCCCGCGCCGACGTAGCCGATCGCGGCCGCCAGGCGCTCCGCCGCGTCCATGATGCGCCTCGCCAGGACGGGGTCGAGCGGCGCGGGCCCCTCCTCGATCAGTTTCTGATGGTTGCGTTGTACCGAGCAGTCGCGCGTGCCCACGGCCACCACCGTGCCAAAGGTGTCGCCGGCCAATTGCACCTCGATATGGCGTGGGGCGTGGACGTAGCGCTCCATAAAGACCGTGGGGTCGGCGAAGTAGGCGGCGCCCTCGCGCCGGGCGCTCTCCAGCGCGGCGGGCAGTTCGTCCGGCGAGGACACCACCTTGAGCCCGCGCCCTCCGCCGCCGGCCGAGGCCTTGATCGCCACGGGGTAACCTACCCGCGCGGCCACGGCGGCGGCCTGCTCGACCGTCTCCAGGGCCGCCGTCTCGCCGGGGACGACGGGGATGCCCAGGCGCTCGGCCAGCGCGCGCGCCGCGATCTTGCCGCCGACCGCCTCCATGCTCTCCGGCGTCGGGCCAACGAAGACGAGTCCGGCGTCGCGGCAGGCGCGGGCAAAGGCGGCGTTCTCGGCCAGGAAACCGTAGCCGGGATGCACGGCGCCGGCGCCGGACGCGCGCGCCACGGCCAGGATGCGCTCCACGTTGAGGTAGCTTTGCGCGGCCGGCGCCGGGCCAATCTCGTGGGCCTCGTCGGCCAACGCCACGTGCAGGGCCTCGCGGTCGGCCTCGGAGTAGACGGCCACGCTGCGCAGTCCCAACTCGCGGCAGGCCTGAATCACGCGCACGGCGATCTCGCCACGGTTGGCGATCAGGACGGTCTGGAAGGGCCAGTCGCGCGCCGCCATCTCCTCCGCCTTGCTCCCTCCCGGCGCCATTATCCGCTCGCTCATCGCGGTCGCTCCGCCGTGGCCCACGTCGCCGGTCCGGCCAGAGGCGCGACGCCCTCGGCGCGGCCCATCCGCGCCCACCGTGAGCCGTTGTCCGCCGTCTGCCGGCGTCGCAGCACGATGCGCACCGCCGCCATGGCGGCGGCCACCTCCTCATCCGTCGGAGTATCCTTCCCGTCTTTGGTGTTATACATTAAACCGGAAGTAAACGACATCGCCGTCCTGCATCACGTACTCTTTGCCTTCGAGGCGGGTCAGGCCGCGCTCACGGGCCGCTACGTAGGAGCCGGCCGACACGAGGTCGTCGAACGACGTTACCTCGGCGCGGATGAAACCGCGCTCGATGTCGCTGTGGATCGTGCCCGCCGCCCGGGGCGCCTTGGTCCCGCGCCGCACCGTCCAGGCCCGTACCTCGGGCTCGCCCGCCGTGAGGAAGGTGATCAGTTGCAGCAGCGCGTAGCTGGCGCGAATCATGCGGTCGAGGCCGCTCTCGGCGATGCCCAGATCCTGCAAGTAGGAGCGCGCGTCCTCCGGACCCAGCTCGGCCAGTTCCGCCTCCAGCTTGGCGCTGACCGGAACGACCGTCGCGCCCTCGGCCGCGGCGAACCCCTCGATCGCCACCAGCCCTGCGGGACGCTCCGTATCCAGCGCGGCCAGCGCGTCCTCGTCCAGATTGGCCACGTAGAGGAGCGGCTTGCCCGTCAGCAGCGGCATGTCCTCCAGGGCCTCGCGCACGTCCTCGGGCATGGGCAACATGCGGGCCGGCCGGCCCTCGTTGAGGTGCGCGGCCAGCTCGCGCAGGTAAGCCAGTTGTGGCGCGTACTTCTTGTCGCCGCTCTTGGACGCGCGCTCGTTGCGCTCGATGCGCCGCTCCACCGCCCCCAGGTCGGCCAGGCCCAGTTCGGTGTTGATGGTCTCTATGTCGCGGAGCGGGTCGACCGAGCCCTCGACGTGGATCACGTTGGGGTCGCTAAAGACGCGCACCACCATGGCCACGGCGTCGACGTTGCGAATATGGCCCAGGAATTGGTTGCCCAGGCCCTCGCCGCGACTGGACCCGCGCACCAGGCCGGCAATGTCCACGAACTCCATCGAGGTCGGTACGATGCGCTTGCTGTGCACGATCTCGTCGAGCCGCTGCAGGCGCGCGTCGGGAACCGCCACGATGCCCACGTTGGGGTCGATCGTGGCGAAGGGATAGTTGGCCGCCACCGCGCCCGCCGAGGTCAGGGCGTTGAACAGGGTGGACTTGCCGACGTTGGGCAGGCCCACGATGCCCATTTGCAAACTCACACGATTCTCCTTGCCAGTGTCTTACGAGTGACCTTGATCGCGCATCGCATCAATATTATTATCGGATTCAGTTGTCGTCATCCCACCTTGTCCTGCGTATGGGCAATCTCGAAATGATGCCGCCCGCGAATTCTGGTTGCCCTCATTATGCAACGGCGGCCAAAGCAACCAGGAAGTCCTCGCCCGCCTCTCTGATATCCTCGTCTCCATGCGCGGCGGCACGACGCGCCAGGCGTAGCGTAAGGTCACGATCGATAAGACGGTACAGCTCTAGCAGCCGTCTGTGTTCTTCATGCTCGTCATATTCCAGAAGCGGCTCGGCATAGTGTTCGATGTTCGCTACCAGCCAGTCATGCGGTAGCGACAAGATGAGGTCGCGGACCTTATGCACCGACCCATGGCCAAAACTGGCCAATGCCAGTAGATCGCCGAACAGTTGCTGCTTCTGCCCAACGCTCAACAAGGCGCTAGCATCTAACGCGGCCGCTCTTTCTGTAGGATCAGCCAGGCCAGAGCGGACTAACTCAACGAGGGCGGCGGAGTGCGAAAATAGGCGCATACGGGCTGTTATAAACGCATGCTCGGCCTCGACATAGTGTTGCCATAGTCCCCGATCGATGTCGGATGTTTGTTCGTTTACCATCGCTTCTTCCCACCATACTCCCAGGGTAAACCTTGAAATCGCCGGATGAACTCGTCGGGCGATAGGCCCTCCGTTGGGTATATTGTATAGTGTGTGGGCGGAAAATCTCCACCAACGTCCGTGCCATCCGCCACCACGTCGAGTCCTTGTGGCAGAAGAGTCCCCGCTGCAAGCCGATGATAATGCCCTGTCAGGGGCGCCTCATCAGGGTCTCCGAACGTAGATGCTCCTTGGGGCGGATCTGTTAATTCAACCATACCATGTGCGCCTGGAACGAGATCGACCTGCTGCCCCGGTTTGGCGTTGACGCCGGCGATACGAGGCGTCCGAGGCGCATCCCAGGTCCCGAAGGCATAGAGATCAACGGGTGTTCTTACAGTTGGTTCATCGTTCACCCGTATCGCTGCCTGTCGAGCGGGGCTCACCGAGGTAGGTCGTGAACCAACGGAGAATACGGGCGATGGCGTCGGCGCGATGGGTGAGCGGGCCGTTGCGCAGGAAGAGGTGCGAGCCGCCGGGATAGCGCGCGAACTCAACCTCGCAGCCGGCCTTGAGCAGCGCCACGAACATCTGCTCGCCCTGCCCGATGGGGCAGCGGTCGTCCGCCTCGCCGTGGATGATCAGCGTGGGCGTGCGCGCCTGGTGCGCATAGGTTGATGGCGAGTGCGCTGCGTACCACTCCCGTCCCTCGTGGGGCCCCGTCCCGAACTCCAATTCCCCGAAGCTGTGGCCGATGTCGCTGGTACCATAGAACGACTCCATGTCGAAGACCGGTGCGCCGCAGACCGCCGCGCGGAAACGGTTGGTGTGGCCGATCGTCCACGCCGTCATGAAGCCGCCGTAGCTGTAGCCGTAGACGCCGGCGCGCGCGGGATCGGCGTAGGGACGCTCCAGCACCGCGTCGACCACGGCCATCAGGTCCAGGAAATCCTCCCCCGCCCAATCATGCACCACCTGCTGCACGAAGCGACGTCCGTAGGAAGCCGAGCCGCGCGGGTTGGCGCACACCACCAGGAACCCGTTGGTGGCCAGGCACTGCTGGATGGCGTTGAAGTTGTAGCCGTAGAAGTTGTGCGGGCCGCCGTGCACGTCCAGCACCATGGGATAGCGCCGCGAGGGGTCGAAGTCGGCCGGCCGCAGCAGCCAGGCTTCGACCTGCTCACCGCCGCGCTCGACGGTCAGCCGCTCCCATCGCGCCGGCGGGCGCTCGGCAAGCACGGCCGTTGTTTGCGCGGACGGGGTAATGGCCGTCATCTGGCGCGACGACAGATCGACTACCGCGAGTTCGCCAAACGAGTCGAGGCTGGCCCGCGCCTGCACCGCGTAGCGGCGCGCCCTATCGACGCTCAGCCCCGCGTGTAGGGCCTCCCACTGCCGCACCTGTTCCACCTGACCAGTCTCGCAATCGACGATGGCCAGGAGGCTGGCGCCGCCGCGCATGGCGTGGAAGAGGGCGCGGCGGTCGTCGAGCCAGGCTGGCTGCGCGGGCGGGAGTATCGTGGGGAAGCCCGTATCGGGCGCGTACCGCAGGTCATCGGTCAGGCGGCGCGTGGCGCCGCTGGCCACGTCGTAGACGAAGAAATCGAGCTGGAAGGTCTGCGTGACATCACCGGCAAAGAGGATGCGGTCGCCCGACGGCGACCAGGCCCATGTACCGACCACGCCATCCTCGGGGCCAACCACGATCGTCTCGCCGCCATCGACGCGGATCAGGTGCAGTTGCGAGTGCATGCCGTTGCGATTGGGTACCTGTGTCGCCAGCCACTGCCCGTCGGGCGACCACTCCGGGCCGTTGTGGTCCATGGCGTCCGTCGTCACCTGCCGCCGCGTTCCCGCGGCCGCGTCCGCCACGTCCGCCACGTCCGCCACGAAGACCTGCAGCCGCGCGTCGCCAAGGTAGCCGCGGTTGTCCTGCTTGTAGTCGATGCGGCGCGTCACGCGCACGCGCGGCGCGCCGTCGGGGGACGTGCCCGTACCCTCCGGGTCGGCGGGGTCGACGAGCACGGTATAGGCGAGCTTTGTTCCATCGGGCGACCAGGCCAGGTCACCGATCTGCCCGGCGTGTCGCGTCACCTCGCGGGCCTCGCCGCTGTCCTCCAGCGGCAGCACAAAGATACCGCTCCGCTCCGCGCGGTCCGAAACAAAAGCGATCTGCCGGCCGTCCGGCGACCAGCGCGCGCCGCCGTTGCGCTCACCGCTCCAGGTCAGGCGGCGCGCGTCCGCGCCGTCGATGGCGCAGGTCCAGAGCTGGCTCGAGGGGCGCGGTTTGTCCCGCTCGGCGGTGGTCAGGGCATAGACAACGCGCGCGCCGTCGGGCGAGACCCGCGGGTCGGCGGCCGGGACCAGGTCGTACACCAGAATATCGGGAGACAGAGGTTGGCTCATATGCTCTTTACCTACCAATTATCATCTTGTCGTCGGGGAACGAACACACCGCGCCACCCGACGGATGGCGGGCATTCCGCTCGTGTACTGATGCCATGATAGAGCATTCACAGCGTCGGCGCACCCAGCGGGCGCTCATTCGGGTACACCTTAAAACCGTGGAATCCGACCTGCGACTGCCCGGCTGGACCGGGACCGGCCGCAGCCGGTCGGGGGCCAGTCCGCGTGTGTCGCATGGCACACGACGGACACTGCGGTGTCAGATCGGGGCCAGGAGCAGCGTGGTGGCGCACCACACCCGACCGCAGTCGGCGTCCGTTTGCCATGCGACCGCAGTCGCAGGCCCGTTCGGCCGCAGTCCACTATGTTGAGGTGCACCTCGCTCATTCCAAAAAAGAGGGCGCCCAAGAACCAACGAACGCGCGGGCTGACACAGGCCATCAATCCGACGGCCCAGCGTATAAAACAAGGGAGTCTTGCCGTCGGATCGACGGCAAGACTCCCTATGATCAGCCACGGGTAGCGATGCTACCCTGGGGACGTACCGTACGCTAGCGCCGGGTGTCGACGACCCCCTGCAGGCCGGTGAACGTCAGGTGGTAGTTGATGCGCCCGATGTCCACGAGCAAGGTATAGGAGCCCGCGCCCGCCGCGATCACCCGCGCCTGGAAGCCGGCATTGTACAGGTTCACCTTGCGATGGCGGACGACGGCCTGGCCGTAGAGGACCGTCCCTCTTACGTTCAGCAGCGTCCCCTTGCCGTTGCCGCTGCACGAGAGCGAGCGGTAGACCTTGCGTGAGAAGATGATCGTGCTGTGGTTGTCGTCGAAGAACAGCGGCGTGCGCGAATACGGCCGCGCGTGGCTGCTGTCCGCTCCGTTGAGGCCCTCGACGATGGCGACCGGGCGCCCCTTGGTGTGGTTGCGATGGCGCGGGATCGCGCGGGCGTAGACCAGCGCCAGACGGAAGTGACAGGTCTGCGTCCCTGGGCGCGGCGTCGCCGTCGCCGTGCCCGACGGCGGAGTGACCACGACGATCGTGGGATACGGCGTGGCCGTCGGCGCCGGGGTGTTGACCGGCGGCTTGGTCGGCGCCGGTGTGGAGGTCGAGGATGGA
>JAABUX010004637.1_pt1 | contig 17286 bp, 17 predicted proteins | sample 5561851 | NCBI WGS metagenome assembly JAABUX01 (sample SAMN10711883, study PRJNA513361) | rock metagenome | isolation source: Antarctica rocks | place: Antarctica: Victoria Land, Richard Nunatak red sandstone | collected 2016-01-03 | reverse complement strand
ACCGCCTTGGCGACCATCTCGGCGCGCACGGCAGTCCGGTCGGAGAGCGATTTGTAGGGCCAGATATGGGTGAATCGCGGCAGCCCGTCGAGCGCATACATCGCCACGATCAGCGGCGAGAGCCGGATGCGGGCGGGGATCGCGGCTTCCCACGCCTTGATCGTGGCCGGCACGCCGCCGTGCTTGAGCCGATAGGTGCGGATCTCATAGACCTCGCCATAGCGGCCGGCGACGACCGGCGGCAGGAACGGGAACGGCGCGTAGCTGTCGAACCGCATGTCGACGAGTAGCTCGCTGCAGCCGAACGGCCGGGCGGTGGCGAGCGTGCGCCAGCGTTCCTGGAACATCTCGGTTTCGTCGGCGAAGGCGCGGAACAGCGTGATCTCGTTGAGATCGCCGATCTCGCTGGCCCAGCAACCGAGCAGCGTGCCCCCGGCCTCGGGCGCGGTGGACCACGCATGGATCGCCGGCAGGACCCGGCCGACGGCGCCGAGCTTGATGGTCAGGGTCGCGATATCGTAGCGCATCGAGGCGTTCAGGACAGGGCAGGCACGCCGGCCCAGATCTCGTCGAGCGTGAGTTCGCGCGGCGTGAGGCCTTGGGCAGCGGCATAGCGCGCGGCGAGTGCCACCGCCGGATTGAGGGCGGGGCGGCCGATCGGGTAGGGGTTGGCCGGGCGGAACCGGTCGAGCAGGGCGCTCGCCTGGCCGGCGATGGCGGCGCGAACGACAGCCATGTGGTTGACCGGGTCGAAGCCATGGGTCGCGGCGAACGCGCGGCCGGCGGCGCCGGGCTGGGGATAGACGGGGGCGAGGTCGGGCGCGGCCGGCACGTCGTTGCCGAAGATGGCGGCATCGATGTCGCCGGCGCGGAGCATGGCGAGCATGTCGGCGCCGGCGAGCGCGCGCTCGGCCCAGGGCGGATCCTGGAAGCCCGCGACGTGCGCGTCCTCGAAGGTCACCCAGCGGCACGCCTGCGGCTGCAGACCGTGGTCGTCGTGCAGCATGCCGCGCAGCCACATGCCCGTGGTCTGGCTGTAGGCGCGCACGCCGATGCGGCGGCCGGCGAGGTCGGCCGGGCCGAACCGGTCGTTGGCCCGGCGCAGGAGCGCGCCGGTCTGCGCGCGCGCGGCCAGGACGACCGGGAGCAGGACGAGGTCGCTGCCCGCCGCGCGCGCCATCAGGAAGGTGGCGATGGCCATCTCGCTGACGTCGAAGCGTTGTTCGCGGACCATCGGCGCAAAAGCGCGGCTGATGACGGGGAACGGCGCGATGGCGAGCGCCGGGTCGTGGAACAGCGCCTCGGTGTGCGGATAGCGACCGATCGCGGCCTGCAGCGTCATGCCGAATAGGGTCGGTAGGTGAGGCCTTTACGGGCCAGCGTGTCGCGCATGCCGTAGATGTCGAGGCCGATCTCGCCGGCTTGGAGCCGCGCGCGGGTGGCGGCCTCCTTCTCCTCGCGCGCGCGGCTGGCGGCCAGAACGGCGCCGGCTTGCAGCCGCGGGACGACGACGACGCCGTCGATATCGGCCACGACGAGGTCGCCGGGATGCACGATCTGGCCGGCGCAGACGAGCGGCACGTTGATCGAGCCGAGCGTCTCCTTGACGGTGCCTTGGGCGCTGATGGCGCGCGACCAGACCGGGAACTCCATCCGGGTCAAGTCGGCCACGTCGCGGCAGCCGGCTTCGAGGATCAGGCCGCGGACGCCGCGGGCGACGAAGGCGGTGGCGATCAGCTCGCCGAAATAGCCGGCGTCGCTGAACGAGGTGGGGGCGGCGACGACGACGTCGCCGGGCTGGCATTGCTCGACGACGACGTGGAGCATCCAGTTATCGCAAGGCGCGAGGCTGACGGTGACGGCGCTGCCGACGGCGCGGGCGGCGGGGTAGATCGGGCGCATGGTGGGCAGCATGAGGCCGGTGCGGCCTTGCGCTTCATGGATCGTGGCGACCCCGATCTCGGCGAACCCGGCCGCAACAGCCGGGTCCGTGCGGGGCGGGTTCGTGTAGACGACGCTCATGCCAGCTTCTCCACGACGTGCGGGAAGACGGCTTGGTAGCCCTCGCCATAGGCGATTGTCTTGTCCGAGTTGCGGGCGGCTTGGGCGCCGCGCTGCTGGGCGACGCGGGTGTAATACTCCCACAGATGCTCCTGGCCGGCCATGCACTCGATCGCGGCGCGCTTGCGGTCCCAGACCGGGGTGATGTCGAGCAGCACGTCCGGTTTCCAGTCGCATTGCTCCGGCTGGTGCGGCTCGAACAGGAACACCGGCGGCGCGCCGAGGACCTTCTGGCCGGGGTTGTGCCCGTGGGCTTGCGCGACGATGCGGGCGTGCTGGGCGAACTCGGTCACGGCGGGGTGGTCGTGGTTGTAGAGGTCGGCCTTGGAGTGGGTGAGCACGAAGCCGGGGTGGATCGCGCGATAGAGGTCGACGAGGCGGAGCAAAGCGTTCTGTGACAGGGCGATCGGGTAGTCGCCGAGGTCCCAGAACTGGATGTCGTGGACGCCGAGATGCTGGGCGGCGGCCTCGGCCTCCTTCTGGCGCTCGGCCTTGACGCGCTCGAGCGTCATCCCCGGCTGGCGCCAGAGCTTGGCCGATTCGCCGCGCTCGCCGAACGAGAGACAAACGACGGTGACCTGGGTTCCCTGCCCGGCATGCAGCGCGATGGCGCCGCCGGCGCGCCAGACGAAATCGGCGGAGTGGGCGGAAACGACGAGAGCGGTAGTGCTCAAGAATGGGTCTCCTCGGTAGGTCCCGGGGGTAGCGGCGGCGTCCCGTGCGTGTGAAAACTTTCGATCGTCTTCAGGCCCCAGGCCTGGCCCTTGCGGCGCTCCGCCTCGGTCCAGGTGATCGGCTTCCAGTCGGGCGCGAGCACGAGGCGGGCGCCGGCGTTGGCGACTTCGACGCGGTTGCCGCCGGGCTCGTAGACATAGAGGAAGAAGGTCTGCTGGACGGCGTGCTTGTGCGGCCCGGTCTCGATCGGGACGCCATGCTCGAGGAAGACGTCGGCGGCTTGCAGGATGGCCTCGCGGCTGTCGAGCGCGAAGGTCACGTGATGGAAGCGGCCGGGCACGCCGTGCGCCTCGCGCGTGTAGGCTAAATCGTAGCTCTTGTTGGTGGCGGTGAGCCACATGCCGACCTCGGTGCCGTCGTCGAGCACGATCTGCTCGGTGAGCCGGAGGCCGAGGCGGCGCTGGAAGAACTCGCGGTTGGCGCGGATATCGACGGCTAGGCAGTTGAAGTGGTCGAGCCGGCGGACGTTGACCCCGCGCGCGGGGAAGCGCTGGGCCTGGTTCTTGAGTGATGGGCGAAGCTCGGGCGGCGCCTTGTACCACTCGGTCTCGTAGTAAATCTCCAGCAGATGGCCGTCGGGGTCGCGGAATTGGAACGCCGGGCCATGGCCGAGCTCGCCCTCGTGCCAGCCGATCGCCAGCCCCGACGCCTCGAGCGCCGCGACCCGGCGCACCAGCGCTTGCGGCGACCGCGCCCGGAACGCGGCATGGCCGAGGCCGGACGTATGCGAGCCGGTCAGCTTGAGGCTGTAGCGCTCGTAATCGTCCCAGCCGCGCAGGTAGACGCTCTCGCCCCGGCACCCGCTCTCGGTCATGCCCATCACGTCGACGAAGAAGCGGAGCGAGGCCTCGGGTGTGGGCGTCAGCAATTCGAGATGGCCGAGATGGGCCACGCCCATGACGGGCTCTTCGATCGTCCGCCCGATGTTTTCTGGGTCCACGCCGGCCTCCCTCGCCTTAGGAGAATTGAGTCGCCCGAGTCGCGCGGAGATGCAAGCCTGTCGCCGCAGGATCGGCCAGGATCGGAGGAGGAAGCCATGCAGGACCACGCGCTCGCGCCATCGGATACGCCGGAGCGCCTGGCGTTCTACGCGCGCATCGGCGAGCAGAACCTGGCCCCGCTCTGGACGTCGCTGGCCGACCTGGTCACGCCCGAGCCGCGCAGCCCGTGCCGACCGGCGTCGTGGCGGTTCGACGCGATCCGCGCCGCCATGATGGAGGCCGGCGCGCTGATCACCGCCAAGGAAGCCGAGCGCCGGGTCCTGGTGTTGGAGAACCCGGGCCTGCGTGGCCAAAGCCGGATCACGACGAGCCTCTACGCCGGCATCCAGCTCGTGCTGCCCGGCGAAGTCGCGCCCGCGCATCGGCACACGCAATCGGCGCTGCGCTTCGTGCTCGAGGGCAGCGGCGCCTACACCGCCGTCAACGGCGAGCGCACCATCATGCACGAGGGCGACTTCATCATCACGCCGCCGATGGCCTGGCACGATCACGGCAACCCCAGCGACGCGCCGATCTTCTGGCTCGACGGGCTCGACATCCCGCTGGTCCAGTTCCTCGATGCCTCCTTCGCCGAACCGCTCGGCCAGGACGAACAACCGATCGATCGTCCGACCGGCGACAGCGACGCCCGCTACGGCGCCAACCTGCTCCCCGTCGACCACCAGCCCGGTGGCGGCGCCTCCCCCGTCTTCAACTACCCTTTCGCCCGCACCCGCGACGCGCTCGAGCGGATGCGCCGTCTCGAGCGATGGGATTCTTGCCACGGCCTGAAGCTGCGCTACACCAACCCGGTCACCGGCAACCACGCCATGGCGACCATGGGGACCTTCGTGCAGCTACTGCCCAACGGCTTCGCGACCTCGGCCTATCGCGCGACGGACGCGACGGTGTTCGCGCCGATCGAGGGACACGGCCGCAGCGTCATCGCCGGCCGCGACGGCGCCGAGTTCGTCGTCGAGTGGGGGCCGCGCGACATCTTCGTGGTGCCGAGCTGGCACCGGGTGCGGCATGAGGCGGCGGCCGATAGCGTATTGTTTTCGTTCTCGGACCGGCCGATCCAGGAAGCGCTGCACCTGTTCCGGGAAGACCGCGGCAACGCCTGATCGGGCAACATCAGAGGGCAAGCATAGGCATGGCGGAACAGGACGAGACGATCGGCTTCGTCGGGCTCGGGGCGATGGGGCTGCCGATGGCACGCAACCTGGTCGCCCGCGGCATGGCGGTCCGCGGGTTCGACATGCGCGAGGCGGCGGTCGCGGCACTCGAGATCGATGGCGGCCTGCGGGCCCATTCGGCGGCCGAGGCGGCACACGGTGCGGACGCGCTGATCCTGATGGTCGTCAGCGCCGCGCAAGCCGAGCAGGTGCTGTTCGACGGCGGCGCGCTCGACGCGATGGCGCCGCGGGGGATTGTGATCCTGATGGCGACCTGCCCGCCCGGCGCGGTCGAGCGTCTGGCCGAGCGCGTGCTGGCGACGCAGCGGCGCTTCGTGGATGCGCCGGTCTCGGGCGGGGTCGCGGGAGCGACGCGGGCGGGGCTGACGATCATGGCCGCCGCCCCGGCCGACACCTTCGCGGCGGCCAAGCCGGTGCTGGACGCGCTGGGCGACAAGGTGTTTCACGTCGGCGAGCGGCCGGGTCAGGGCGCGGTGGTCAAGACCGTCAACCAGTTGCTGGCCGGGGTGCATATCGCGGTCGCGGCCGAGGCGTTCTCGCTGGCGGCCAAGGTGGGCGTGAACCTCGACATCCTCCTCGAGATCATGAGCGGCTCGGCGGCCTCGAGCTGGATGCTCAGGGATCGCGGGCCGCGCATGCTGCAGCGCGATCCGCCCGTCGCCAGCGCGGTGGACATCTTCGTCAAGGACCTCGGGATCGTGCTGGACGCCGGGCGCGAGACCAAGGCGGCGCTGCCGCTGGCCGCCGTCGCGCACCAGCTGTTCCTCGCCGCATCGGGCCGCGGCGAGGGCGCGGCAGACGACAGCCAGGTGATCCGCAGCTATTACGCCATCAACGGGACATCGCCGCCGGAATAGGCGGCAGGCGGGGAGGACGGGCGGTGCGGCCAGAGCGGGATTTGCGGCGGGGATGGGCCTGCGCCGAAAGCTGGGCGCCGTGACCACCGCGGACGCGGTGGCCGGCGCCGGCCTCGAGCCGAGTGCGGCGTCGCGACACCCGTTCTTTGGCCGACTCGAGCGCGGCCTGGCCCAGATCGTGGGCGCGGTGGCGGCGGCCGCGGTGCTCGCCGAGGTCGCGATCCTGCTGCTCGGCGTCGTGTTCCGCTTCGGGCTCAACCAGCCGCTGGTCTGGAGCGACGAACTCGCCTCGACCGTGTTCCTGTGGCTGGCGATGCTGGGCGCGGTGCTGGCACTGCACACCGGCACCCACATGCGGCTCACCACCATCGCGACCCGGCTGCCGCCGGCCGGCCGCGCGTTTGCCGGCGCGCTCGCCTCCGTTGCCCCGCTGCTGCTGCTGCTGCTGCTGATCCGGCCGGCGTTCGACTACATGGACGACCAGTCCTTCATCGAAACGCCGGCGCTGGGCTGGCCGGATTCGATCCGGACCGCGGCGGTGCCGGTCGGGTTCGGGCTCATGATCGTGCTCTCGGTGCTGCACCTGCTGCAGTTCCGCTGGCGCGAGATCCTGTCGGCTGTCGCCGCACTCGCGGTGTTGGCGGGGCTGATCTACGCGGGCCGGCCAGCGCTGGCCGGGCTGGGCAATTGGAACCTGGTCGTGTTCTTCGTGGTGCTGCTGGGCGCGGGCGTCCTGATCGGGGTGCCGATCGCGTTCACCTTCGTGCTGGCGACGGTGGCCTACCTGCTGACCACGACGGCCACGCCGCTGCAGTTGCTGCCCGGGCGAATGGACGAGGGGATGAGCTCGCTGATCCTGCTCGCGGTGCCGCTGTTCATCCTGCTCGGCGGGCTGATCGAGATGACGCAGATGGCGCGCGCGATGGTGGCGTTCCTGGCCTCGCTGGTCGGGCATGTCAGGGGCGGGCTGCAATACGTGCTGCTGGGCGCGATGGTGCTGGTATCGGGCATCTCGGGCTCCAAGACGGCCGACATGGCGGCGGTGGCGCCGGTGCTGATCCCGGAGATGAGGAAGCGCGGGCTGATCGACGGCGAGATGGTGGCGCTGCTCGCCGCAACCGGGGCGATGGCCGAGACGATCCCGCCGTCGCTCGTGCTGATCGCGATCGGGTCGGTGACGGGGGTGTCGATCGCGGCGCTGTTCACCGGCGGGCTGCTGCCGGGCGTCGTGCTGGCGATCGGGCTGGCGATCCTGGCGCGCCAGCGGGCGGGGTCGGAAAATTTGCAGGGGGTCACGCGGGCGCCGGGCCGGACGATCGCCCGAAACTTCGTCATCGCGCTGCCGGCGCTGCTGCTGCCTATAGTAATAAGGTACGCCGTCATCGGCGGCATCGCGACGGCGACCGAGGTATCGACGATCGGGATCGTCTACATCGTGCTGTGCGGCGTGTTCATCTATCGGCACTTCGACCTGCGGCGGCTGTATCCGATGCTGGTCGACGCGGCGGCGCTGTCGGGCGCGATCCTTTTCATCATCGGGGCGGCGAACGGGATGGCTTGGGCACTGACGCAATCCGGCTTCAGCCGCGGGCTGGCGACGGCGATGGCGCACGTTCCGGGCGGGCGGTTCGGCTTCCTGGCAATCTCGATCGCGGCATTCATCGTGCTGGGCAGCGTCTTGGAAGGAATCCCGGCGATGGTCCTGTTCGGGCCGCTGCTCTTCCCCGTCGCCCGGGCGGTCGGCGTGCACGAGGTGCACTATGCGATGGTGGTGATCCTGGCGATGGGGATCGGGCTGTTCGCGCCGCCGTTCGGGCTCGGCTATTACGCGGCCTGCACGATCGGCCGGGTCGATCCGGACGCGGCGTTGCTGCCGATCTGGCCCTATTTGGGCGTGCTGCTGATCGGGTTGATCGTAGTCGCGGCGGTGCCGTGGATCTCGATCGGGTTCCTGCCTTGAAATCGGGCGGCCGATCGGGAAATGCTATAGCGTCGCGCACCACGCCGAGGTGCTCCCGATGAACTTTGCTCCGCTCGCGGTCGCCACGCTCCTGCTTGCCATCGCCGGACCGGCCGCGGCGCAGACCGCCGTCACCGTTACCGTGACCGACGCCTGGGCGCGGGCGACGCCGGCGGGCACCCAGACCGGCGCCGCCTATCTGACGTTGACCAGCCCGGCCGGAGACAAGCTCGTGGGCGTCACGTCGCCGGCCGCCAAGACCGCGCAGGTGCATGAGATGACGATGGACGGCACGATTATGCGCATGCGCGAGGTGAGTGGCCTCGATCTGCCGCCGGGCAAGCCGGTCCGGCTGGACCCGGGCGGCCTGCACATCATGCTGACCGGCCTCGTCGCGCCGCTCAAGCGGGGCCAGACGTTGCACCTGCATCTCATTTTCGCGCACGGCAGCCCGGTCGACGTCGACGCTCCGATCGGGGCGATTGGCGCCTCGGCCATGCCCGGCGGGGCTGCCATGCGAATGCCGTGAGCCGCTTGTCCGCCATTAGGGGATCGTTAACTTCGGTATGAGAGAGTCCGGGGGTGATGAAACGACGGCTCCTCTTTGTCGTCCTCGTATTGATCGGCGTGCTCGTGTCGCTTCAGTGGCCGGGTCACGCCCGAGAGGTCAATGCGCTGGCGGCTTCGGCCTGCTCCGGACCGGCATGCGCTCCGCGAATGGAGCGCGACGCTGGTGCCAAGGCGCCGTATCAGCGTCCGGCCGAAATCCCCTACCCGGACGACAATCAATACTCTGCGGCGAAATCCGCGCTTGGGCGCCTGCTGTTCTTCGATCCAATCCTGTCGCGATCGGGAGCGACCTCGTGCGCCAGTTGTCACAACCCGGGCTTGTCATGGGCCGACAATCTCCCCCGCTCGATCGGCGACACCGGTGAGGAGTTGCCGATCCGTGCGCCGACCCTCCTGAACGTCGCCTGGGTCTCGATGCTGGGCTGGGACGGCAAATTCTCCGGCCTGGAGTCGATGACGTTCGCGCCGATTACGGGCAGGATGAACATGAATTTGGCCGAGCCGGTCCTGCTGACACGGCTAACCGCAATCCCGGGCTACGTCGACCAGTTCGAAGCCGCGTTCGGCGACCGGAGCGTGACGCGCGAGCGGATCGAGAAGGCGGTGGCGACATTCGAGCGCTCGATCGTCTCCCCACCCGCCCCGTTCGACCGCTGGATCGACGGCGATGCGGCCGCGATCGACGAGACGGCCAAGCGCGGGTTCGACCTGTTCAACGGCCGGGCTGGCTGCGCGGCGTGCCATAGCGGCTGGGCGTTTACCGACAATTCGTTCCACGACATCGGCACCGCAACCGGAGACGATCTCGGCCGCGGCACCCGGTTCACGTCATCGGTCAAGCTGCGCTACGCTTTCAAGGTCCCGACGTTGCGCGACGCCGCTCGCCGCGGCCCGTTCATGCACGACGGCTCGGTGCCGACCCTGGCCGCCGTGATCGACCTCTACGACAAGGGCGGCATCGACCGGCCGAGCCGCTCCCCCAAGATCAAGCCGCTCAACCTAACCGACGCTGAAAAAGCCGACCTGATCGCCTTCCTCAACACCCTCACCAGCGATCCCGAACCGACCGTCATGCCCGTCCTGCCACGCTGAACGCTACGCACGAGGCAGCTCCAGCAAAATCAGCCCTAAAATCATCGCGACGAGGCGCTAGAGCACTTTCCGAGCCACTTGGCTCGGAAGTAGTGCTCTACTTCATTGTTTTAGCGAGCATTACTTCCGATCGGGAGATTCCACCCGATCGGAAATGCTCTAGGTCGCCGCCAGTCGCAACCGTTCCGCGGCACGGCTACGGCCCATTAGCGGCAGCAGATCGCGCAATTCCGGCCCTTGTTCCTCGCCAGTCAACGCTTGGCGCAGCGGCATGAACAGCTTCTTGCCCTTGCGACCTGTCTCAGCCTTCACCTGATCGATCCACAGCCGCCACACGTCGTTGCCCCACGGTTCCGGCGGCAGTGCGTCCAGCGCCGCGTGCAAATAGTCGGAATCGTCGGCCAGGAGCGGCGGCACGATCGACCCGGCCACCACGTCCCACCAACCCCGTGCCTCGTTCAACAAGTCCAAATTGCCTCGAACCGCCGCCCAGAACGCGGGCGTCGCCGCCGGCGGCAACCGATCCTGCACCGCCTCGAACGACAGCTCACGCAACGCGCGCCGGTTGAGCGCCAGCAATTCCTGCCCATCGAACCGCGCCGGCGCATGCGACACCGTCGCCAGCGTGTAGCCCGGTGCCAGCGCGTCCGGCAGGCCCGGCACCGGGTCCTCGGACGTGCCGAGGCGCGCCAAATAGCCGGCCAGCGCCGCCGGCTCGATCCCGTCGCCCCGCAATCCGCGCGCCGTCAGCGATCCCGCACGCTTGGACAACTTGCCACCATCCGAATCCACCAGCGGCGGCAGATGCGCGAACCGCGGCATCCGTCGCCCCGGCGCCAACGCCTCCAGGATATCGAGCTGGATGCCGGTGTTGGTGACGTGATCCTCGCCCCGGATGATGTCGGTGATTCCCTCGTCGAGATCGTCCACCACCGAGGTAAAGGTGTAGAGCGGCGTCCCGTCGGCGCGGATCAGCACTGGGTCGGAGACCGCGGGCAGCTTCACCTGCTGCGGCCCGAGCACCAGGTCGACCCACGCCACCTGCCGCCCCGAGAGCTGGAACCGCCAATGCGGGAGCTTGCCCCCGGCTTCGGCATTGGCCCGCTGCTCCGGCGTCAGCTTCAGCATCGCCCGATCGTACACCGGCGCCAGCCCGCGCTTGAGCCGCAGCTCGCGCTTGGCGTTCAGCTCCTCGTCGCTCTCGAAACACGGATACAGCCGACCGCTCGCCTTCAGCCGTTCGGCCGCCGCAGCATACCGATCGAGCCGCTCGGACTGCCGGAACGTCTCGTCCCACGCGATCCCGAGCCAACTCAGATCGTGCTGGATCGCCTCTTCCAGCTCCGGCCGGTTCCGCTCGGTATCGGTGTCATCGATCCGCAGCAGATACTGGCCACCATGCCGGCGCGCATGAAGATAGTTGGCAAACGCGATGCGAAGATTACCGACATGCAGCAGCCCGGTCGGGCTCGGCGCGAAGCGGACCTTCACGCCTCGTCCTCGGACTCGAGCCCCCGCGGGTCGAGGCTGCGCCAGTCGCGGTCGCGCGCACTTCCCTTGCGCGCGGCGAAATCCTGCAGTTCGGTCGCGCTGCGCCAGCCATCCTCGCCCGCCTCCGGCACGATCGCGTCTTCGCCGAACGCGAACCACGCGTCCAGCACGGCCTTGGGGTTCATCCCCGGCGCCCGGCACCGCTCGACGCTGTCCCGCACATACCGCCGCGCAAAGGCGTTCGCCGCCTCGACCGAGCCGAACGGCCCGACATCCTCGACGATATTGTCCTCCGCACCCCCTGACAGATCCAGGATCCGCACCTGCCAGACCGCCTCGCTCATGCCGGCCCGCCCGCCCGCCGCTGGCGCGCTGCGAGCAAGAATTCGCGCCCGACCTTAACCCGGGCCTCCTCGCCATAGGCGACGATATCGGCGGTCGCATACGTCTCGTGCCAGTCGCGCGGGATGAAGCTGCCCGTCCCGACCACGTCGATCGGCGCCTTCGTGTCGGACATCACCCGGCATTTCTCGACGCCGAACCCCGATGACACCACGATCCGCACACGCGGAAAGCCCGCCTCGTCCAGCGCCTCGCGCATCCGCCAGATCGCCGCCGACGACACGCCGGTGCCGACCAGGTCGCGCAACTCGGCGTCGCTCCGATAGCGCCGCAACGCGCCCGGCGCCCGGCGCTCGAGCACGGCGTAGCTGCCCGCCGGGTCCAAGCCCTCGAGGTAACGCCCGCCATGCGTATCGAGCCGCACCGACAGCCGCCCCGCCTCGGCCAGCCCGCTGAACGCGCGGCACACCTCCACCCCGTCGCTCACCTCGCGCCCGAAATAGTCGGTCAGCACCGTCAGATCCTGGTCCGGATGGGTTTCGTGAAACATCTGCGCCGCCCGCAGCGTCGACCCGGCGTACCCGATCAGCGTATGCGGCATCGTGCCCACGCCCCGCGTCACATCGAAATACCCGGCCGTCATGTCGGTCGACGTCGCGACGAAGCCCACCGCCCCCTCGCGCCGCGCGGCCGTACTGCCGACCGAGGCCGCGTAGCCCATCATCGCCTGCATCTCGGAGCCTGCGCAGTGCCGCGCCTCCATCGCCAGGAACTGCACCCCCGGCAACGCCACGCACATCTGATAGGCGTTGTGCGCCGCGACACACGCAGGGCCCAGCTTCTGCAAGAAGATCGTCTCGCAATCCGCCAACGCCGCGAACGAACCCGATATGTAGACGATCGGCTCCCCCGCCCCGACCCATTCGCCCTCCGGATGCATCACGTCGAACCGCAGCGCGACGCCACGCGCCGCCGCCACCTCGCCGAGCCAATCCAGCATCAACCGCGGCGCCGAGATCACCGGCCGGCGCAGGAACACGGCATACGTCACCGGCACATCCCCGAACCGCCCGATCACCTCGCGCGTGCGATTGAAATACGCGTCGGTCCGCCACGCGATATCGTCGAGCAACTCGCGCCCCCCCGGAGCCGCCATCGGCGTCATGCCGGCATTCACCGGGCCGGCCCGCTCATTGTGCCGCCACCGCGACCGGGCGCTCCCGCCGCGCTTTCAGCGCCTCGGCGACCTGGAACGCCAGTTCGAGCGATTGCTCCGCGTTCAGCCGCGGGTCGCAGAACGTCTCGTAGCTCCGCGCCAGGTCCGCCTCGGTCAGCCGATGCGCGCCGCCGACACACTCCGTCACGTTCCGCCCCGTCATCTCGACGTGCACGCCTCCGGCCCATGTCCCCGCCTCGCCATGCACGTCGAAGAACCGCTGCACCTCGGTGACGATCGCCTCGAAGCTGCGGGTCTTGACCTTGGCCGCCGTGCTGATCGTGTTGCCGTGCATCGGATCGCACAGCCACACCACGCGAGCCCCCGCCCGCTTCACCGCGCGCGCCAGTGGCGGCAGCTTGGTCGCGACCTGCTCCGCCCCCATCCGGCTGATCAACGTGAGCCGCCCAGCTTCGTTGGCCGGATTGAGCCGGTCGATCAGCCGCAACAGGTCGTCCGGCTCGAGCGTGGGGCCGACCTTCAGCCCGATCGGGTTCTTCACCCCGCGCAGGAACTCGACATGCGCCCCGTCCGCCTGCCGCGTCCGATCGCCGATCCACAGGAAATGCGCCGAGCACGCGTAGGTGTCGCCCGTCGTGCTGTCCACCCGCGTCAACGCCTGCTCATAGGGCAGCAGCAGCGCCTCGTGGCTCGTGTAGAAATCCGTCTCGCGCACCTGCGGCGTGTTCAGGCTCGTCACCCCGCAGGCCTGCATGAACGAGAGCGTCTCGCCGATCCGCGACGCGAGGTCCTGATACCGTTCGGCCAGCGGCGAGCGCGCGGCGAAGTCCAGGTTCCAGCGATGCACCTCGTGCAGGTCGGCATAGCCGCCATTGGCGAACGCGCGCAGCAGGTTCAGCGTCCCGGCCGACTGGAAATAGCCCATCTCCATCCGCGCCGGGTCCGGCACCCGCATCGCGGCGGTGAAATCCGGCCCGTTGATGATGTCGCCGCGATAGGTCGGCAGGCTCTCGCCGGCCACCGTCTCCGTGTCGGACGAGCGCGGCTTGGCGAACTGCCCCGCCATCCGCCCCAGCTTCACCACTGGCATGCCGCCGCCGAACGTCAGCACGACCGCCATCTGCAGCAGCACGCGAAACGTGTCGCGGATAATGTTGGCGGTGAAATCGCCGAAGCTCTCGGCGCAGTCGCCGCCCTGCAGCACAAACGCCTGCCCTTCGGCCGCCAGCGCCAGCGCCCGGCGCAGCCGCCGCGCCTCGCCCGCGAACACCAGCGGCGGATAGCTCGCCAGCCGTGCCTCGACCGCGTGCAACGCCTCCACGTCCGGGTAGGTCGGCATCTGCTTGACCGGGCGTTCGCGCCAGCTCGTCGGCGTCCAACTTTCCATCACTCTCCCCTTGGGCGCGGCAGGATCTTCGCCGACACCCCAATCTTCGCCACTGACCCAGTGCGTAGCAGCACACGATAAACCCGGAAGCGCTCGGCCTCCACCCCGCCCCGCGCCCGAACCAGCGGGCCCAACTCGGAAATGTCGGTCCACGCCAAGGCGTCCGGGCCCTCCGATCGCCGTGCGCTGACCAGCAGCAGCCCGGCCGCCGGCGCCGGGTCGTCGAGCCGGAACAGCGCCCACCGAGGCTGCACCCCGAGCACCTCCGTCCCGGCCGGCGCCCACCACGCCAATTCCGCCGCCTGGCTATACTCCTCGGACGCGATGAAGCCGAGGCCCTCGCGCCCCGCCAACGCCGCCGCATCCCGCGCCAAGCCGTCCCACCCCGCGAGCCGCATCGTCGGGTCCAGCAGCGCCGGCAGCGGCAACGCGGCCGTCACTGCCTGCACGTAGACCAGCGCCGTCAACCCCAGTCCGAACCCGCACGCCAGCCGCCACCATCCGGCCCCCCATCGCGCCGCCGCGATCGCCAGCGGCGGATACAGCAACGCCAGCCAATTCGCCTGCACCCGGTCGCCCAGCGCATGCTCCGCGAAGATCGCCACCCCCGGCAACGCCAGCGCCACCAGCAGCGTCGACGCCCCGTCCCGCCGCGCCGCCCCCTTCGCCGCCCGCCGGACCGCCCGCCACAGCCCGGCCGCGAACAGCGCAAAGATCCCCGGCGTCGCCAACCCGACCTGCCCGCCGACCAGCTCGGCCACGAACTGCGCCGCCCGCTCCGGCCGCCAATCCCCCGCGCGCCCGCCTTGCTTCAGCAAGCTCACCCACTCGTGCTGCCCGTTCCACACCAGCACCGGCGCGAACACCGCCAGTGCCACCGCGCCCCCGGCCCAAAGCCAGCCCGACCGCAACGCCTCCCAGCGCCGGGTCCAGATCAACCAGGCCGGCACCGCGAACCCGAGCAGCACACCCGTGTATTTGCTCGCCATCGCCGCGCCCACCGCCACACCCACCACGAGCCACCACCAGCGCCCGCCCTCCCCCGCCCGCACCAGCGCCCACAGCGCGACCACGGCGAAGAATAGCAGCGGCGTATCCGGCGTCATCGTCACCGACCCGGCGCCCACCATCAGCGTCGCGTTCAGCAGCGCCGCCGATCGCGCCCCCACGCCCCGCCCCGCGAACAGCCGCTCGCCCGCATCGGCCAGCAACAACGAGCCGACCAATGCCCCGATCGGCCCCAGCAGCCGCACCCCGAGGGCATTCTGCCCCCCTATCGCCGTCCCGAGCCGGACCCAAAGCGCCACCATCGGCGGATGATCCAGATAACCCGGCTGCAACACCCGCGACCAAACCCAATAATACGCCTCGTCCGGCGCCAGCGGCACCATGGCGGCGACCACGAGCCGCACGAGGGTCAAGGCGGCCAACGCCAGAGCCAACCAGCGCCACGCGCGGGAACGATCCCCCGAACCACGTGTTGGCACCGCAGAAGGATCACCCAATGCGCGTCACGCTCGTCACCCTCTCTCTCTTCGCCCTCGCCGGCTGCGCGGCCTCTGGCGGCCCGCCCTTCGTCTCCGGCCAATACCCGCCGGTCGCCGCGAGCGCCAACAGCGAGCCGGAGCCGATCTCGAGCCTGCCGCCCGGTGCCGCCAACATCCCGGCCTCGCCCTTCGCGGGCGAGCCCAATTTTGCAAGTCTCACCCTGCGCGCGTTCTAGATCGGGACGCCGGCCTCGTTACGACTGGTCCGGATGGTCTGCAGCGTCTGAACGCGGCCGACCGAGTTCATGCCGGTCAGGCGCGAGGTAAGTTGGTTCTGGTGGGCGGTGTCTCGCGCGACGAGACGCAGCAGGAAATCGCCGCCGCCTCTGATCATGTGGCACTCGCGCACTTCGGGCCAGTCCGCGACCATGGTCTCGAACCCGGCCAACACGGTTTCCTTCTGGCTCTCGAGCCCGACGATCGCGAAAAACATGACCTCCCAGCCCAGCTGCGCCGGGTCAGTGTCGGCGTGGTAGCCGCGGATGACCCCAGCCTCCTCCAACCGGCGCACCCGGCGCAGGCAGGGCGGCGCCGTGATATCCGCCCGGCGCGCCAGTTCGACGTTCGTCATGCGTCCATCGCGCTGCAGCTCAGCGATGATCCGCCGGTCAACCCCATCCAGTTCCGGGAGCAGTCCCAGCTTCATCGCAATGTGTTCCTCCAACTTTGCGCAATATAATTACACGCTACCGGTCAGGGGAAGGGCTGGCGTTGAACCCTCGCCGCCGCGGCAATATGTTGCGTCGATGTCCCAGTCGATCCACACGAACGTCCTGATCATCGGCGCCGGCCCCGCCGGCTACACCGCCGCGATCTACGCCGCCCGCGCCAGCCTCGAGCCCGTCCTGCTCTCCGGCCTGCAGCCCGGCGGCCAGCTCATGATCACCACCGACGTCGAGAACTACCCCGGCTTCGCCCAGGCGATCCAAGGTCCGTTCCTGATGGAGCAGATGCAAGCCCAGGCCGAGCACATGGGCACCCGCGTCCTGCACGACCTCGCCATGTCGGTCGATTTCGGCGGCCGCCCGTTCCGCATCACCGGCGACTCCGGCACGCTCTACCTTGCCGACACCGTCATCATCGCGACCGGCGCCCAGGCGCGCTGGCTCGGCCTGCCGTCCGAGCACCGGCTGCAGGGCGCGGGCGTCTCGGCTTGCGCAACGTGCGACGGCTTCTTCTTTCGCGGCAAGCAGGTTGCGGTCGTTGGCGGCGGCAACACCGCGGTCGAGGAGGCGCTCTACCTCACCCACCATGCCGATAAGGTCACCCTGATCCACCGCCGTGATTCGCTGCGCGCCGAGAAGATCATGCAGCGCCGCCTGTTCGCGCATCCCAAGATCGACGTGATCTGGAACACCGTCGTCGAGGAAGTGGTCGGCGCCGGGTCGCCGGAAGTGGTCGCTGGGCTGCAACTGCGCGACGTGCTCACCGACTCGCCGTCGACCCTGGCGGTCGACGGCGTCTTCGTCGCCATCGGCCACATGCCCAATACCAGCGTGTTCCGCGGCCGGGTCGAACTTGACGAAGAAGGCTACGTAGTGACCGCCCCGGGCCAAACCACGACGTCGATCCCCGGCGTGTTCGCCGCCGGCGACGTGCAGGACAAGCATTGGCGCCAGGCCGTGACCGCAGCTGGAACCGGATGCATTGCCGCACTCGAGGCGGAACGTTTCCTGACGCTGCAGGCCGCCATACCGGGCATGGCCGCCGCCGCGGAGTAGCCTCGCTTAACCTCTCGTCAACACCTCTCAAGTATGCTGCGCCAAGATAGCGTCCGTCAATGTGGTGGAAATTACGGTGTAGTTGAAGTGGCCATTGGTCATTCGGCTGCGGTGGCAATCTGGGTGGGCACGGCGTTGATAGTTGGCGGTGTAAGCTCGGCCATCGCCTC
>JAABUX010004636.1_pt1 | contig 17293 bp, 17 predicted proteins | sample 5561851 | NCBI WGS metagenome assembly JAABUX01 (sample SAMN10711883, study PRJNA513361) | rock metagenome | isolation source: Antarctica rocks | place: Antarctica: Victoria Land, Richard Nunatak red sandstone | collected 2016-01-03 | reverse complement strand
AATGGTGTGGTTGGCATTCCTTTGTAATTTCTCCTCACGTTTGATGAGAGAAGTGTAGCAGATTCTTACCCAATTGCGAGGGTTTCACCAAAAAGTTTCAAGAGCCGTCAATGCGTCGGCCTTGACAAAAGAGCCACATGGTGTCCTGATGGCGTCAAGCATTGTGACTCGTAAATATGCATCGCCCAGTCAGACCACTTCATTGATCGTTGGCCTTGAAGTACTTCTGCGTACACCTGATAGCGTGCCAATATCTCATCTCCTGAAGAGGATTCAGAATGTTCTTCGGTCATGTGTTATGTTCTCCTTACCCGCTCGCTCTGTATCCTTACGAAGACTACAGTATCATGCGAAAAGTTTTTCCCTGTCTCCTTTTCAATTTGCCTGGACACAGACACCTTCAAGCGATCCGCCAACGCGGTGTACCGCTGCCGATCCATGACTCGTTTGACAGCAAGGCCAATCGCCTTCGTTGGTCCGACGACGACAGCAAGCTGTTTTGCTCTCGTGAGTCCTGTATAGAGCAAATTTCGACTTAACAGCATGTAGTGTTGCATGAAGATCGGGAGAATGATCACGGGGTATTCACTTCCTTGTGACTTGTGAACGGTAATGGCCCATGCAAGGGCAAGTTCTGAGAGGTCGGCGTAGTCGTAGGTCACCTCTCGTTCGGTGAAGCGCACCACGACATCCTGCTCTTCCAAGTCAATCGCGGCAATGGTACCCAGGTCACCATTGAACACTTCTCGTTGGTAATCGTTGACCTGCTGAATAACTCGGTCTCCAACCCGCAAGAGGCTGCCTCCTCGTGCCAGTTCCACTTTTCCCTGTTTCGGTGGGTTCAACACCTGTTGGAGCATTGTGTTCAACTGACGTGACCCGACCTCTCCACGTGTCGCTGGACACAGTACTTGCACTTGCTGAACTGGATCAATACCATGCTTGGGCAGCAACTCGCTCACTAAAAAGCGAACACCTTCTGCTCCAAGGAGTGGTTCTGAAGCTTCTAGCCACAAACAGTCCGATTCTGCAAACTTCGTGGTCGGGGTGAGATGGGGGTACTGTCCAGCATTAATCTTGTGGGCATTGATCACAATGTGGCTTGCTGCCGCTTGGCGGAACACTTCCGTGAGCCGAACGACGGGAATCTGCTCCGAAGCAATCAGATCGCGCAACACCATTCCCGGTCCCACACTCGGGAGTTGATCGATGTCCCCTACGATGAGCACCTGGGCATCAGGGGGAATGGCTTTGACAAAGGAATGTGCGAGGAACAGGTCCAACATGGACGCCTCATCCACAACGATGGCCTGAGCATCGAGTGGGTTGTCTTCATTGTGGCGAAACTGCATTGTTTTGGGATCGAAGGCCAGCAAGCGGTGAATGGTTTTGGCCTCGCGCCCGGTCATTTCGCCAAGTCGCTGTGCTGCTCGTCCTGTTGGTGCAGCGAGCAGAATAGACTTCCCCATGGCTTTCCAGAGCGCGACAATGGTTCGGGTGGTAAAGGTCTTCCCACACCCTGGACCACCAGTCAGCACGAGCAAACGCGAGGAGGCCGCCACTTCGACGGCTTGACGCTGCAGAACAGACAACGCGATTCCCTGTTTCTGCGTGTAGCCGTCAATCCAGCGTTGCACTCGTGGCAGGTCTACCTCAACCGATGTCTTCACAAAGGCTGAGAGGCGCGTGGCAAGGGACTGTTCTGTGTAGTAAAACGAAGGAGCGTAGCAAATCTGCTGGTCGTGCAGGTCTCCATATCCCTGTTGCACGATGAGTTGCTTGTCTACAGCCATCTGTGCAATGAGTTCTGTGATCCGCGTGGGGTCCACGGGATGCTCCGGCAAGGCAAGTTGCTTCACCACGCGGTCAATCAGTTCCCCTTGTGGAAGAAAGCAATGTCCATCTTCAGCAGCACCACTCAGGACGTACAGCATGCCAGCCGTGTAGCGAAAGTCTGACTCCGGTTCAATGCCGAGATTGCGTGCGATGGTGTCAGCCGTCAGAAAGCCAATGCCGTAGATGTCGGTGGCAAGTTGGTAGGGGTTGCCAGAGACGACCTCGATGGATCGGTCACCGTACTGCTTGTAGATTTTGACTGCGTAGGTCGTGGACACGCCATGCCCCTGCAAAAAGACCATCACCTCCTTGATCGCCTTTTGTGCAGCCCATGCTCCCTGGATACGCACCACACGCCCCTTGCCAATACCTGAGACTTCGATGAGGCGATCACTGTGCGCTTCGATGATGTCGAGCGTTTCTAACCCAAAGTGGGCAACAATGCGCTTAGCAGTGACTGGGCCAACCCCTTTAATGAGTCCACTCCCGAGATATTTCTCTAAGCCCGTCAACGTCGCTGGTTTTGTTTCCTGAGCATGCAGGACCTGAAACTGTGGCCCAAATTTGGGATGCTCCCGCCAGAACCCTGTGAGTCGCAACGTCTGACCGGGGTGAATATCGGGAAAGCGGCCTAAGATAGTTACGAGGTCAGGTGTGGAAGGCACCTTGAGGCGTGCAACTGTGTAGCCGGAGTCATCCGCATGGTAGGTCACTCGCTCCACAATTCCTTGCACGTACTCTCGTGGGAGCTGTGATGTATGTTCCACAGAGGCATCAGGTGATGATGGCACGGTACAGATGGTCCTTTCGCTGTTTTCAGAAGCAGTATAACAGGTCAAGCCATATCTTGCCAAGACAAGCAGAGTGCAGTACAGGGAAAGAATTCCTCTCCCGGAAGAGCATAATTCCTCTCCGATCAGCGTCTCTCCCGACGACTTCTTTGTACCTGTTCGAGAGGGACAAGTGTCATCGTTCCCTGATCCTTTGCTTGTAATTGTTCAGGAGTTGGTCCCGCAGGAGTTGCTACATGAGCAAGCTTGGTACTTAACTTCTCCGTCGCAGTAATTCCATCCTCAACAGCCGCTCGTTCTTCCTCGGTCAGGGGTATCTCCTGAAGCATCCGTTGCAAGTTGCTTTTGCCTTCCAACAGTTGTGCTTGAAAGGAGTTTTTGGGACGATAGAATGAGCACTTGGCACAGGCCATACGGTGGGGACACTGATCGAAGAAGTCATACGTGCAGTAGCCATGTCCCAAGTCATAAAATTTCCAGGGTTCCCCTTCTGCCACCACTCCACTTTTGATAGCATCCTGATCGAGGAGCACTTCCACCATGCGAATGTTGCGCCCAAAATACCCCGCTTTTTCATAGGCTTTGGCGACCTTCGTTGGCGACTTCTTCGCGTAGTGTTGCGTCGAAGAGAGCTCGCGATGCCCCAGCCACTCTTGGAGATCAAACAACGACAAAGGTTCCTTAGCATTGTAGAGTTGGGAAGCTATGGTTGAGCGAGCCCTGTGGCTGGTAATACTTCCTCGCGCATCCTGCTCAGGAACATTGGCCTTGCGACACAGTAGGGGAATAAGGCTCTTGTTCAAGTAGCTTGCCCCGATCTGCTGGCCTCGATAGGCAAACAGATAGTGGACCACTTCTCCCGTTTTCGGGTCAACGGAAGCGGGTTGCGTTGGACGCGTATGTTCCCAGATTTCAATCGCCTCTCCGACCACCTTGTCTACAGCCTTCGTAAAGGCCGTTCCCGTTTTGTGGACGGGAACATCTAGCCAGCACACAGCGTCCTTTGGAAGCACATCTTCTGTCCCAGGCACCATTACGTCCTCCCGTTGCCACCTCACGCACCCGACGCGGAGACGCCGAAACTCATCAGAGCGGATTCCTGCGAAAAGCCAAACTACGACCATAGCACGAACCATCTCCAGAGGATACCAGGGTTCTCGTTTGTCTTTGGTTGGACCAGTCAGATAGTTAGAGGCTGGGAGATCATCATTAGTAAGGTTAAGTCCAGCCCACAGGAGTTTGGCCCAGATATCATCAGCGATCACTCGCGGGTCTGGTGCAATCAATGCTCGTATCGAACGAGGCGTGGCAAAGCAACGGCGGGGATCAAAGTGACGAGGAATCCAGTCCCACTCTTGACTGTCTTGAAAAAAGACGCGCATGGCTGATAATTGTGCGTTCTTAGTTCGTGCAGAGATCGGTTTGCCGAGCTTCTCAGGATACATCTTGTCTGCTTTTGCAAATTCGCCCACGGTCATGCGATCAACAGCCGCGACATATTCGGTTGCTACGTCACGTGTCCACTGTTCTGGCCCAGTGATTTCTGCATGCGTCTGTGCAAGCCAACGACCAGCTTTGAGAAGCGTGTAGTAGATGCGTAGACGGGTTCTCGCAGCTAACGTCGAGGTTTCATGCCACCTCTGACACCACCCCGCCCACAAAGGCGGGACATCACTGAGTGCATTCTGTTCACCCTTCTCCTCATCTTCTCGGCCGAGTTGTTGAAGGGGATACTCTATGATACCTATGTGGGCCAAGACACGGGAGACGCGAAACACATCAGACTTGAAGGAACCTACATCACTTGCCGTGCGTAGAGCCTCAAGTGTCTGAACCGAGAGGTCTGAAAGGTGGGGACTCTGATTCATCAACAAAGCTCCGGATACTGCACGCGAGACACGCACAGTCGCTAAGGTCGCTCCATAACCCCAACTCAAAAGTTCTTGCTGTACCCGCTGCACTGCCGACTCCACCCATTCCTGTCCAAAGACCTTGGTTGCAAGAGCAGGCAAGTGCGACGTTGCCAAAACAGAGAAGTCCGTCAGGCATCTAAGCAGATACGCACAGGCGATCAAGTGCTGACGACTATCTTCCGGCACGTGGTAGTGCTCCCGAAACGTGGCAGTGGTGGGATAGAGCACATTCATCCAGTCCTCATGCGTCCAAGACCAGAACGAGGTCTGATGACGGTGCATTTCAAGCGCAAGAATGCGTATCACCGCACCGCGGACCGCTTCGTGAGCTCCTGTCACAACTAGCACATCCTGGACAGGAAGGAAGAGCCGATGTAAGCCCGTCTGAACATGTTGATGCCAACGAATGTATCCGGTCTCTGAACGTTCAGCGAGTTCAGCAAGCTGACTTTTTTCGTGCTCGTGAAGTGACGGGTCGCACTCATAGTTGACAAGGTCGACAGGCCATTGCCAGAGACGCCCTGACACCGCCTCCATAGGTGCGGACTTCGTCATCTTAGCACCTCCGCAAGTGTCTTCACTCTCCATGCATGAATAGCTGCCATGCCTTTCTCCAGTTTAGCTGCCAAGTCCCTCCCACTCAAGTGAATGTAGAGCAGAGTGGTTTCCGTGCTGCGATGACCCGCAAAGGTAGCAATCTCATGAATATCCCACCCTGCACGCGCAAGATCGGTCAAACAGAGATGACGAAAGGTATGGGTCGTAAAGTGAGGGACACTAGCGCGATCGGCAATTCCTTCCACCACCTTTGTCCACGTCCAGATCGAGATAGGTTGTGCATAGTTGCGTCGTGACTCCGAGAGAAACAATGGACCACGCGCACGGCTCAGTTCGCGCCGAACAGGGAGATACTGGCTGTAGAGTTCACCTGTCGCCTCTGAGTATGGTAAGGCTCGTTCCATCATATTCTTGGTGGTCTCGGCACGTACGCGTAGCATTCGGTGAGAAGGGTCAATATCGTGCGTAGCGAGCGAACAAAGTTCCTCACGCCGCAAGGCTGCATCGTAGGCAAAAGCAAGCATGACTCGATTACGTAACGGCTCCTCACGCGCAGCCTCAAGCAAGGCATGCCACTCCTCATCAGTAGGAATCCACGGAAGTTTCCGATAGCGTGGAATCAGCGCACGGTCCCGATGTCCGCCGAAACCTTTCCCAGGTGTGTAGCGACCTCGCCCAACAGGATTGTCTGAGCGCAGTCCTTCTTCCATGAGAAAGTCGTAAAATAAGCGAACGACGGTGAGGCGTTGTTGGAGAGTAGCATTCGCAAGCCCTGCACCAGAATCAAGCACACGAATCTTTGCACCACGAGGATGGGGGCGCGACGTGAGGTCATGAACATACTGAGCGATGTGCTCTCTAGTTGCAGCTTCAACTAAGAGCGAACAACGGGCACTAAAAGCGAGGTAATCTTCTAATGCACGTCCATAGGCATCGAGGGTATTGGCGGCGAGTCCTAAGTTGGCTTGGATGGTCAACCAGGAGCGTGCGTATGGCAACAAGGCGACGCGTTCATAGCGTTCCCAAAGAATATCATTCATAATCGCCTCACAGTTTGAAACGAAAATTCTACGATACTTACTAGCAGTATATCATAGTAGTTCTTAGCGCGAGGAGAACGGATGCGTGACCGATTACATTGCCCATTGCTTCCGTGCCTCTTTAAAGTAAAAAGAGATGCAAGGACACCAGTGCAGCAAAATCCTAGTAGACAATATGCTTATCATAGTGTATACTCAATGATGTGAGGCGCAGATGGGATTTAAACCCACGACCTATCCGTGCGACTGGATTGCTCTATCCACTGAGCTACTGCGCCATATCGGTCTCCAGTGAAAGCTGGATGATATCCCTCAGGCGCGTCTTCAATTACGCAAGTGAGGGATGTGTGAGAGGAACGCTGGGATGTCAAGTTTGCCGCTCGTGTCCCAGCGTTTGCTTTATGGACTCATCATTTTCTTCCTCCCCGTCCCTTAGTTGCCTGTACTATTTGCTCGGCACAGAACACGATACCTTCTCGAAGCCAGGCACGATGCTCTTCTGTCTCCGTCCACCAGGATTTTTTTGGCAACTGATGCAAATACGTCAAAAACTCGCCCAGTTCCTCTACTGTAGCATCCCCTGATATAGGGGCAGAACCGTTCAAGTGTGGGAGCGATGGAGGCTCTACCATGAGTGCATTCCCTTCTACCAAATCGTGTATCTCAAGCTCGGGAGTTTCTTGTAATGAGGAGGAAGAATCTTCAAGACGTTGCTCAATCAATACTTCGGGAACATCTACTTCATCAGTGATCAAACCGGCCTCTCGACAGAGTCCACGGAACAGAGCAATCATCTTTGATTGCATGCTTATCGGTTCATAGCCACTCTTTTGAAATGCATCCTTGAGTTCTTGATGAGTAGCATGAGCAGGATCTGCAAGTTGCTCGAAAATATCGAGGTATGCCTCTTTCAGATCCTTCACAAGCAAATCTTGGTATTCATCGCCTGAAGCATGAGCGAGTTGCTCACATCTTTCTGTAATGCAGTCCCCTTGATCAACCCACTTAAGTTGACGCCAAGAGATACGCACCTCATAGCTCTCACTCCGTGAGATACCAAAGTCTTCGAGCAGATGTGGATTCAGTTTCATCCCCGTAGCGAGCTGCCCAGAAACAAGGTAACTCAAAGGCTTGAGAGTGTTCGTAGTGCCTGAATACCCAGGCCGCTTTTTTGTAGCCACAATGTGTTGTTGCATACGTGTTGTACGCGCTCCTCTTCTCCCCGTAAAAACTCTCACTCGTTGAAGGATACTACAACAACGGGGAATTTGTCAAGAGGGGAAAAACAACATCAGACGGGGTACATTGATGACTCGAAAGTAAACAGAAGAGTTGGAAGGAATATTCCACACAAAGCATGACAAGCTGAACAGGAGGCAAAGACAAAGAACAAAATGAAATACTACGAGAAGCATTACCCCCTCTTCAAGGACATTTGACCATTTCCACTCGGACAGTTATACTAGAACAAATTTTTGGGGAACAGATAGTGTAGGGAGTAGCCAGAAACACATTTGGTTTCTCAAAAAACAGTGATGGGAGTATATGAAGTATGCAGTCTATGTATCAGTATTTACATGCACAAGGATTTGTGAAGCATAATGAGGTAGGACGGCGTGTCGCAAGATACACGAATGCCCACCTCGACCGCTTTTTTGAGAGTTATATGACTCAGAGTGCAAAACAACTCATAGAGCTTGAGACAGAGATAGGCGCGACGGATATTTACCCAGACAGTCAGGAGGGATTGATCCCCCTTACCATCATCAAACAATTAGCGATGTATGCTCATCGTATCTATATCCACGACCCGCTGCTCAAACTTGCAAAGGAGTGGCAAACCAGAGAACTGTCTCCTACCACCCTCCTTCAGCATGGCTCTCTCATGAAAGCAGAGGCGTTCTATCGGGCAAGTTTAGTCGAGAACATCCAGCATATGCTTACGATTGAGCCGCTTGTTCAGGCAGGAGTTGTGCGGATCATCCCTTCTTTCTTCATGCAGCCGCATCGTGATCCGACGAAGACCTACAACGACGATTTTTTTGGCGTTGAAGGGTCTGCAGTGACCATTTTAGGAGGGCCACTCCCCCCTGAGCTTCCTCCATCACTTCGAGAATTCTGCAGTGACCATGTGCATGTAGTTCCGGTCCGGTATAATGCTGATCGGAAGCCTATCTTGTTTCCTTCAGAGACGCTGACACCACGCAGAGCCATCGGCGTGTACTTCGACCATGACCCAGCACCGTTTGTCTATCATCTCGGACATGTGGAGGCTGATGCCCAGCAAAAAGGGATCATCCACACCCACTATTCGATGGAGGAAGCAACCGATATTGACGAAACGCAATTTTGGAATTGGGTACAAGAGACAAAGAGACGGGTTATTGATAACCGAATAGGACAACTCCAACAAGATTTAATGACGTCAGCCGAGGCTCACGCTCGGTTTTTAACCACTTCGCCGATATCGAAAGACTTAGCGTCGTTGGACCTTTTCCCCACCAAAAGCAGTGTAGACCCCGTGAGTACCGCTCTTCTTGAGGTGCAATTGCCGTATTTTGACCAAGCAAGTATTACCTCTATCGCAAAGGCACGCCAAGATGAAGTTGCTTTTGAAGAATTCCGACAAGCCTTGACAAAAGCATTTCAGGATATACAAGGACTTACTGACCAAGGAGAAATACAGCGACGCTCTGATGAGATTCTACACGATATCGTCTTGGTTCCACTCAAGAAGATTGATCAGCAAATGCAGAAATTTCAGCATAGTTTGTTTCCTGAAGCCATTCTTACGCTTGGTTCGCTCTCTTCTGCTATTCTCTTGAGCGGAATATCGCTCACCAACTATGCCTATCTTGCGGTCGCTGGAGCGGTAGCATCCGGAACTATGACGTTTCAATCATACAGAGCCACACAGGACCGAAAGGAACAACTAAAACAATTGCCAGCCTTTTTCTATTGGAAAGCTACCACTAGAGGAAGAAATAGAATGAAAAAGTAATAGTGGTAGCGTTGGCGTTGCTTATGGTGAAAAGGAGCTAGAATCTCGGCAGTCACCTCGTTTGGCATGAACACTCTATACTCCTTTATCACTAGAGATGGCTCTTCGGATGGCTTTAGCATATCTTCGTAATGTATTAACTAGGCTGCATCTCTTTATCGTACCACACTCGCTGTATCTCGCGAAGTAGAGGAAGAAAGATAGGAGAATTCCTTCGTATTAAGCGTGTGTTACCCCTTTAAAAACATTATATTCCCCCCAAACTTGAGAGGAAAAGTACACCTTACAAGAACGTGGAGTACTCTTCTTTCGACTCTACCTAGCGACCGCTTGGTGATAACGAAGAGTTTCTTTATTTCCAGCATATCCTCATAGGTCTCAAAAATAAGGAATCATATTCCACATAATCGAGAAAGTATGACAGGCCATACGTTGTACAGAGTTCGTCGAGGGCGGCACGATAGAGTGAGCCAGCCTGTAGCACAAACGATGGCACTGTCTGGTTTATTTGTGTTGTCGCGGGTAGCACAACAGAGAACAGGCCAGCACGGGCACATACCTCTGTCAGGAGAAAGCCGAGCGTCTGATTGCTATAGACACTCTGGTAACGGGTTGCGAGATCAAGATTACGCGATACATCGCGTCCAACCAGTAACAGGTGATGCTCGATTGGTGAACGCACAAAATGAATCTGCTCGATATGATACACGCCAACCTTCACTCCATCATTTGTTGTCGATGGTACACCAACCTTGTAGCCTTCGCTCACAATAAGCGAGGCATTCAAGCCTAGTGGTTGATAGGTTGTAGCTGTAGTGACGAAATTGTTGAAGACGCCATGTGCATTGTCGATTAGCACTTCCAGACGTGCCGCTTTACCAGTTTGTTCGATACGTTGATAGGACAAAATCGCGTTCGAGAGGTCCAAAAATTGTGTTGTATTTGTGGCTTGAAACAGGTTCGCGCTATAGACAGTGGAGAGCGGGGCGAGATAGCTACGTGGACCAGCACTACCACTAGCAGGTGTGGGCAATGATAGTAGCACAACGCCATAATGTGCAGTCAAATCATGGACAATCAAGCCGTTTGACCAATGCACGAGATCAACAGATTGGCGCAAACGTGGATAGCTATAGATGGAACCAGTGAGCAAACCAGAGTCGGCTTCGATACACGCTAAGGTATAGACACCGTTAGCGAACGAGAGACGTGGAGCCGTGCGAGCAATGGCGGTGCTTGTCGCCGCCGCGATAATTCCACCGCTACTCCATGTCGAAGTCGCAGGCGTATAGCTACAGGTTGCCAGCGTATACCCATCGGAGTACGCAAGTGTGTAGAGCGTACCATTCCAGGCAACGGCGAGACCCGCACCAGAGGGCAGAGTTGCCAACGTCCACGTCGTAAGTGACGACCACGCGCCAGCCGCATAAAACGCACAGCCAATAGCCTCGCCACCACTGACATCATAGATGAAGAACACATCGTTATTGCCTGCACTCGCAATACCTTTGAGAAGGGCACCTCCCGGTGGCGTTAGCACAGAGGCAGGGCCAGTCCAAGATGAGCCATTATTCGTCGAGGTCCATACATAGAGGTTGCTGCCACCTGTACCGCGTTGTGCGAAGGCACGCAAGGTACCAAACGAGTTAGCAATCGCACAACCACCATCTTGAAACATGATGCCCGATGCTCCTGGTAGTGTTGTCCACGTTGACCATTGCGTAGCATTCGAGGGATCAGTGATACGCTGTACCTGAAATGTCGAGGTGAAGCCAGCGCGTGTCACCTGCACACGAACGAGGCTATTGTCATTAGCGATACAGGCATCATTGAGTGCATCTGCCGTTCCTGGTGTTTGATAGAGTGCGTAATGAGGAACATGATCCTCGACGGTAAGCGTGATGGAAGGACGGCGTGTTGTATTGTTGAGGGCTGTTGTGAGGGCGGTATCGAGTGTGCGAACCATAGGGGAGGGCCTTTCTTGAGGAGAGGAAAGCAGAGAAGAGGCAAACGAAGCTTGCTTGTTTTTAGTATACATTGGATATGCGGAGATTTCAAGTAGGGGCCATTATTCATAACGCCCTGTGAGCGATAGAGAAGCTTTGGGGATTGTAGAAACGTTGCTCAATTCTTGCTCACATTGTAGGCATGGACGAGGGCGTTATGAATAAAAGCCCTACGGACGATTTCAATCAACGATATATGAATCAGCCAACAATTTTTTCGTAGATATCGACGACGGTTTGCATGGCCTCTTGCTCGCCTACATGTTGCTGTAGAGCGTCTTGGTGAGTGCCGAGGTTGCGGTAACGGGCGTCGATGGCGGCATGAGAGGCGGAGATGGCTGGTTCCTCGAACACACGGCGGATGGCTTCACATTCCAATTCGATCTGGGCACGAATACGTGCAACCTCACTTTTGTACTCTCGCATCTGGCGTTACTCCTTTTTTGCATCAAGATTTCCATCGACCGTAATTGTTGGTGGTTGAGGAACACTACATGAGGAGGTTACAGCACCATAGGGCATAGCTTCAACGCCCAGATAGTGCATACCCTTCGCTCTCGTGGTGCTGAGTTCGCGTGCCTTTGCCTCCGCCTCTTGTGGCGTCTCGACATAACAGAGAAAACTGATAATGGGACCATTCGGCTTATCGGGCCACTCAAAATTGATGCGATAGAGATACTTTACGATTTGTTCGTGAACTGTAAGCATATGACAACACCTTCTCTTATAAAGTATAACTGTGCAGCGAAATCAAATTACCTCTATTCGGCCGCAAGCAACGGTTTTGTCTTCCTAGTGAAACACAAAGAAACTCTACATTTTTCGTAATCAAGCTAAAATATTATTTCAAGTTAATCTCTCTTGTGATAGACTATTTGCACACTACTACTTATGACATTTCGGATTTTATGGTATATACCAATATATACCACAAGAAATGTTTTTTTGTCAATACTTTGGTCTATACCAATTATTGTTTATCGAGAGGAAAAATGGAGCTAGGGAAAGCCGAGGAAATTGCTTCGAGTTTACGACTAGAGATCATAAATGGAACGCGACAGGCTGGATCTAAAATTGCTTCAGAGCGTGAGCTTTCGGAAGAATTAGATGCTAGTCGCATGACAGTACGTCGTGCTATAGAGATTCTTGAGCGAGAGGGTCTTGTCAAACGGTATGTAGGCAGAGGAACATTTGTTGCAGGAACGCGAGAAAGAATACTTTTAGATAAGGGAAGAGAAGTTGAACAAAAATCTAAAAAATCGTCAGTAGCGGCTAGTGAGTTACGGGAGTCTGGCTCCTTTTACAAGGATATGAAGCGTCTTGGTCGCAAACCAGTTATACACTTTTTAGAACAACCAGCACTTGTCGCCGCAGATACTGAAATTGCTAAGCACCTTGATATTTCAGTTGATGCACTTGTACTAAAACGTTATAGGTTACAACTGGCCGATGACATTCCTTATCGTCTCATTGAAAGCTATTATCCCTATGATTTATTTGGTGAATTACTCACAACAAGTATTGATAATCAACCTTTATTTTCCTGGCTATACGAACGCCATAATCTTAGGGTCGTACATGCTCAGGAAGTCTTGATAGCGCGAGTTGCAACATCACATGAACGTCAATTACTCCGCATTTCACCAAGTGCTCCAGTAGTAGCACTTGATCGAACGGTATGGGCCGAAAAAGATCGGCCTGTTGAGTGGGCACACATCACGGCTGTTGCCGATCTTTATACTTTCACCTATGAATATGACATCCCCGAATGGAATCAGGAGATTAAGCATGGATAAAAGTGAAACTCAGCATATAAGCCAACTCATACATCAGATACTTCGTGAGCAACTTCGTATCGGAGAGGGCATTGATTTTCATAGTCTTTATGAGGGTTATCCGCTTACCCTGGCAGGGGTTATCATTCCTCATGATAGAGGATTTCGCGTTAAGCGGAGCGATGGCGATCCGGTTTCACATGCATTAGTCGATGCTTTTCTTGCAGCAATCAGCGAGGGTGATATTGCCGACTGGTTTAGCGACCAAGATGGTGTGAGCAATGCACGTTCTATCGAATACCTTGGCACACTTCATAAAAACTTGCTTGTACCACGTAATATAAGCATTATTAGTACACAAGTAACTATTCTGGCAGAACAACCAAAACTCAAGCCATTCTTTCCTTTGATGCGACAAGAAATCGCGCAGCATTTAGGGATAGACTTGCACCGCGTTAGCATTACGGGAAAAACGTTTGAAGGCAAGGGCATTATAGGACAACAACAGGGAATAGAAGCTCATGCCCTTGTGACGTTACTGGACGAGAAATGAGTTCATGAACCGACAAATTCTTTATCTCGTTGTTTGTGCCGCGCCACCAGCGCAACATATTCAAGAATTTGTCGTGAAGATACAACGTAATGGTTGGGATGTTTGTATTATCGCAACACCACAGGCAACGCGCTTTATTCATACTCAACTTCTTGTTGAGCTAACGAGTTATCCGGTTCGTAGCGATTATAAATTGCCAGGAGAGGCGGACCCGTTACCAAAGGCTGACGCTTTGCTGGTAATGCCAGCAACGTTCAATACAATCAAGAAGTGGGTGGGTGGTATAGGTGATACGCTGGCGGTGAGTATTTTATGTGAGGCATTAGGGCGTGGCACGACACCAATCATCGCGGTACCTTGCCTCAAAATGGATTTGGTGCGCCACCCGATTTTTGCTAAAAGTGTTGCCTTCCTCAGAGAATGTGGCGTCATAATTCTGCACGAACCAGAACGCTATCCAGCACCGCTGATAGTGCCACAGGAGATTGTTCTAGCGGAACTACAAAAAGTGTGTTGCCATTGAACCGTTCAACACAGTAGAGATGTTCTGACACGGCTTATAAACAGGGTTAATAATATATTTCGCGCAATTTATTGCGCCTCGAACACGATAAATCTGGTCCCTACAAAATGAGGAAAGAAGATCATGAAGGATGATCCTAAATATCTGGTTGAGAAGGGGTATGACCATATTGCACCACGCTACCTTGAATGGAGTACTCCCTCACCAGCGCGAATGAGCTATCTCCAAACATTGCTTGAACGTCTTCCTGCACAGGCACAGGTGCTGGAATTAGGCTGTGGAGCGGGTGTGCCATGTACTCAACTGCTCGCTCAACACGTCCGCGTCACAGGAATCGATATCTCAGCGGCGCAAATTGCACTTGCCAAGCAGCACGTTCCCAATGCAACGTTGTTTCAGGCGGATATGATGGCACTGGTGTTTTCTTCTGCTACGTTTGATGCAATTGTCGCCTTTTACTCCATCATTCATCTGCCGCGCACAGAGCAACCCGTTCTGATCAAGCGTCTTACGGAATGGCTTCGCCCAGGTGGATACCTTCTCGTGAATCTTGGGGTAGCAAATGACCCTGGTTCCGTTGATCCCAATTGGTTAGGGGCCGCAATGTATTGGAGTAGCTATGATGTGCAAACGAATCGAGAGATGATACATCGAGCAGGACTCACGCTCATTGAAGCGGAAATTCTCCACGACGACGAAGATGGAGAACTCGTTCCCTTTCTCTGGATACTTGCGAAAAAAGAGAATATGGCAAAAGAGCAGTTCTCTATAGATATTTGATCTCGAACTCTTGTTAGCTGGGCAAGGTTTTGTTCTAAGAGATACTGCATATATATAGATGAGAGAGGAATGGGAGATGAGTGAAGAAAATCAAGCTACAACGGACTGTTTTGTCTGTCGTAAGCATCAAGGCTGTATTCTGATACCAGGTGGGGCGATCTATGAAAATGAGTTGGTGTATGCTGGACATATTCGTAGTGATCAAGGTGCTACTTATCTAGGGTATCTTGTTGTTGAACCAAAGCGTCATGTACCAGGGCTAGCAGAACTGACGGACGAGGAAGCGCAAGCACTAGGAAGCCTTGTGAGTCGGCTGAGTCGAGTACTCAAAGCCAGCGAGGGAGCAGAACATATCTATGCTTTCGTTCTAGGTGACAACGTTGCTCACCTACATATTCACTTGATCCCACGTTATCCTAATGCCCCTCGTCAATATTGGGGAATGCACGTCGATGAATGGCCTGATGCTCCTCATGGTGAGTCTACTGAGATTACTGCATTGTGTAACCGAGTACGTACTTCTCTAGCCAACGAAATGCTGCAAGGATAGAAAATAGCCATTTTATTTCTGATCAGGCGCGTGTCGGAACAAGCTTTTTCCAGAAGTAAAAGACGGTTTCGCCCAGCGGACAATTTTCAAGCGTTCCATAGAGCGTGTATCCCAGCTTCTGATAGAACGTGGGAGATTGAAAGTTTGAGGTAGCAAGGCGTGCGTAGTGGCATCCACGTTGAGCCGCTTCATCCTCCGCCTGCTCCATGAGTTGTCGCCCTAACCCTTGATGACGAAGTTGTTCATCTACCCAAATCATGCTGATCTCTAACCAGAACGGAATGCTGTGCGTTCTCCCTATCAACCCTGCAAGGACGGTTCCTGCTCGATTCAGTGCATAGCAGTGCAATGGAAGAGGATTAAATTGCGCGACGGGAAGCGCGGTGCTATGAGCAAGGTTAAAGGCTATCAGTTGATTGGTGATATAGTCTTCTCGTTGCTCACTTACGACTTGCTCGAACACGTACTGGTCCTGATTTTCGTCTCTTACCATGATAAGCCCTTCTTGATAGGAATGAACCGACCTATCCTTTACGCTGCCTGGTAGTAGAGTACAACGACTCCTGAGGGATGTGTTTTGGTTTGTACAAGTTTCAGATTTATCTTGTTCTCTATGTTTTGGAAGAGAGACTTTCCGCCACCTAAAATAATAGGATAGACTAAAAGCTGGTATTCATCAATTAAGCCAAGATTCGTGAGGGCTTGTACAATGCTGGCACTCCCGTATATCACCATGTCCTTCCCAGACTCTTGTTTCAGTTTCGTGATTTCTGTCGGAATAAGCTCTTTCACCAGTGTTGAATTGTTCCATTCGACACTATTCAGCGTCTTTGAAAAAACAATCTTGTGCATAGCGTTCAATTTGTGAGCGTATTCAATCTCGCCCTGCGAGGCGGCGGGGTTGTCAGGCACATAGGGCCACGCACCTGCAAAACTTTGATATGTCACGCGTCCGAGGACAAGAGTATCTGCCGCGCTTACCAGGTCCATCTCATAGTTTCCCATTGCTTCATCGTAGAATTCCCCTACCCAATCCATTTCTCCGTTTGGGCCTGCGATAAAGCCGTCGAGTGTAATCCACATTGTTACAATAAGTTTTCGCATGTTATCCTACTTTCTGAATGTACGGAATTTTGTTTGTTGTAAGTACAAACAGCATACACTCTTATCCTTCCAAAACCATGAAGCAAAATCGGAACTGTAGGGGCCGTTTCATAACGCCCTTGTGCCGATAAACGATGGGAGCAGGAATTGAGGGACGGAATCAATGAAAGGTAAACGTGGCCGATGGGGACGAGGGGCGTTATGAATAATGGCCCCTACACCATCCCCATTTATTGACTCATTCGCATTAATTAGGAGTGCTTTCCCACCACAATTTAACAGATTGAAGGAATGCCACTCCATATTTGATGGCGTTAAGAGCTTCCTCAATAGGTGCTTCAGCAGAATAATAGTTGCAAATAGCTTGATAAAATGCCTGAATCATTTGTGCAGAACTACTTTCCTGCGGCAAGAGTTTCATTGCTTCGTGCTTTGGCAATTGCCATACCTCAATCCCTTGCCCTCGCTGGACAGTGAGTATGTGATTGAGTGTCGGCCACACATCGGTACAAAGCCACCGAACTTTTTGAGGAAGTTTCCATACTCCGTGTTCAAGAAGGTCTTGAGGTCGGAATACCCTGGAAACATCAAGGGTGTCTAAAGCATGTCTTGCTGCAATTTGAAGTTCGTCTTCTGTCGCCTCTGGAACAGGTAATCTTCCAGTCACCACATGATATGCCCCAGGAATGGGACGGCTAAATCCCTTCCTCGAATATGGGGGAAGAGCGTATCCCTGAAGAGGGTCGGCTCTATTCTCTTTGTAGAAGTCGAGCATTGATGGATTTGACCCGTTGTATGGCTTTGGCATTGATAATGATGTAGATGAGGGTATTCAAGTTGTGGACAGAACATGCGTTGCGTAC
>JAABUX010004635.1_pt1 | contig 17294 bp, 19 predicted proteins | sample 5561851 | NCBI WGS metagenome assembly JAABUX01 (sample SAMN10711883, study PRJNA513361) | rock metagenome | isolation source: Antarctica rocks | place: Antarctica: Victoria Land, Richard Nunatak red sandstone | collected 2016-01-03 | reverse complement strand
CTAGGTCAGGTAGCTGTGGACGATGCCGATCAGCTCCTCCGCGGCGCGGGAGGCGTCGCCCTTGCTGGCGGCGTCCACGACCTTTTCGCGGATGTGGTCCTCGATCACCTCGGCGATGAAGCCGTCCATGGCGCCCCGGCAGGCCGTCGCCTGCTGCAGCAGCTTGGCGCAGGGTGCGTCCTGCTCGGTGACCGCGCGCTGCAGGGCGTCCACCTGGCCGCGGATGCGACTAAGTCGCTTTACCAGCTTGGCTTTTTCCAGGTCAGGATTTGTTTTTGGGGTTGCGCTCATACCTGTGGGGGTATAGGGCGGCCTTGTCCTGAACGCGAGGCATTTCGCGCGCCAGGGCAGATGCCGCACCCGGCCCCGGCCGGACCCGCAACCGAAGCAAGGGACCCCATGACCCCGCGATCCACCAGTCAGTCCCCGGAAGGCGACAGTAGGCGCTCCGCGCCTGTTGTGACGGCTTCCGGGGATTGGTTCCGCGCTCGGGTGAGCATGCTCCCGCCGAGGTGTCCGCGCCCCTAGTGCGTTGACGCCGGGGCGGCCGCGCCCTCCCGAGCTCCAGCCAACGCTTGAGCGAAAGGAGGCAGCCGATGGCCGCCCATCTCGACCTGATCCACCTCCGCCGGCACGCCCTGCCTGCGCACTTCATGGCCGGCGCTGACCGCCCGGTGGAAGCGTCCGCCGTGTCCGGCCGCTCACTGGGCGCCAGCGCCCGCCCGCGCCTGGTCGCAACCTGGCGGCTCGACGCCAGCGGGCGTCCGGTTTGCGGTTGGTCCTTCGACACGGGCGATCCCGCCTGGACCTGCGGCTGACGGCCCTGCGCGTGCCTTAGCGCCCGGCCGTCATAACCCCATGAGGCTGCGGCCCCTCCGCACGCCCCTTCCCGTACGTCTCGCGCGAGGACCACCATGCTCGACACCAACCTGCCCCCGATGCTGCCCACCCCTGTGCCGCACCGCCCCACTGCCGTCCTGGACAGCGCCCACACCGGCGACATCCGCGGCGCGCTCGGCACGATCAAGCTGGGCGACGACCAGCCCCGGCTGACGTGGGGCGCAAAGCTCAAGACCCTGGCGGCCATCGTCGGCCCTGGCCTGATCGTCATGGTCGGCGACAACGACGCCGGCGCCTTCGGCACCTACACCCAGGCCGGGCAGAACTACGGCACCAGCCTGCTGTGGACGCTGCTGCTGCTGGTGCCGGTGCTGTACGTGAACCAGGAGATGGTGCTGCGCCTGGGCGCCGTGACGGGCGTGGGCCATGCCCGCCTCATCCTGGAGCGCTTCGGCAAGTTCTGGGGCGCGTTCAGCGTCATCGACCTGTTCATCCTGAACGGCCTGACCATCGTCACCGAGTTCATCGGCGTGAGCCTCGGCCTCGGCTACCTCGGCCTGCCCAAGCTGTGGGGCGTGCTGGCGGCGGCGGCCGTCACCATGGCGGCGGCGGCCACCGGCGACTTCCGGCGGTTCGAGCGGTTCGCGCTGGCGCTGTGCTTCGGCAGCCTGCTGCTGGTGCCGGTGTTCCTGGCCATCCACCCGCCGCTGGGCGAGGTCGCGCGCGACTTCGTGCTGCCGCAGTTGCCCGGCGCGGGCAAGCTGTCGGACGTGCTGCTGCTGATCATCGCCATCGTCGGCACAACGGTCGCGCCCTGGCAGCTGTTCTTCCAGCAGAGCTACGTCATCGACAAGCGCATCACGCCGCGGTTCATGGCCTACGAGAAGGCCGACCTGTGGATCGGCATCGTGGTGGTCATCATCGGCGCCGTGGCGATGATGGCGTTCTGCGCGGCGACCTTCGCCGGGCACCCTGAGGCCGGCAACTTCACCGACGCCGGCGGCATCTCGGCGGGGCTGGAGAAGTATGTGGGCGCAGTGCCGGGCACGCTGTTCGCGATAGTCCTGATCGACGCCAGCATCATCGGCGCCGCGGCGGTGTCGCTGGCCACCGCCTACGCGCTCGGCGACGTGCTGGCGCTCAAGCACTCCCTGCACCGCAAGGCGACGGACGCGAAGGGGTTCTACCTAGTCTATTGCGGCCTGATCGCGGCCGCTGCGATCCTGGTGCTGATCCCGGGGGCGCCGCTGGGCCTGATCACGGAAGGCGTGCAGACGCTGGCTGGCGTGCTTCTGCCGTCGGCGACGGTGTTCCTGCTGCTGCTGTGCAACGACCGGGCGGTGCTGGGGCCGTGGGTCAACGGGCGCTTCACCAACCTGTTCACCGGTGCGGTCATCGCGGTGCTGGTGCTGCTGTCGGTCGTGCTGACCGCGTCGGTGCTCTATCCGGACATCACCGGGGAGACGATCCTGCTGATCCTGGGCGGCGGCGGCGTTGCGGCGCTGATCGTGGCAGGCATCACGCTCCTCCTCGGCAAGCGCGCGGCGGACCTGGAGCCTACGCTGGACCGGGCGCTTCGCCCGGCCTGGCGGATGCCGCCGCTGCCGCAGCTGGCGCCGAACCGGATCACCGGCGCCACCCGGGTCTGGATGGTCGTGCTGCGCGGTTATCTCGTGGTCGCGGTGGGCATGGTGCTGTTCCGCCTCGTCCAGCTCGCGCTGGCCTGAAGGGGCGCACCATCATGCAGGTTGAAGCTTTGATGATCGGGAGCACGCCATGACTGCGTTTCAGCGACTCTCCGCGACGCCGGCCGTGCCGGATTTGCTGCGGCGGGATGCCGACAGGCGCGCCGTCCGGCACTGCCGCGCCGTGCCGGCTGCAGCCTGGTGCCGGCCCGCGACCATTGCGGTCGCCTGGAACCGCCGGCTTAACGGACGCCTATTCGAGGCTGGACTGGCCAAGGCTCCTGGCGAGCAAGCGGCCCCTTCCCGTTTGACTGCGGACCTGGCGCCTCTCTCGACAGTCGTTCGTGGTTCGGCGGCGCAGCGGCCCATGCAGGCGAGGTCCAACGCGATTGCCCGGTCACGCCGTGCGGCGCTTCAGGCCGACCTGTCGGCCCACACGGTCCGTTCCTGGGAGTGTCAGGCCGGCATGAAGCTCTGCTTCGCCGGCGCCAGCGGCATCCTTGCTGCAACCCGGCTGCTGACCTGGTGCGGCCTGCTCAGCCGGGACGGCATTGCCGCTGCTCTGACAGGTGCGGACCGCCTGACCCGGGCCGGCATGCGCCTGTGGCGCGGCTGCCGGATGTCTCGCCGAACTTAGCGTCTCCAGCGCCTGGTCGCCGCAGGTGGCCAGGCCTCGGAAAGCAACCGTCCAACAGACCCTCTCTGCCGAGGCTTTCGACCCATGCGCATATTCGTTGCAGAAACCACGCTGATTATCCTGGGCCTTCTCTGCTCGCCCGCATCGCTCTCGCACGCTGGTGCTCCTGCGGCGGGCTGCGTCATAGCCGGTCCAGGGGACCCATCGGTGGATGGCGACCTCGATGGCATGCCACTGCGGCCAGCCGACCCCCAGCCTGCGCCGGCCGCCAGCGACCGCGCCCGCGTGGCCCTAGGCCCCGGCGAGCGCAAGGAGCCTGCTGCCCCAGAGGTGCGGCAAACGCCGGCCGGCGGCCAGAGCGGGGGCAGGCCTGATGAGGCAGGGCAGGACGAGCGCCGTGAGTGACCGTTCGTACGTCCGCTGCGCCGTCTTCGCCGCCGCCGCCGCAGCCGCGCTGCTCGCAACGCCGGCTGCCGCCCAGAACGGCGCCCAGAACGGCTCCAGGTCCGGCGGTGGCCCGGGCAGCAGCCCTGATGCTCAAACCAGGCCCAGCCCGAGCGAGCGGACCGAGCCGGGGGCCGCCGAGAGCCGACAGGCGACCCCGGGCGGCGAGTCCGGCGTGAAGCCCGGCGAGGAGGGCGCCAAGGGCATCTGGGACCGTGCCAACCTGTTCGGCGACCTGGGCGGCCTGCGCACCCGCCTGTCCGATCGCGGCGTCACCTTCGGCCTCACCGAAACGGGCGAGGTGTTCGGCAACCCGACCGGCGGGGTGCGCCGGGGCGTCATCTACGAGGGGCTGACCCAGTTCGGCGTGGGCGTGGACACCGAGAAGGCGTTCGGCCTGGTCGGCGGCACCTTCAACGCCACGGGCTACCAGATTCACGGCCGCGGCCTCAGCATCAATGCCCTGGGCAACAACCTGAACACCGTCAGCAGCCTGGAGGCGCCGCGCGGCACCTTGCTGTTCGAGCTGTGGTACGAGCAGGTGCTGCTCGACAAGAAGCTGGCGGTCCGTGCGGGCCAGCTCGCCGCCGACCAGGAGTTCATGATCAGCCAGTATGCCGGGCTGTTCACCAACCACACCTTCGGCTGGTCCACCTTCCCCAGTGCGGACCTGCCCTCTGGCGGCCCGGCCTACCCCTTGGCGACGCCGGGCGTGCGGGTGAAGTATATCCCGGCAAGCAGCCTGTCGCTTCTCGCCGCCGTGTTCAACGGCGACCCTGCCGGTCCAGGCACCGGGGTCCCGCAGGACCGCGACCCGTCCGGCACCGCATTCCGCCTGCGGGACGGCGTGTTCGTGATCGTCGAGGCGCAGTACGGCATCAACGGCGGCGAGGGCGCCACCGGGCTGCCCGGCACCTACAAGGCGGGCGCTTGGTACAACTCGCAGAACTTCGCCGACCAGCGGCGCAACGGCTCCGGCGCATCGCTGGCCGACCCGGCCGGCACGGGCGCCACCGGACGCAACCGGCGCGGCAACTGGAGCCTGTATGCCGTGGCCGACCAGTTGGCCTACCGCGAACCCGGCACGAAGGACCAGGGGCTGGGGGTGTTCGCCCGGATCATGGGGGCGCCGGGCGACCGCAACCTGGTCGACTTCTACGTGGACGCCGGCATCACCTACAAAGGGTTGATCCCCGGCCGGGACAGCGACACGGCGGGCCTGGCATTCGCGCTCGCCCGGATCAGCGACACCGCCGCCAAGCTGGATTCCGACACGGCACGCTTCACCGGCGGGCTCTATCCCGTGCGGCGGCACGAGTCCGTGCTGGAGCTGACCTACCAGGCGCAGGTCGCCCCGTGGTGGCAGGTGCAGCCCACGGCGCAGTATGTGTTCGACCCCAACGGCGGTGTGCCCAACCCGCAACAGCCAGCCAAGCGGTTGGGCGACGCGGCTGTCCTGGGCCTTCGCACCACCGTGACGTTCTGACCTGCCCTGGTTGGGCGCCGCCGAAGCCAACCCCGCCCCACATCAGCCCGCCCCACATCAGAAGGTGTTCCCCGGATGAGCCTCAATCTTGGCCGCGTGGTCAGCGGGCATTTGGCACGCCGTGCGGCACGAGCGCCGTCTGCGCGAGCGTGCCCTGTGAACCTCCTGCATCGGGCCAGCGGTGCCGCAGCGTCCTGAACACCCCCGCGGGGGTTCACTTTCCCCATGCCCACGCCGACGCGGGGGCGACGCCACCGGATGCGCCGCACGCCATCGCCCCACGCCGGCCGCCGGCATGCACGCCGCGCCTTCCGGGACGTCCGGCCCGTCCCGCCGGCATGGTGGGTGGCGAGGTCCTGCCAAGCATCGACTGCGGGTGCTTGCCTGCCTTCACTCGCGGCGTCGTCGCGCCGGGAGAGAGGCGCCGTCGTGGGCATCGCGCGGCCTGGCTCACCGCCGTGCGGCGGCAACCTAGACGGCGCTGGCACGTAGGAACCCCCATCGGAGTGGCGGCTCATCCGCGGTCGCAGGCCAGGATACGCCGGTGGCGGAGCAGCCCCTCCGATCACGGGCATCATCTACCGCGCCGCGTGTGCGCCCGGATCCGGGGTGGTCGATCCCCTTACCATGTCGGGAGCGCGACGGCCCATCCGGATACGCCGACCGGGCCGGAGACGCCCGGTGTCGGGTGGGAAGGCCTGCTCCGGAAGGTCGGAGCTCCCGGGAGGCGTGAGGAGGCAGGATGACCATGGAAGGCTTGCACATCGAAGCGGTCCGACCGAGGCATCCCGACACAGGGCTGCCCGGGGCGGCTGACCCGCCCGACAGGCCGCGGTGCGCCGCCATCATAGCGGCGGATCCTACGGTGAGGGACGCCGGCCTCCAGGCCGTAGCCACATTGCTGGCGGAGGCGGGTGCGGCGTCCGTGCGGGTCGGCAACCCGCTCAGCTCGCCCCTGACCCTGCGGCGCATCCTGTTCCAGATCGACCTGGACGGGGGCGGGGATGAGGCCGACGTGGACGACGAGGCGCGCCTCGCGCACCTGCTGGAGGAGCGCCGGGGCGCGCAGGGCCGCATCGTCCTGGTTGTGGAGCGGGCCGACACGCTCGATGCGGCCACGCTGCTCTCGCTGCAGCGGCTCGCAAGCGCGCCCGGGGCCCTGCAGGTCCTGTTCTTCGGCGCCCCCGCGTTCTGGGCGCTGCTGGATGACGCCGGACTCGCCCCGCTCCGCCGGGCGCTGGCGCGGCAACGGACGGAGCCGGCGGCGGCCTCCCCGCCTGCACCGGTCGTCGCTCCTCCGGCTGCACCGGCCCGACCGGTGGCCGGCACCGTCCCGGACCGTCCCGCCGGCCTGATCTCCGGGACGTGGCCCGCGGCGTCGGCGCGGTCCGGCCGGCGATGGTGGGTAGGCGGGGCCGTCGGCTTGGCCGCGACCTTCGCCCTCGGCGCCGCGGCCGTGCTGGCCCCCGGGGGCCTGTTCTACTACGCGGCCCCGCAACGGGACATGCCGACGAACCCGGACGTCATGGCTGGCCCAGGGCAGCCGCCCGCCGCCTCGCGGCCGGGATCCCCAACGTCGCCGTCGGTGTCAGCGCCGACGGCATCATCCCCGCCCCAGATAGCGCCCCCGGCGCAGCCTTCGGCGCTGCAAGCACCGCCTGCCGCTTCGCCCGCGGCCCGTGCCGGAGCCCAGCAGACCCGTCCACGCTCGGACCCCGCCCAACCCGCGGACGCCCTAGGCCGCGGCGCCGACGCCCTGACCGACGCGCAGCGAGGCGCATGGTCCGGGCAATCCGAGCAGCCCCCACCTTGGCGGCCCCGCGACGCGGCGTCCCCGGCCGCACCGCCGCCTTCGGAAGGTCGCGTCGTCATCCACTACCGGGGCGGGTCGTTGGCCGGAGAGGCTGAGGCGGGCCGTCTGGCCGCCGCGGCCACCCCCCTCGCCGCCCGGGTGCAGACCCGCGCGGTGGCGGACACGCCGTCCGCGCCGGTGGTCCGCTTCTTCCATCCGGAGGACGAGACGCGGGCGCGGCAGCTGGCCGGCGCGCTGGGCACCGCCGGACAGGGGTGGGATGTCAGGGACTTCGGCGACTTCCGCCCGAGGCCGTCCCCGGGTACCATCGAGGTCTGGACGCCCATGCGCTGACGGAGCGCGGCAACGCTCCCTTGTCCAAAGTTGACCGTTCGTAGCTCGCCCTACCTGGCATTCGCTCCGGCCATGAACACACAGCGACTCAGGGATTGCATGGAGGCCCCGGGCTGGACCGCCTCGGCCCTGGCGGAGCAGCTCGAGTGCGACCGCGCCATCGTGAGGCGGTGGATGAACGTCACCTCGCCGGCTGGCGTGCCGCCCGCCGTCGCGGAGTGGATCGCCCGACGCGCCGATGCGGCCATGATGCTCCCCGCCCCGCAGACGGCCGTGTAGCGCGCCGGCGCCGCGAGGGAGGCACACGCCCCGGGCTCCGCAACCATACATTGACCTAGGACCCCTGGCGGCGCGCCCCATTCCTCCGCAGCCGCCCGGGCCAGCCACGCCCGTCCGCCACCTTGGGGAGGTCCGACGGCTGCCGGACGCGTCCGCCGCCTTCCCGGTCAGCGCTCGGGACGGACCTGCAGGCGGACGATGACGTCGTCCTGGCGCCGCTCGAAGCTGTAGTTGACGTCATACTCCGCGTCGTCCGTGGCCAGCATCGTCCCGGAGCAGTAGCGCACGGCGGGGACGGCGCCGGGCCCCTGGCCCACCTCCTCCTGCCCGCCCAGGCTAACGGCGGTCAGCCCGGCCTGCCGCGCCGCGGGCAGGCCGTCGAACACGCGCTTCACGTCGGCGACCACGCCTCGGTCCGCGCAGTCCGGCAGGCGCTCCGCCGTGGGGCGTTCCCCGGCGGCCTGCGAGGCGAGCACGGCCAGCACGGCGACCCGGACGGCCGACGCCGCGGCGGTGCTGGCGAACCACGCCCAGAACGGCGCCTTGGACCCGCCCAGCGCCGCCGCGCGCCGCCATAGGTAGACGGGCGGCACGAGGGACCACCAGGCGGACGGCATGCAGCCCGCCGCCACGCCGGACCGCCGCAGGCGCTGCCTGTCGGCCAGCACGAAGGCGACGGACGCGAGGAGGGTGAGCGCGGAGAGCGAGCGCATGCCGTCCGCGACGTCCAGGAGGACCAGGGCGGCAAGGAGCACGGCCGACGCCAGCGGCAGGGCGGCGAGCGCCCAAGCCATGCCGTCCCTCCCCGCCGGGGCCTGGGCGGCCGCCGGCAGGGCCCTCCCGTCCGTCATTGCCCGCCCGCCGCAGGCACGGCGCGGCTCGGGCGGGCGGATCGCGGGGTCGTCGGCATCTCAGCTCCAGGGTTCGGTGGTTGCGTGCGGCCCCGCGGTCCGGTGCGTACGGGCGGGCCGCGTCGGGGCGGCTACCGGCCGCCGCCGGCGGCCTGCGGGAGTGGCTTGACCGCCGGCGCCTTGCCCAGGTTGCCGCAGCCCTCCGAGCCGGCGTTGGCATACCCGCGGCCATTCCACCGATAGCTGAAGCGGCACATCCCGATGTACGCCAGCGCCAGGTCGGCGTAACCGCCGTGCCGTGTCCCCTCCACCTCGATGAAGCCCGGCTCGGCGGACAGCACCCTTTCCCAACCGCGCGGGCCCTTTGCCAGCAGGTAGGCGTTCTGGCCGGGCTGCCCGAAGCACAGGCTGGCGGCGAGCTTGACGACCCGGGCCACCACGGCCGGGTTCAGCGGCGCCGGCTGGACCGTGACCGTGATGGCCTCGCCTGGGCAGGAGCGCCTGGACGCCCTCACGTCCGCGTCCAGGGACCGTGCCGCCTCGGCGGAGAGGGCGTCGAGGACCTGGGCATGCGAGCGTGCGCCGGGGAGGGCGAGCAGCGCAGCCGCCAGGGCGATGCGGGTTCCTGCGGGCGCCCCACGGCTCCGCCGGCCGGTCACGCCGCGCCCGGGCGGCGGCAGGCGGCGCCGTTCGTCATCCCGAGGGTCGCTATGTTGCCGCCGTTGATCGTGCACACGAAGCGGCCGTTGGCGCGGGTGTCCACGATGAAGTTGGTGTTGGTCGGCCCGTCGGCGCGGCGCTCGACGATGGTCACGTCCGCGGCGGGCAGCCCCAGCGAGCCGGAGATGGAGTCCCGGGCGCGGTCGTTGCCGAGCATCTGGTCGGCGCAGCCGGCCAGGGCGCATGCGAGGAGGGGCGACAGCACGAGGGCGGTCTTCAAGGACGTGGCTCCTTCCGGACGTTACGGTTCGGCGTCTGTGGTCAGCACGGCGCCAGTGTAGGACGGCCATCCTACCTAACCGAACTCCTGGTATAGTCAAACATGTATTCGAGTTGGCCAAGGCTCGCCTGCGGGGCGGACAAGGCCGCATGGAAGGTTTGGGCGAGCGCCTGCGCGCGAGGGCGCGGGAACTGGGGTGGTCCGACGCCGAGGTGGCACGGCGCGTCGGGCTCGCGCAGACGCGGTATGCGAACTACGTCACCGACCGGCACGAGCCGGACCTCGCCACGTTCGTCCGGATCTGCTCGGTGCTGGGCGCCTCCGCCACGGACCTCCTCAGGCGTCCGGTCGCCGCGACCGACGACGCGGCGGCGCTGCGCCTGAAGATCTCGGCCGCGGCCGAGGCGCTGGACGCGGAGTCCCTCGGCGTGGCCGCCATCGTCCTCGACGGCCTTGTGGCGCGATCCGCCCCCTGCCGCTCAGTCGCTGGCCAGCCACACGCTGGGTCGGGGACCCCTGTAGGCTGACTCCCCCGCTGCTGACGGATGCAGGGAAGGTGCTGGCTGGGCCGCCCGGTGCCGGATGCAGGGCTGAAGACCGGAGTCGCGTGCGGCCGAACTGGGCCTGAGCGGCGCGGAGGTCGCCCGGCGCGCCGGGCTGACCGCGACCCGCTACGGCCACTACCTGCAGGACGTCCGGGAGCCGGACCTCGCCACCCTGGTCCGCATCTGCCGCGTGCTGGGGCTGAGGCCGGACGTGCTGCTGGCCTACGATCAGGCTGACCCCGCCTCCGACGCGCTCATGGCGAAGAGGGCGGCGGTGGCCGCCTACGTGGACGTGCTCGACGCGGGCAGCCTGGACCTCGTCCTGTTGGTCGTGCAGGCCATCGCGGCGACCACCGGCTTGAGGAGCACTCCCCTTGCGCCGGGGGACACCTCCCTGGCGGCGAGCCGTCCACGCACCAAGAAGGTGCCTACTCCGAAGGAGGCCCCAGCAGAATGGTGACTCCGTGCCATTAGGGCCGTGGCTTCAGGGTCCGTATGGCGCCGCCGCGGTCTACCCGCCGTCACTGTCGCAGCCGTCGCCGGTCGTTGACGGGTCATAGATTCGAGTTGCCTTACAGGATTCCGCCCCGTGCGCTATCGCTCGCGGGCGCGCGGAGAGTGAAGCTGCTCGCTCGCTGGAGTCGAGCCATGCCGGATTTAGCGGCCCGTCGCCACCCTATGACTCACCCCTATCCGGGCCAACCAGTGATTGTGGCCGCTCGTCAACGGTCCAGTGTCCTCCGCTCATGCGTCGGCAGACCTGGTGATGGCTGGAGAGCAAGGCCGTGCATCATGCCGGTCGCACCATCGTAGCACTGCTCGACCACTGGGGACGGGCTTCCCTTGTTGAAGAATGCGGCCTCGATGAAGCGCTCACAGCTTGGCCCGACAAGCGCTAGCCAGCCTGCCTGATCCAGAACGGCAATTGCTCGCCGCCTGTGGCACCCGTCGGAACGCGACAGGCAGGCGTCCGTGTCGTTGAGCGCGGCCTCAATCTCCATCTCCGAAGGATGTGCCAAGTACACTGCGGACAGCCGCAGGTCAGCGAGGTCCGGACCGTGGTCCTGCAGGTGGGATGCAAGATCCGGATCATGGATGTCCTCCCAGCGGTCGTAGGACCAGCGGTCGTAGAGCGCCACCAGCCGATAGTTGTTTGCCTGAGCCATGGCGGTTCTCCTGATTTTGCATTGATCTCGTGAGACGGTCGAGGCACCTTCGGGCCTGGTCTGTCTCTGGGGGAGGCGGCCTCCTCCTCCGCTCCACACCCTCCGAACCTTCTTTCCCTGGATCACCATGCTGACAGACATCGCGCGTTGCTGGTCGGTGCCCTGCTTACCTGGCAGGCGCCTCTACGCCGCGATCAGTCCGGCGCTGTGCCTGGCCGGGCTATCGGCGACCAGCGGTTCAGGGGCAGGCGCCTACGTGTTCAAGGTCGGCCACACCGAGGGCACCTGCGACGGCCGGAAGCACACCCTCAACCAGAAGCTCGTTCCAGGACGGCGACCCCCACGTGGGTTCGGCAGGAGCCTGCCTTATGCAGGCGTTCAGGATTGGGAGCCGCACGGGTGCTGGTTCGTCGCCAGGGACGACTACGACAACGTCCATTTCAGGCCCTGGCTCAAGCATGTCCCTGCCGTCAACGCGGTGGATCCATACGACTGCGCTTGGGTGCCAAATCTTGGAACCGCCGTCGCGACCGAGCTCTATGCAATGTTCCCGGCGTTCCTGTCCGCTGATGTCGAGGCCGTAAAGCCGCATCACGTGCATAAGGACCTATTGCGTGTTGTGCGCGAGGCGTTCCTGTCCATGGTTCGAGCAGGGAAACTGCCAAGCGCCGTGGCTGCTCGAGGTCCCGCTTAAGAGTGGGGAAGTGCAATCGTTCGGCGCTCCTCGGCGCCGGGAAGCGAGTTCGGCATGAAGGTCGGATATGACCTGTGTGCGGATCGGCGTCATGCTGCCCAACCTCGCCTCCAACATGCCTCGCAGAACGTGGTCAGGAAGGCCCCTTCTTACCCTTGCTGACCGGCCGGGTGTGACGGGCGACGCTGGTGGGCGACAGGGGCTGGACGGGGTTCCTGCCGGGGAACACGAGCGCACCCGACGTCGAGCCGAAGCGCTCGAAGCCGGCGGCGATCGGCCCGTCGAGCGCCACCTCCTCGTCGCCCGTCCACAACGAGGTGCGCTCTCCGGTCGTGGTGACGTCGGTCCGGCGCAAGGCCAGCACGCGGCTGAGGGGCAGGTGGTGGACCGCCGAGATCGCGGCGGCGACCAGGGCCCGTCCCTGCCGGGGGTCGGTCGCCGCCGCCAAGACGCGCAGCAGCGTCCGGCACGTCCGCAGCACCTCCCGCTCGCGTCGGCGGGGGCACGGCCTGCGCTTGGCGCCGAGCAGGAGCCTGTTGCCGCCAGTGGCCGCGAGCCAGGAGGCGAAGCGCACGAGGCCGACCCGCCTGCCCCGGCGGCCACGGAGGTGGCGGCGCGCGTGGGCCTGCCGCAGGCCGGCGGCACGGTCCACGCCGCTCGCGGCGAGGAGGCCGGCGGCGGCCATCAGGTAGATGCGGACCGTCCTCGGCCGCACCTCCGACTCCGCCAGGTGGGCATGGAAGGCGCGCAGGTCGGCGATCCATGCACGGTCGGCGTGCGCGGCCATCGCGGCCCCGATCCGCCGTGCCTCGACCGCCGCATCGGCCGTGGCTTGGTCCCATGCCAGCGCGAGGTGGGCCGACAGGAAGCGGACCACGACGACGCGGCGCCGCAGCCCCTCGTTGCTGAACAAGGCCAGCAGCCGCGCCTGGGTGACCTCCTCTGGCCCGCCGCACGCCGCGCTGAGGTCGGCGAAGAACCGGGCATAGGCATCCATGCCGCGGATCGTGACGGCGTTGTCGCGGGCCAGGCCCGGCCAGGCGCCGAACGCCTCGAACAGCGCCCGCGCCCACGCCGGCTCCACGATCGCGGCGCATTCGGCGACGCGGCGCGCGACTAGGCGCTTGAAGGTGCAGGCCCGGCAGGGCGTGGCGCCGCCCCCCGGCACGTCGGCCTGGCAGTCGGGGCAGCCGTGCGTGGCCGGGACGGCCGCGGCGCATCCCGCGCAGAGGGGCCGGCCCTCGGCGTCGCGATCGGCAACCTTGCGGTGGCGTCGGCAGGCGCGGCACGTGGCATGGCTGTCCCGCTGGGAGCAACGCCTGCAGAGAGCGCCGGTATCCGTCCTGCGCCGCGGCCGGGGCATGGTCCCGCGGCAGGCGGCGCATTCCCCCGTGGGACGCAGCCGGCCGCCGCACGGCTTGCACACCGGCTTCCTGTCCACGACGCGCCCCGCCCTGCCTGTGAACGTCCCGCCGCAAGCCCCGCAGCTCCGCGCTGCGGGCGCGTCGCCACTCATCTACCGGCCGCCGCCATGATCCGCTTGGCCCGGAGTTGGCGGTAGGCGGCCTTGTCCGTCCGCCGCAGCCGCTTCAGCACGGGCTCCTCATCCAGGATGGGTTTCCAGCTGCGGTCGTAGGTCCGGCCGGGATCGAGGCGCGCGACCTCGGCGGCGAGCGCGGGCGGCAGGCGCCGGCGGACGAAGGTGCGCTGCGTGAGCTTGGCGGCGTCGGCGCCGTGGCGGAACGCGCGCGGCCAGTCGGCCAACCACGCCGCGACCGTCTTGAGGTGCGGGACGCGGGCGTCGAGGCGGGCCTGCTCGAAGCGCAGCCGGCCGCCGCGCAGGGCGCCGCGCCCGTCCAGGCCGAGCGCCGGACGGAGCCTGCCCGTGACCGGCTCCGTAGCCGAGGCGGCCAGCAGCGCGCGCACGGCGTCGAAGGCGTCACGTCCGGGCCACGGTCCCGGCAGGCCCGAGCCGTCGCCGTATAGGACGCGCGACAGGCTTTGCTGGAGGGCGACGACCGCCGCCGGGAGGGGCGGCTGGCCAGGGGCGTGCGGCGGCTTGTCCAAGCCCCGTCCACAGAGGTGGCAGCCGGCCAGGCGGCCCGTCATCGTCCTGTGCGGCATGACCGGCGCGTCGCAGTGCGGACAGGCGTCAAGCAGCGCGCGGCCGTGCGCCTCGCAGGCGACCACGAAGCCGAGGCGCCAGGCGCGGCGGAAATTCGGAATGCCTTCGGCCAGGCAGCCCGGGCAGAACTGCAGGGCGTGGCGCGTGCGGCGGTGGCGTATGCCGGCGGACAGCACGAGCGGCGTGTCGCTGCACGCGGCGAGCGACGGGCCGCCGAGCCGGACGCGCCAGGGCGTGAGCGTGGCGTCCTCGACGGCCCGGCGAGTCACACCGAGGCGCGTGGCGACGTCGTCCAGCCAGTCGGGTCCGTGGGCGGCGCGGCGCGTCCGCCGCAGCGCGGCGGGCGCGCGGTCGAAGTCGCGCTCCCAGATGGGGTCGCCCTGCCAGAACAGGCGGAGGAAGCGGCCGGGCGTCGTGCCGTGGGCGAGCGCGTTGCGGGCCAGGCAGGACGTCAGCAGCTCGCCCGGCAGCGGCGTGAGCCTCCGCGTCCATGTTCCCAGCAGCATGCGGGGCTACAGCCCGGCTTCGTGTAGGTTGTAGTTCGCCACGGTGGCGGACCTGAGCTTGTCCAGGACGGCGAGGTCTATCCTCTCCCGGCCGTCCCTCAGCGCGATGGCGGTCGCGTCCTTCAGGACGTCCACGATGCCGCCGATCGTGCCGCCGGACAGCGGGTGCAGCTTGACGGCCAGCGCCTCCGTGGCGAGCCCGGACGGCTCCGCCAGGGGGAGGACCGCCTCCAAGCTGGCGAGCAGCGTCAGGAACTTCCGGTCCAGCTTCCACAGCGGCAGGCCGAACGGGTTGTACCGCGTGGACACCTGCGCGTCCGTCTTGACCGCGCGGAAGGCATCGACCGTGCCCGCGACGATCAGGGGGATCTCTATGTCGGTGCTCATCGCCTTCAGCACCGCGAGCAGCTGCCGCTGCTGGCTGGCGTGGCCGAGCAGGATGTTGTGTATCTCGTCCACGATCAGCATGCGGATATGGACGCGGCGCATGACCGCGATGGCTTGGTTCTTCTTGCGGAGCGCCGGGTCGTTGTCGCGGTGCGGGATGCCGAGGCCGACGAGGACCTTGCTCCAGAGCAGGGACTCGTCGGCCTTGGCCGGCATGGAGATGGACAGGACCGGCATGACCGTCTCGCCGTCGTCCCGGGTGGTGACGGGGTGCTCGTCCCTGAACCGCGCCAGCAGCGCCGTCTTGCCGTTGTTCGGGCGCCCGGCCAGCAGCATGCCCCGCCTGCGTTGCTGCACCGGCTGCCCCATGGTGTCGCGCATCGCAGCCAGCGCCGCCTCGGCACGGGCGTAGCCAATCCACTTGTCTTGTCGTGCGAACCATATCCGGTCCTCGACCGGATCGCCGATCAGCGCCGCGACCTCGGGCAGCAAGTGCCCGAGATCCTTACCCGCATCGCCGCCCATGGACCGCCCTCCCGCCGTCACGGCGTTCTATATTTGTTCCTGCATTTAGTCAAAGACCCGTCGTCCTCTCGCGCCTCGCTTCGTTGGATCAGCCCTTTGCGCGTCCGAGGTTGAGGTCGATGTTCGCGTGCCGCTTCACCGGCTCGGCGAAGATGTTGCCGAAGGAGGCGTCCGGGAGCGCAGGGACGGCCGCGGGGAGTGGCAAGGGCGCCCGCGAGGCATCGCCCTTGCCTTCCTGTGCCCGCCGGGTCTGCTCGGCCCTGTGCATGCCCCGGCGGGCGGCCTTCGTGGCCCCCCTCGCGTCCGTGATGCGCTTCTCGAGCCGCGCGAGCGCCTCGAACAGGGCTGGCTCGTCGATGTTCGTCCGGCCCTCGTCCGTGAGCATCTGGCGCGCCTCCCTCAATGCCCAGAGGGAGGTCGGGGGACGCGCTGCGTCGCGGTACGGTATCTCGTAGTAGGTCCCGACCTCCGGATCCCAGAAGTAGACCGGGCTGATCAGACGCGGGTCGCGGCGGACGACGAAGGTGCGCTTGCGCCTCGGGTCCCCGGGATCCATGGCGTTGATCCACGGCGTGAGCACCTCGTCCCAGTAATGCACCCCGTCGAGCACGAGGCCGTAGGTTTGGACCGTGCGCTCCTCGAACGGAAGGAAGTCGAGCCGCATCCGCTCCGCGTCCCCGGGCGGGTCCGGCAGGCCCCGGCCGGGCGTGTCGCCGTCGCCCAGGATGCCGAGTTCCAACTTCCGCTGCGGCGACATCCCGATGCCGTTGTGGAACCGCTTGTTGTAGACGTTGACGATGAAGTCGGCGAGGTAGGCATCGAGCTCGTCGAAGGTCAGCGCGGCCTCCTTGTCCGAGCTGTACCCCTTGCGTGCTGCCGGGGAGGAGAAGGTCGCGCCGGGCAGGTTGCGCAGCTCGTTCGCGATCGTGCCCATCAGGCGCTCAATGTGCCCGCCGTAGTGCGGCGCCTTGATCGGCCTGAGCTTCAACTCTATCCCGTACTCGTCGCAGGCGCGCCTCAGCATCTCGCCCTTGAACTCCCGCGCGTTGTCGGCGTGGACGATGTCCATCCTGCCGAAGACGGGCCAATCGCCCGGAACCTCCATCCTCGCCAGGAGCTCGCGCTTGGGCTGCATCGCCTGGACCAGGCAGCCTCCAGCCGCGAAGGCGCTCGGGTTGAACATCGAGAGGTGGAACCCGACGACCATGCGGGTATGGACGTCGATGGCCAGGGTGATCCAGGGCCGTCCCAACGGACGGCGCGTCGTTTCCTCCAGGACGATGACGTCGGTCGGCGAGTGGTCGATCTGCACGACCGCGAGGGGGTAGTCGGCGCCCGGGAACGGGCCTCGGACCGGCTCGTGCCTGTTGCGCGCCACGTCCCGCTGGCCCCGCCGGCGCAGCGCGGTGGCGATGGGCAGCTCGTGGATGCGCTTGCGGACCGTGTTGGGGTGCGGGGCCTCGATGCCGGCGGTCCTGCATACCTCCTCCACCTTCGCGATGACCCGGGCGGGCTTCTTCCTCTGCCGGTTGAGGTACTCGTCCTGTATGGCGGCGGCGATGACGGCCTCCACCGCCGCCTCGACGACCTTCGTTCCCTTCTTCCGGCCCCGGCGTCTCGGGATCAGCGCGGAGAGGTGGCCCGCGTCCTGGTAGAGCCGCATCCACTCGTAGACCGTCGTGAAGTGGACCCCCGCCGCCGTGGCCGCGGCCCCGACCATCTCACGCGTGCGGAACGGGTCGTCCAGCAGGGGCTTGATGACCGCCATCCGTCGCTGGGCGACGGCCCAGTCGGCCTGGTCGACGGTTTCCAGGTCGGCGCCGTCCGGCGGCGGGGCCGCGCCGGCGGTGGCGGTGTCCACCGGGGCCGGCCGCAGGTCGTCGATATGCAGCCGCTCCGGAATGCCGGTCGCAAGGTCCTCGGCGAGCACGCTCTCCAAGCCGAGGACGTGGGTGATGCGGTATGCGCGCCCGGACGACGAGACCATCGAGCCAGGCACGATGGGCAGGAACGCAGGCGTCCTCATAGGTGGCCCTCC
>JAABUX010004634.1_pt1 | contig 17296 bp, 14 predicted proteins | sample 5561851 | NCBI WGS metagenome assembly JAABUX01 (sample SAMN10711883, study PRJNA513361) | rock metagenome | isolation source: Antarctica rocks | place: Antarctica: Victoria Land, Richard Nunatak red sandstone | collected 2016-01-03 | reverse complement strand
TGTGGCGTAGGGACCAAAATGCATGGTCCCCAGGCAGATTTTGCTGACCGATAGGTTGGAACGACCCAACGTGGAATACTTCACTCTTGTCCTCCGGCTCTCGCTACATGTTCTTACATCGTCGCACGGTCGTTACGGCCGTGGTCTTCGGGACGGTCATATCTTTGTACGCCCTCAATCGGTATGGAATACCTCCTTTAATGGTGCCCACCATGCTCCCGGCGGCCGACCCACGATGGGTTCTTGCAGGGGCTCGGTCACCGCCCACCACTCCTTCGTCGTGGGATCGGCGGCCATCCTGGCCATATCGGCCTCGACGTCATCGCCGACATACTCGACGTAGGCGAACAACATCTGTTCGTGCCGAAAGATTGAATAGTTGCGCATATTGCAGGCCCTGATCGTCGCCAGGACGTCCGGCCACACAGCGGTATGCAGCCGTTCGTACTCGTCGATGCGGTCCGGCTTGACGCCGATGACCTGACCGAAACGGTGCATCACAGGCCTCCTCTCACCGCGATAAAGCGTTGCTTAGAGCCCTGACGTGGGCGAGATGCGCAACGCGATAGCGTGCTCGCAGGGCTTCTGTACCGGCAGGTCAACGGTCAGGCCTCGCGCGTCACGCATCCAATGCACCTCCTCCTGGCTACCTAGCACCTCGATTGTCGCGATCTCGCGCCTAAACAATCCAGACGTCGAGGACAACGACGTGATCGTCACCGTCCCGGTATCCGGCCACGCGAGCGCGATGGCGTACAGCGTGTCGCCACGGGTGGTGAAGCGAATATCCTCGGCCGTGAAGGACGCGCGCTTCGTGTCGGTGAAGCTCCCGCCCACCACCTGGGTTGGACCTTCACCGAAGATCTTCCACGGGCGCGTGCCATAGATCGCCTCACCGTTCACCGTCAACCAGCGCCCGATGCCCAGCAGCAGCTCTTGCTCCTCTTGGGGAATGATTCCATCTGGCCGGGGACCGATGTTGAGCAGCAACGCGCCGTTTTTACTCACGATGTCCACGAGGTCATCCACGAGGTCGTCCACCGTCTTATAGTCCTGGTTCTCCACATAGCCCCACGACTTCTTGGCCACGGCGGTATCCGTCTGCCAGAAGCGCGGGCGGATGTCGTCGAGTTGGCCGCGCTCCACGTCGAAGACGGCCGTCCCCTGGGGGTAGGCGTCGTGTTTGTAGTTGATGGCGACGCCGCGCTGCCAGTCGGCGCCCCGATTGTAATAGTAGGCCGCGAAGCGTTGCAGATAGGGCTGGAAGATGGGCTGCTCGATCCACCAGTCGAACCACACGAGCTGCGGCTGGTATTTGTCCACCAGTTCGCACGTCCGCGCGAGCCAGTCGTCGAGAAAGGCCTCGTTCGGCGGCAGCGCTTCAGATTGAGCGGGGCCGTAGAGATCCGCATAGCGGGCGTCCTGGACATCGGAGTCGAACGCCATACCGCCGTTGAAGAACCACCAGTGTTCCGCCCGGTGGCTGGAGAGGCCGAAGACAAGCCACTGCCGGCGCACTGCCGCGGCCAATTCGCCGATGAGGTCGCGCTTCGGCCCCATCGTGACAGCGCTCCAGGTGGAATACGCGCAGTCGTACAGGGCGAACCCATCGTGGTGCTCCGCGACGGGCACGACGAACTGCGCGCCGGCCCGTCTGAAGAGCGCCGCCCACGCGTCAGGGTCGAATTTGTCGGCGGTGAACAGGGGGATGAAGTCTTTGTAACCAAAATCCTTCTGCGGGCCATAGGTGGACAGGTGATGCGCGAACGCGGGAGACCCCTGGATGTACATATTGCGGGGGTACCATTCATTGCCGAACGCTGGGACAGCATACACCCCCCAATGAATGAAAATGCCGAACTTCGCGTCCTGATACCATGCGGGAACCTGGTAACTGCTCAGTGATTCCCAAGTTTTGTCGAAGGGGCCGGCGGCGATCACGGCGCTCATCGCTTTGCCTGCATCTGTGGTGCTCATGTTATCGTGCCTTTCAGTACCAGGATTAGACGTGATCGCGCCATGAATGCGCCGGGTCATAGCCGAGCAACCGGCGCGCCTTATCAATCGAGAGCAGTGTCTCGTTAGCTCCGATCCCCTCACGTAGCGGGACGCCGGGGAAGACCATCGCCATCAATTCCTTGTTCGGCCGCTCCATCACCGTGTCCGCCGCGGCGATAATGAACGCCTCCGCGCCCTCTATGTCGGCCTCGAGCCCCAGGCGACAGCTCTGCGCGACGTCGCGGGCGTCGACGTAGCCCCACAGATTCCATTGACGCCGCTGGGGGTCGTCCTGGAACGCGGGGAACTGGGCATAGTCGTGCGGCTCCATGATAGTGGAAAAGCGCAGGCTAACGATCGGGACGCCGGTCCAGCGGTTGACCTGCCGCGCCATCTCCTCACCGAGCACCTTGGAGAGGGCATAGCTCGATTCGGGGTAGAGCGGATGATCTTCGTCGATCGGCGCGTAGGCGGGCTTCTCGCGGTCGAAGGGGAGCCCCAGCGTTGTTTCGCTCGACGCGGAGACGATGCGGCGCAGCCCCAGCAACGTCGCGGCGCTGAATACGTTGTAGGTGCTTGTGATATTGTTGCGGAACGTCACCTCTTCAGGGCGTCGCCCCGGCGCGGGGATCGCGCCCAGGTGGACGACGGCGTCCGCGCCGCGCAGCGCTTCGACGGTCTGTCCCAGGTCGCTCAGGTCGACCCCGAGAAATGGACTCAGCGTCTCCTGTGGCGCCCTTAGGTCGATGTTGAGTACGTCATAACCGTGCGCGACAAGATCACGCACCACGGCACGCCCAGCCTTGCCACTGCCACCTGTCACCACTACTTTTGTCATCCACTCATCCTCCACCTGTCATACGATCATCTTGTCGTCTCGGCGTCCACGCCCGCGTCCTTTCCCACGGGTAGTGGGAAAAGACAGCACACGGCGCGCGTCCTTTCCCAGTAGGGCTTAGCTACCAGCATTGCACCATAGCGTCAGGGCGCGCGCGTGCGCTCTGGATCGTCTTGTAGGGGTTCAATCGCCGCAAGATCGCTCCACAGCGCGGCTGGGATGGGGTATTGGGCCAATGCGACGGTCTGCGCCACCATCTCCGGCGCACTTAGACCGACTATCGTGGACGCGATGCGCGGATCGCGCAGGGAGAACTGCAGCGCCGCCGCGCCGAGCGGCACGTCGTGGCGCGCGCAGATTGCGTCCAGCCGTTGCGCTTGCTCCAGGACGTCCTCTGCCGCTCCCTGGTACGCATAGCGTGGATAGGCGCGCGGTCCGCGCACCAGGATGCCGCCGCCATAGGGAGCGGCATTGATGGCGGCGACGCCGGCCCGCCGGCACACGTCCCAGAATGGATCGGCCGCGGTGTTAAGCAGAGTGTAGCGGTTGTGTGAGATGGCAACCTCGAACAGGCCAGTCTGGACGAAGCGTGTCATCAGGTCTAGCGGGCCGCCGGCGACACCGATATGCGCGACGCGACCGTCGTCCTTGCAGCGCCGCAACGCCTCGACGGGGCCGCCGGGGGCCATAGCCGCCTCGAAGGTGATGTGCTCGGGGTCGTGCAGATAGCAGAGCTGCAGGCGGTCAAGGCCGAGCAGGCGTAGGCTCCGTTCGACCGAGCGGTAGACTTGGTCGCCGCTGAAATCACCCGTTGCCAGGTCACGGTCGGCCTTGGTGGCCAGCACGAACCCCGCGGGCACTCCCCCGCGCTCGCGCAGCGCCACGCCCAGGCGTCGCTCGCTCTCTCCATCGCCGTACGACGCGGCCGTGTCGAGGAAGGTGATGGAGCCAGCGAGGACGGTGCGATAGGTGGCGAGCGCTTGTTCCTCGCTCACCTCGTACGCGAAAGCGGCGGGCATATTGCCCAGTGGCGCGCAACCAACGCACAGCGGCGTGACTCGCAGCCCCGTCGCACCGAGTATCCGTGGTGACGGCGACCCGTGCAGGGACGCCGCCGTCGTGCCGCTCTCCGGTGTCATACTACGCCTCTCCTTCCCTCAACGGCCTCCCGTTGCATGTGCCGTTGTCCGCGCATCCCGCGCGAAGGGGCGCAGGTGACGGAGAAAGTGTTTTTCCAGGTCGTCCGCGTAGGCGTCGGGATGCGCCCGTAATACGTCCATCAGGTCGTCGTAGAAGCGGCGTTCGCCGGCGGCGTTCCGCTCCGTCAAGACCGAGCCGAACGTCACATGCAGGATCTCTCGCGCGTCGAACTGCTCCAGGAGCGCGGACAGGTCGCGATCCGCCAGGGACGCGGGCGTCGGCGCGCGATCGAGGCGGGCCGAGACGTGATAGCTGGCTCGGTCGGTCTCGTAGCGTTCGCGGGCGAAAGTGTAGATGGAGCGCAGCAGGGCGGGAGCAAGCTGTCCCACAGTCCGCAGCGCCTCCAGATAGCTGGTCCCCGCCGTCTTGAGATGTACCATGCCGTGGGTCTGGCGCACAGCGGGCTCGTAGATACTAAACTTATCGGAGCCCGAGTGCAGACTGAGCTTGTACGGCCCCAAGGCGCGTGCGATCGCGGCGTGCACGGCGATATTAGTCTCAAATACGCTGACATCGCCGATGTAGTCGACGCCCTTCTCGAAGCGGCCGACGTAGCGCGGCGCCAGGCTGACCCAACGCACGCCCAGGCGTCGTAGTTCGGTCGCAAAATAGTAGTGCTCGGCCTGGGAAGTCGGCGTCTCGGTCTCGTCGACCGAGACCTCGACCTCCCAGGCGCGCCCCACGCCGACCCGCGCCAGATGGCGGTACAGTGTAACGACCTGCGCGACGGCCCGACCATACTTGACCGCCGCACGCTGGAGTGCACCCTCATCACAGGGGATCATGTGGTCGTCGCAGGTGATCGGCGCGGTGAGATAGCGCGCCGCGAGCGCCGCGGGCGTGTCCTCCAACTGGTCCCACGGCAGCGCGGCGAAGCGAGCGCGCAAGGCGGGCGCCGACGCCGTATCCGCCCCGGTATCGACGTGCTCGCCGGGATCGAAGGTGTAGAACGTATAGCCTGCCGCCAGGCAGCGATCGATGTCGGCGGTGGTCTTGAGGTGGTCGGCGTCGGCGCCGAAACCGCTCTGCCAGCCCTCAGAGAAGACACCCCACATGGCGTCGTCCAGCACTTGCTGCGGCGTGCGGCCAGTGCGGGTCATCTCGCGTATCGACTGTTGCGCCGGTAGCGGCGCCAGGTCGCCGCCGGCGGCCCGCACCGCGCGCAGGTGACCAGGCGTTGCCAGGCCCAGACGGTCGCCGAGACCAACCGTGGTCCGCAGGCCGAACACGGCGGGGCGTAGCCATATCAGGCGAGCGCGTAGCGCAGCGGCATTCTCGTTACTCAGGGGGCCAAGGAGCACACTGTTCCCGGCGTTGTCACTACGCTCTCCCACGAAGCCGTCAAGCAACGGCGATCCTGCCGTCGCCACGACAACCAGGCGCTGCTGACCGTTCTCCGGCTGCGTCAGCGCGTATGCCGCCCCATCGTGGCGCGTCAGTGAGGGTGCCTGTATGCGCAGTCCTGGTAGCTCCGTCATGATAGGATCGACGTGAGGCTCGTCCATAGCTTTTCCTTCCTTGATGAACCAAGTGAGCGATGACCGGCGGCGTGTCGTGCCTCGTGTCTCGTGTCTCGTGTCTCGTGGGTGGAGCTTACAACGCGACCACGGCCTTGATGACGCCGCTGTCGCGATCAAGCCAGCCTGGGAAGGCGTCGATCAGCGTGTCGAACGACGCCCGATGCGTGATCCAGGGTGTCAGGTCGATCTGACCGGCCTCGAGATAGGTGATGATGCGCCTAAAATCCGCCCCGGTCGCGTTGCGCGTGGCCAGCAGCGTCAACTCGCGGCGGTGAAAATCAGGGTCGTGGAAGGTGACATCACCCTGAAAGAGCCCGACAAAGATCAGGCGGCCGCCGTGGGCCACATACTGGAAGGACGCTATCATCGACCTCGGATTGCCGGTAGCGTCGAAGACGGCCGTGGGCAGGTCGTCGCCGACCTGATCCTGCAGCGCGGCCAGCGGTTCGTCGCGCGCATCGATAACAGTGACCTGAGGCCACAACCGCCGGCAGAAGGCCAGGCGCTCCTCGCTGATATCCATAACCATCACATCGGCACCAGCGAGAAGCGCGAACTGGATCACCGACAGGCCAATGGGTCCGGCGCCGACGACAAGCACACTCTCGCCGCCGGACAGAGCGGCGCGCGCGACCGCGTGCGCGCCGATACTCAACGGCTCAACCAGCGCAAGCTGCTCGAACGACAGGCTAGGCGCGGTGTGCAGCCGTGCGGCCGGAACGACGGCGCGTTCGCGCAGGCCACCGTCGATGTGGACCCCGAAGACCTGGAGGTTCACGCAGCAGTTCGTCTTGCCGCGACGGCAGGCCGGGCAGTGACCGCAGCTAAAATACGGTTCCACGGCGCAGCGCGCGCCGACCGCATGGTCGTCGACCCCAGGCCCCACGGCCACGACCTCGACGCCCAACTCGTGGCCCAGGACGCGCGGGTACGTAAAGAAGGGCTGCTCCCCCAGGAACGCATGATAGTCGGTCCCGCACACACCGACCTGACGGACCCGTATCAGCGCCTCGCCCGGCCCTGGCGCGGGCGGCTCCGCCGTTTCGGTCAGCCGCAGCGTGCCGGGGGTCTCCAGAATGAGTGTCTTCATCATTGCTCCAGTACGATCATGGCGTGCCCGTCGACCCGTGGCACGCGCACCGACGCATACGCGCCCTGCATCGTCACCGGTAACGCGGCCCGTTCCGGCGCCAGATAGGCCGCGCGCGGGGTCCAGCCGGTGCGCACCGCCACCTCCACGTCGTGCAACGGGAGCACATCCTCCAGGAGGTCGAGATCGGGGGCGCGCCGCTGCGGCACATAGTGCAAAATATGGCAGATGAGGCGCTCGGGCGCGTCACCGTCGGCACCAGCCGCCTGTCGGAGCACCGTTATTTCCCCGGTGGTGGGCAGTGTGGTCCGTACCAGGGGATTGGGCAGCAGCCGCTGGAGCAGCGCGCCCACGATCTGGCGATAGACGGGATAGCCGTGCTGCTGGTAGGCGCTGAAGAGCGGGTGCGCCAGATAGGCCACGCGTCCGCGCAGCGTCGCCGCCGCCAGCCCAGGGACAGCGGCGGGATCGGCGGGGGTCTGCGCGTGGGACGAGAAGTGCGCCCAGGTGCGCGAGAAGTAGGGCGAGACCACCGCGCCAAGCGTCTGTGTCCCTGGCCGCGCGCGCACGGCGCTGCCACGCAGGTAAAGTGCGTGATCCATCGCTGGGATCTCCGTCTCCAGTCCATTGACCGGACGCAGGAACTCCACATCGTCCGTACTGGCGGCGAGGTAGTCGAGTCCCATCTCCTCGTCCAGGGCAAAGCCCGCTCCGTCGCGACGTAGCCCCGATTCGTGGCTGAGCAGCAGCGCGCCACCGCCCGCGACATAGGCGCGGAGAGTGGCGGCGAGAGCGGGGTCCAAGCGGACGTGGTCCGGCGCGACGATGACCTGGTAGAGCGAGAGGTCCGATTGGCGGTCGAGCACCGCGACCTGGGCGTCGAGCTCCAGCAGCATATGCAACGCGCCTTCCTCGCTCTCCAGGCCCACCGGGCGTGTGCCGCTCAACACGTCGGGCGCGAGCAGCAGCCCAACCTCGGCCAGGGGCGTCGCGTCGCGGCACCACGGTTCCCTGGCCTCCACGGCGGCGTAGGTGGCGCCGATGCGCCGGTAGGCCTCCGGGTTGAGGACGCCGCGCGGGTGCATCTGGTCCCCGATGGAGCAGGCCGCGCCGCCGGCGAGCGCGCGAAAGCACTCGTAGTCGAGCGCGGCCTGGCTCTTGACCGTGCCGAAATCGGCCCAGGAGCGGTGGAAGACCGCGGTCATACCGAGACGTGGCTTGCCGAGCGTCTGGAAGAAGCGATTGTAGAGGGCGAAGTGGGTATAGCCCCAGCCGCCGCTGGGCAACGACTCGATCTCCCAATGGCTAAAGAAGGGCGCTTCCGGCCGGTTGCCAAGGGCGGGGTCGCCCGCGAGGCGCAGGCGACTGTTGAAGAAGAGGGGCAGATCGGGGCGCAGCGCCCAGGCCTCGCGGCTGATACGCTCCATGAATCGGCGCTCGACGGAGAGGGCATAGTGGCGCAGGTCACCCTCGTCCTCAGGATTGAGCCCGGCGGCGCGCATCCCGCTCAGACAATAGCCGCAGACGCAGCCCGGCGTGACCGTCATCACGATATCCAGGAAGAGGCCATCCACCGGATAGCCGCGCACGACCTCCGCCACCACCGCCGCGATATGGTCGGCGTAGGGGCTGTTCAGGCACAGCCACTGCCAGTCGTGTTTTCCGATCGGGCCCACCGGCAGGCGACCGGCCGCGCGGCCATCGGGGCGCACCTGGCGCCACTCAGGGTGCAGGGTGGCCTGGTGTTCGTTCCAGACGACCGTGATATAGCCCGGCACGCGGATACCGTGGCGGTGACAGGCGTCGATCTGCTCGCCGAGCAGATCGCGCGACAGGTGTGGATGCACGGCGCCCACCGTGGTCGGATAGTAGCTCAGACCGTGATGGCAGACGGCGAAGCAGGTGACCGAATCGACGTGGGCGTCGCGCAGCGTGCGGGCAAAATCCTCTGCGTCAAAGTCGGCGGCGATCTCCGAGATGAGCGGCGAGGTGTGGAAGTCCATGTGCACCTGACGAAACCGCAGGTGGGGAACCGCAGGCGTGATCGTCTGCTCGTTTTGCGTGGTCATCGTGGGTAGCCGCTCCTTGGGTAGTGAGTGGTTCTTGGGTAACGATTAGGGACGTGTCAGAAATAGTTCGATCACAGGAACGGCTACGGGAGGTCGCTGCACCGGCAATTCCAGCGTCAGCGTGCCCGCCGTCAGCCCGCCCATCGCCGTATTTTGGGCCTGTTGCGCCGGGTCGACCACCTGCATCGGTATCTCGGAGGCATCGTTGAGCAACTGCGCGTACTCCACGCGCCCGGCCAAATTATCCAGGTGGACGTGCCGGAACGGCCACGCGAAGAGATGCAGGTAGAGGCGGTCGCCGTTCTGGGTGAAACGGCCGTCGGGCGGCGGCGTGAGATCGCTGGCCGAGCAGCCGTAGATAGATCGCTTATGCAGGCGCATCCACTCCCCGAGTCCGCGCAACCGTTCGATCGCCCAGGGCTCGAACTCGCCGCGCCCGTTCGGCCCCACATTGAGGAGAAAGTTGCCGCCCTTCGACACCGTATCGACGAGCATGCGTACCAGCATCTCCAGGGGCTTCCAGTCGAGGTTGTCACGGTCGTAGCCCCAACTACCGTTGAGCGTCTGACAGGCCTCCCACACCACGCGTTGGCCGTCGACCTCCATCCAACCACGCGGCTGATATTGTTCCGGCGTGCGGATATCCGCGGAGCCTGGGAGGTCGAGACGGTCGTTAATGATGATCCCAGGTTGTAGCTCGCGCGCCATGCGGGCCACCTGCGCGGAGCCCCAATCGTCGCGCCCTTTGCCACCCCACACACGGTTGGGATAAGAAAAGTCGTACCACAGCGCCGCGATGGGGCCGAACTGCGTGAGTAACTCGCGCGTCTGGCCATGGAGGTAGTCGCGGTAGAGCGCGATGTCGCGCTGCGCCTGCGCCTGGATGAACTCCTGATCGTCACGCTGCGGGTGCAGGCCATCCACGGGAAACTCTGGGTGATGCCAATCGATCAGCGAGTGATAGAAACCGATCTTAAAGTCCTGCGCGCGGAACGCATCGACCATGGGGCGCAGGACGTCCTGCCCCCACGGTGTGCGGGTGGCCTTATAGTCGGTCAAAGCCGAGTCCCACAGGCAGAAGCCCTCGTGGTGCTTGGTCGTGACGACGACGTATGTCATGCCCGCGTTCTTGGCTTCCCGCGCCCAGACGGTGGGATCATACAGATCGGGGCAGAAGTGGGCAAAATACCGGTCGTACGCGGCGTCACGGATGCGTTCACGCTGCTTGACCCACTCATGGCGTGCCGCGAGGGCATAGGTCCCCCAATGGATGAACAGCCCCAACCGATCGTGGACAAACCACTCTGTATCTCCCATAACTCCAGTTGCTGTGTCCGACATGCGTCGCATCCCCCTTTACTTTAGTGGTCCACGAGGGTTATAGCTCCCCATTGGTGACGATAGTGACGCCTGAGACAACACCGTTCATCGGCTCGAGACCCCACGCGGGCGGGAAGAGTCGCGCACCTGTAGGCGGTACGCCAGCGTGATCTCCTGAACGGCGAGTGGCCCGCCCTCCTGTAGCCGCTGCAGGAGCCGCAAGGCCGCGGTCTTTCCAATCTCGTAGGCCGGCTGCGTGAGCGTGGTCAGCGGCGCCGTACCAGGAGCAACCCAGGGCGCCTCGTCGAATCCCGCCACCGCGATGTCGTCGGGTATACGCAAATTGTGGTCATGGAGGGCCTCGAGCACCCCCGTCGTCAAGCGGTTGTTGGCGCTGACGATGGCCTCGACCCCAGGGGCGCTATCCAACAACCCGTTGGCGCGCAGACGCCCGCTAGCTTGCGTATAGGGCCCATCACTCTCGAGTGCCGGGTCGTGGTCGATACCGGCGTCGAGCAGCGCCTGCCGGTACCCCAGGAGGCGGTCGCGCCCCGTCGTCGTGTCGAGGGGGCCGGTGATCATGGCGATGCGACGATATCCGTTGGCGATGAGGTGCGCGACCAGCTCGCGCGCCGCGCCACTGTTGTCGATGAGGACGGCGTCGGCGGACCGATCGGCCAGGCGGCGATCGACGGTGACGACCGGGATGTGGCGATTCCGGAACAGATGGAGCGGGAAATAGCGTTCGCGTGTCGGCTTGATGATGGCGCCGGCGACGGGCTCGGCGCTAAAGACCTCGACATACTGGCGTTCCTTGCGCGGGTCCTCGCTGCTGTTGCCCAGGATCACCAGGTAGCCGTTGCGCTGCGCGATGTCCTCGACGCCACGAATGATCTCCATCGCGAAAGGATTCTGGATATCGCTGACCAGTAATCCGATGGTCCGCCGGACGTGCTGCCCCGCAAGGCTGGACGCCGCGCGGTTCGGCGTGTAGTGCAACTCGGCCGCGACGGCCTGAACGCGGGCCGTCAGCGCCGGGTCCACCGTGGTCGCGCCATTCATGACGCGCGACACCGTGGCAATGGACACGGCCGCGCGCTCGGCGACGTCCTTGATCGTCGCTGAGCGCTGCTGGCGATCCGTTGTAGAGGGCTTAGGGCTCCTCACGTCTGATACCCATCCTTAAAAGGTAGGTTGTCCCTGTACATACCACGATACAGACACCCATGCACAGGATGTCTGAATCAGCGATCTGTACAGGTTCCTGTCCACGGTAACGAGTCAGGGGACTATGTGTGTGGCGTGAAAACGCTTCCCCTATGTTTCCCTGAGCAAATCGTTGCTATCGAAGAATGTACGCCCCCGCCGGGAGTTTTGTCAAGCCTATGAGCGACTGTGAGGTCTTCAAGTGGACGTCGTACGACGTCGTACGACCTGTTGACAACGAGCCGTGTAAGCATTATGATGCTTCCAACAGAAAGCGTATTCTGTCCTTTTCTCATCGAGGGGTAGGCGGTACCCACCAAGTGGCGCGTGCCTGCTATAGCGTGTCAGGTACTGTGTGAGGGGGTCGGACAATCGGTTGACCATCGACATCGCGCCGATTCTCATTCTTTAGCTGAACATCTATAGTTCCGCCTTTGACCTATGTGAGCGAGAGGGCGAAGCCTCTGGTACGCGATGGACGACCGGTGTCCACGGGTTGACCAGCGCGCCGATCGCCGCACGATTGTGGTTATGCACGATGGGGCATGAAAGGAGGGTGCAGTCGTCTGAATCTATGTCGTTGGCCGTTGAGCGTCACGACTCTACACCGACGCGTGTTCACGGACTATTTATTCCCAGCGGAGGGTAAGATCGATGAAGATACGAAGCTTAGCGCGCAACCTCGCCTTGACGTTGGCGGCGGCGGCGCTGGTCACCACGTCTCTCACGGCAACGGCGGCGAGCCCGCGGCGCGCGCCACGGGCGCATGCGCCGGTCACCCTGACATGGTATATGTGGAGCGGCTCTCAGGCCGAGGTGAAAGCGTGGCTCTATGACGCTTCGCTGGTGCATAAGACGTACCCCTGGATCACCGTGAAGTTCCTAACCGATGCGTGGCCGAACTACTGGGTGAAGCTCCCCTCGGAGATGGCGACCGGCGCGCTCCCCGATATCGTCTCGATGCAGAGCCTGCGCACCGCCACCTTTGGCTCCGCCGTCATGCCGCTCACACCTTATATGAAGAGCAGCGGCTTTGACCTCGGCGCCTTCGACGCGTCGATCGTGGGTGGCCTGACCTATAAGGGGTCGGTACGGGCGCTGCCATACGACTTCGGGCCCGAGGTGATGTACTATAACAAGGCGCTCTTCCGCAAGTATCATGTGCCGTATCCATCGAACAACTGGACCTATCAGGAGTTTGTGAAAGACGCCAAGATGCTCACGCACGGCACGAATTACGGTTTCGGTGTCAACCCCTATATCGATAACTGGCTGCCCTTCGTGCTCTCGGCCGGCGGCCGCTACCTGGATAGCAAGGGGAATCTGTCCCTCACCGACCCGACCACCGTGAAGGCGTTCACGGAGTATGCCAAGCTGGATTACCAGGATCATGTCTCCCCCCAGGAGAACACGACAAGCAACTTCAATCAGAGCACCTGGCAGGCCGGGACTATCGCCATGATCGTGGATGGCCCCTGGGACCTCATCAACTACAAGGACACGGTAAAGTTCGACTTCGGCATCGCGCCGATTCCGAGCCAGAACGGCAAGAGCGTCACCGTGGTCGCCGGGTCTGGGTTCGGCATCTCACCGACCAGCAAGCATCCGGACGACGCCTGGCGGGCCATCACCGTCCTCACCGGCCCCCGCGCGGAGCAATATCTCGCGTCCACCGGCAGGGCCTACTCGGCGCGCAAGGCCTATCAGAACGCCTGGTATTCCCATGCCGTCCCGGGCAGCAAGCCGGTGCTCACCTACTCGCTCTCCGGCGCGCACGCCATACCGTACCGGACGACGTCGAACTGGCAGCAGGTGAACGACCTGGCGCTGAAGTACGGCGTGGCCGCGGTCAACGGTGGGGAGAGCCCCGCGACTGCCCTCCAGACGATCCAGAGCCAGGCGGGCGGCCAGTAGAAGACAACCATGCTGGTGCGGGGAGAGGGGACGGTCGTCGGCGGATGCTCCCACGGCGCTGTGGGCGTCCCTCCCCTCCGCATCCGTTCGTTGTCAGCAGGGGTGAAAGAAACAAGCCATGAACACATCGGGACGCTTTGGGGCGGCGACGGCGACCGCGGCGACTGGCAAAGTGCGGAAACGGCGGCGCGCGCGCGCGGATGCGCTTGCCGCCTACGCTTTCCTGCTGCCGAACATGGTCGGGTTCCTCATCTTCACGCTTGGGCCTCTGGTTGCATCGTTCGTCGTCAGCTTCTTCAACTGGCAACTATCGGTGTCGAGCACGCCGCCAGCCTTTATAGGGTTCGGCAACTACGTCAAAATCTTCACGCAGGATCCGGTCTTCTATACGGTGGTGGGCAACACCCTCTTCTACGTCACTCTGTATGTGTCGCTCAACATCATGGTGTCGCTGAGCCTCGCGCTGTGGCTCTCCACGCTGACCCGGTGGCGTAACCTGTTCCGCATCCTCTTCTTTATCCCGGTGATGACCCCGCTCGTCGGTGTCGCGTTGGTGTGGGCGCTGATGTACGACCAGCACGGCGTGATCAACTGGGCGCTGTCGCTCGTCCATATCCCACCCCCCGGCTGGATTGGTTCCACCCAGTGGGCGATGCCGGCCATCCTTTTGCTCTCCGTCTGGCAAGGCTTCGGCTACAACATGTTGGTCTTCTCGGCGGGACTGCAGGGGATTCCTCAGCAGTACTACGAGGCGGCCGCGATCGACGGGGCCAACACATGGCGCCGTTTCTGGCACATCACACTCCCCCAACTGTCCCCGTCCCTGTTCTTCGGCATCGTCCTGACGATCATCTCGGCGCTCCAGGTCTTCGATCAGGCCTATGTGTTGACGAGTGGAGGCCCTGGAAACGCGACCACGACTCTCGTGCTCTATCTTTTCCAGAACGGCTTCCAGTACTTCCATATGGGCTATGCGTCCGCGATCGCGTGGGTCTTGTTCGCCATGATCATGGCGGTGACAGCCATCCAGTTTCTAGCGCAGAAGAGGTGGGTCTATTATGAAGCGTGAGTCTGCCATGCAGCGTGATTTTCCGCTGCCGATGCCCCGCGCGGGGTTCTTGTTATCGCGCGCGCTCCTCGTGCTCACCGCGCTGGTCTTCCTGTTCCCTCTCTTCTGGATGATCGATACCGCCGTCAAACCGGACAACCAAGTGTTCCAATCCCCCCCCTCGTTGCTCCCGACTCCACCACACCTGGACAACTTTGTCCAGGCCTATCAGTTCCTCCCGTTCGGCCACTACGTCTTCAACAGCCTGGTGGTTGCCTGCGTCGGCACCGTGATCGTCATGCTCACGTCGAGTATGGCCGCCTTCGCTTTCGCCCGCCTTAGGTTCCCAGGTCGTGAGGCGGTATTCGTGCTGTACCTCGGCACGTTGATGGTGCCGCAAGCCGTCCTGGTGGTCCCCTCCTTCCTCTTGATGCGGTATCTGGGCTGGGTCAACAGCTTCCAGGCGCTCATCCTCCCGGTGGCTTTTACCGCGTTCGGGACGTTCCTGATGCGCCAGTTTTTCAGGTCGATACCCTACGAATTGGATGAGGCGGCCTACATCGACGGCTGCTCGAAGTGGGGCATCTTCCGGCGCATCACGCTCCCGCTCTCCAAGCCGGCGCTGGGAGTCCTCGGCCTGTTCACATTCATCGGATACTGGAACTCCTTCCTGTGGCCTCTGATCGTCACATACAGCGATGACGTCAAGACAATTCCCCTTGGTTTGCAGCTTTACCAGGGGCAATACGGCACCAAGTGGAACTTCATGATGGCCGGCTGTACGATGGCGATGATCCCCGGCATCCTCCTCGTGATTGTCCTGCAGCGGTATCTCGTTGAAGGGATTAGTATCAGCGGCATGGGCGGCCGCTGACCCGGCGCGCCGCCACGCTGGGGCGTCAGGAGCCGTGGGGTTTCATGGGAACTCACGGCGGGACGACGTTATCGGGGACGGGCTGTGACGACCGGTCTGATAGACCGGCAAGGACTGGTGATCTCGGATCTGGCACAGAAGTCAATCTCGACGATCCGCTTGCGGGGACAGGTGATCTGTCGGCCAAAACGTGTTATCCTCGCGGATCCCAATGGAATCGGCCGGAGCTATACTGTCACGCCTACTAGACAATGCGCGTAGCGAGGGGCAGCAACGATGAGCGACGCGAACGTGACCTTCGCCGTGTTTACCAAGCCGTGGCCGACGATGCCGCTGCCACAACTCGGACTTTTCATCAGGGACCTGGGGTTTGACCAGATCGAACTGCCGGTACGACCGGGATTCCAGGTTGAGCCGGCGAAGGTGGCGCGTGGCTTGGACGAGGCGGCGCGCGTACTGGCCGACTGCGGCCTGACGATCGGCAGTGTCGCCGGGCCAACGGATGAGGTGACGATCGCCGCCTGCGCGGAGGTCGGCATCCCACTTATTCGCATCTGCATCGATATTCCAGACGGGCGCGGCTACCTGGAGTATGAGGCATATATGCAGCGAAAGCTCGACGAGTTGGAGCCGCTCCTCGACCGCTACGGCGTGATGGTCGGCGTCCAGAATCACTATGGCCGCTACGTCGCCAACGCCATGGGCATCCGCCACCTCATCGAGCGATACGACCGCGGCCGCGTCGGCGCCGTCCTCGATTGCGCCCACTGTGCGCTTGGCGGTGAGACCCCCGCGCTGGCTCTCGACATCGTGTGGGGGCGCCTCTGCATGGTCAACCTCAAGAATGCGTACTGGCGGCGCGCCAATGGTCCCGAAGCGCCGGTTGCCGCCTACGATGCGTACTGGACGAGCGGACGACAGGGCCTGTGCTCCTGGGCCACGGTTGCCCATGAACTGAAGGAACGCCGCTACGGCGGCTCGGTTTGCCTCACGGCCGAGTATAGCGACGACGCGGCGGTGAACCGTCTGATCGCGGACGATATCGCCTATGCCCGTTCGCTCTTTGTCCAATAGCGAGCGTGGCGCCAGGAAGGAGGGAGGATGCCCGGACAGGTACAAGCGAAGGATACGATGCGCATCGCCGTGATTGGGGCCGGTAGCATGGCTAACCGCGTCCACTACCCGTCGCTGGCCTCATTCGACGACGTACGGATAGTTGCCATCTGCGATCTCGACGTGGGCCGCCTGCACACCACGGCGGACACCTACGGCATCGAGAAACGCTACACCGACTACCGGACCATGGTCGAAGAGTGCGCCCCGGATGGAGTGTATGCCATCGGGCAGCCGCACGTCATGTACGACATTTGGATGTGGCTCCTGCAACAGGGGCAGAATCTCTACATAGAGAAGCCAATGGGCATGACGTGGCACCAGGCGCGTATGCTGGCTCACGTCGCGGAGCAGAAAGGCGTGATCACGCAGGTCAGCCATCAACGACGGAGCTGCCCCTTGTTGGTCACGCTGCGTCAGGAATGTCTCAACAGGGGGCCGATAACGCATGCGATCTGTGAGTTCTTCAAGTGCGCGCCCACGCCCTTTATGGACGCGCGCGATCACATGCTGGACGACTGCACTCATGCGATCGACACCGTCCGCTGGATGTGTGGAGGCGAGGTCGTCGCTATTGAGAGCCACTGCAAGCGCATCGGCGTGCCGGATATCAACTGGATTGGGGCCATGCTGCAGTTCGACACCGGCGCCACCGGCGTCGTGGTGACCAGTTGGTCGAGCGGGCGACGTATCTTCCGCGTGCAGATGCACGCCCCAGGCATCTGCACCGATGCCGACCTCGAGGGCAAGGCGTGGCTATACGCCGATGGCGATACGCAAGGCATCGAGTACAACACACGAGGGGTGGCCGGCAGCGACGCGTTCTATGTCTCTGGCGGCTTCCGCGCGAAAACCCGCGAGTTTATCGATTCGCTCAAATATGGCGAAGACGTCACCAGTTCACCGTTCCGTGATTGTCTCAAAACCATGGAGGTGGCCGAGAAGGTCCTGGCGCAGGCGCTGTTGCGGGGCGACTAACCTAGAGTTTGGCCAATTGGACGAAAGATAAGAGGCAGATTACGCTGTAGGCAACTCCTACCACAGAGAGGTCTACCATGCTCAATCTGCCTGACGCTATTATGGCGTATCTGGCGCCGTTCGCGCCA
>JAABUX010004633.1_pt1 | contig 17301 bp, 20 predicted proteins | sample 5561851 | NCBI WGS metagenome assembly JAABUX01 (sample SAMN10711883, study PRJNA513361) | rock metagenome | isolation source: Antarctica rocks | place: Antarctica: Victoria Land, Richard Nunatak red sandstone | collected 2016-01-03 | reverse complement strand
ATGGGGTGAATGTAAATACATCGGGTTATCTTATAGAATAACTTTCTCCCCCTCTCCCCTTCTCCCCCTCCCCCTCTTCCTCTCTCTGGTCAATCCAATCCAAAATCGCTTGATTCACTTGCTCAGGGCATTCATCGTGGGGACAGTGTCCCGCGTTGTCTAGCTTTAAAAGCTGCAGATTGGCATTGTACTGAGTAAACTTAAGGGCTAGTATTGGGGGAACCATGCGGTCTTGTTGTCCCCAAATTAGGAGCATGGGGATTTCTAAGGTTTGCAGCACTGTCTTGACACTAGGGCCAAATTGAGAACTAGTCATACCTCTAAGGATGGCACTAAAGGCTTGAGCTGCTCCCCTGTCTTGGGCGGGATCGACTAAAATGTCTACTAGTTCATCGGTGATGGCATTTGGCTTGGCGTAGGCGATCGCCGCCCAGCGACGAACCACATACGGTCTGCGAACTACCCGAAACAAAGTTCTGAGTATAGGTGGAGAAGCAACTAAGGATTTGATTACTGCTACGACGGGTCGCAAGAATTGGGGTATAGCCTCCTCCTCCAATGACATATCAGGCAAGCTGAGCATCACCATCCCTTGCACCATGTCTGGATGTACCGCTGCGGCGGCTAGGCAAATCAGCGAGCCAATGGAATTTCCGACTAAAACCACAGGTTGCCGGATGAATGTTTGCCAAAAGTCGTAAACCTGCTCGACCCAGAGGTCGATATTGTATGTGACTGGGGCTTTTTCGGAAGCGCCAAAACCTAGCAGATCCAAGGCATAGACAGTGTGATGTTCGCCAAGTACAGCTAAATTGTGCCGCCAATGTCCGATTGAAGTGCCAAACCCATGCAACAGGATGAGCGGTGTCGTTTTCTGGTTCGGCTGAGAAGGGCGGATATAGGTGTAGCGAGTTTGGCAACCGCGCCAAACCCAGTCTCTTTGACTGCCAACCCGTTGCTGCCAGTGCTGGGAGGTAATCACGCTTGTCTTTAGATTTGAAAATGTTTGTAAAATCTCCTCTAAATTATAACAATTTGTATCTAAAGCTAGCGTTGGAGGAGTGGGCGGGCGAGCGCAAGCGCTTCTCAAATAGGGAATCGCGATGAACGTTATTCGTAGATGGGGGAATTACCCTACCCTTGGCAGCAAGAAAATTTGCTATGGTGAAGTGCAAGTACAAAGAGTAAAGTCAGGTTTTTAACCAACAGTTGCCATTGATTACTAATGCCTGTGATTGAGAAAAGAAGAGCTAGCAATCTACCCCAAATCAACGAACGAATTCGCTTCCCGAAAATTCGGGTCATTGATACTGACGGATCACAGTTGGGGATCATCACCCCGCAGGAGGCGCTACAACTAGCAGAGGAAAAAGAGCTGGATCTGGTTCTGCTCAGTGACAAGGCTGACCCGCCTGTTTGTCGGATTATGGACTACGGCAAGTATAAATTCGAACAGGAGAAAAAAGCTCGGGAAGCCCGGAAAAAGCAGCATACCGCTGACGTTAAAGAAGTCAAAATGCGCTACAAGATTGAGGAGCATGACTACCAAGTTCGCATCAATCAAGCTGAGCGTTTTCTCAAAGATGGCGACAAGGTGAAAGCAACTGTTATGTTCCGGGGCCGGGAGATTCAACACAGTGATCTAGCAGAAACCCTGCTAAAGCGGATGGCAACCGATTTACAAGAAGTCGGAGAGGTGCAGCAAGCACCCAAAAAAGAAGGGCGAAATATGATGATGCTGATTTCCCCCAAGAAATAAAGAGGCAGGGGGCAAGGGAGGCCTGGTGCCCTTGCCTGCTTCTAAAGGTTAGTAACCTTCAACTGTGTAACCGGCAGCGACAATCGACTGTTTTATTGTCTCTTCAGAAGCTGCAGATTCCACTGTGACTGTTTTGGCATCTACATCCACATCCACCTTGGCATCTGGTTCCATTGTGGTAATTGCTTCGGTAATCGTTTCTGCACAGCCAGAACACTTTATATTCGGAATTTTGAGTTTGAGTGCCATAGTAAAACCCAGTATAGGGACATGGAATCGTTGTTAAGCTTTTATTTTACTGCTGTAAGCGTGTTCGCTCATATTCATTAAACATCCCTTCTAAAACTCCCATGCTTTCCTCCCCTCAGTTCCTCAGCGGTAGCGAAATTCGGCAAAAATTCCTCGAATTCTACGCTCAGCGAGGACACCAAGTCCTCAAGAGTGCCTCTCTTGTGCCAGAAGACCCCACTGTGCTGCTGACGATCGCTGGGATGCTGCCGTTTAAACCGATCTTTTTGGGACAGCGGTCACCCAAATTCCCTCGTGCTACAACCTCGCAAAAGTGCATCCGCACCGACGACATTGAGAATGTAGGCCGCACGGCACGGCATCATACCTTCTTCGAGATGCTGGGCAATTTCAGCTTTGGTGACTATTTCAAAGAGCAAGCCATCGCATACGCTTGGGAACTGGTGACAGAATTTGGCTTGCCGCCAGAACGCCTAGTTGTAAGCGTCTTTGAACAAGACGACGAAGCCTTTGCAATTTGGCGGGACAAAATTGGTATTCCCGCTCAGCGCATCCAACGCCTAGGAAGCGATGATAACTTTTGGGTTTCCGGTCCCACTGGACCTTGTGGTCCCTGTTCGGAAATTTACTATGACTTCCATCCCGAACTGGGCGACGAACAGATTAATCTGGAAGATGACACCCGGTTCATCGAGTTTTATAACCTGGTGTTCATGCAATACAACCGGGATAGCGAGGGCAACCTGACACCCCTCCAAAAGAAGAACATCGATACCGGTATGGGCTTGGAGCGAATGGCGCAAATCCTCCAAAGGGTGCCCAATAACTACGAGACTGACCTGATATTCCCCATTATCAAAACTGCTGCTGAAATTGCTGGGATAGACTACGCTAAGGGCGACGAGAAGACAAAAGTTTCCCTCAAAGTGATTGGCGACCATATCCGAGCCGTAGTCCACATGATTGCTGATGGCATCACCGCGTCAAACACTGGTAGAGGTTATGTATTGCGGCGTTTGATTCGCCGGGTGGTACGCCACGGGCGACTGATTGGCATTCAGAGTGAATTTACAACCCAGGTGGCAGAGACTGCGATCGCTCTTTCCGAAACCGCCTATCCCAATGTGCGCGAACGAGAAAGAGCAATCAAAGCCGAACTGCAAAGAGAAGAATACCGTTTTCTTAAAACCCTGGAGCAAGGTGAGAAACGGTTGGCAGAAATTCTGGAGCGCTTAACCCAGCAAGGGAAAAGCCATATGGACGGTCGGGATGCTTTTATCCTCTATGACACTTTTGGTTTCCCGCTGGAACTGACCCAAGAAGTTGCAGCTGAGCAAGGACTTGTGGTGGATTTAGTCGGCTTTGAAACGGCAATGGAAGAGCAGATTCGCCGTTCACAAGAAGCACACGAAATTATTGACCTCACATTGCCAGACTCAGTCAACCAGTTAGCATCGGGGATCAATGCCACCCAGTTTCTGGGCTATACCCAACCCTCCACGCCAGCTCAAGTCACCACACTGATTGCCAATGGCACGCAAGTAGAGTCAGCTGAGGCGGGGGCCGAGGTGCAGGTGGTTCTGGATCAGACACCTTTTTATGCAGAATCCGGTGGACAAATTGGTGATCGCGGCTACCTGTCGGGCGATTCTGTCTTAGTGCGAATTGAAGACGTTCAGCAAAAATCTGGCATCTACATCCACTACGGTCGGATTGAGCGCGGCACTCTGCGACTGGGTGATCCTGTTACTGCCCAGATTGACCGTGCCTGTCGCCTTCGCGCTCAAGCTAACCACACCGCCACCCACTTGCTACAAGCGGCGTTGAAAAAAATTGTTGATGAGTCGATCTCTCAAGCAGGCTCACTCGTTGCTTTTGACCGACTGCGCTTTGACTTTAATTGTCCCCGTCCCCTGACACCAGAGGAGCAGGTGAATACTTGGATTGCCGAGGGTCATTCTGCCCAAATTGAGGTGATGCCGATTGCTGAGGCAAAGGCGAAGGGTGCGATCGCTATGTTCGGCGAAAAGTACGGTGATGTGGTGCGGGTGATCGATTTCCCTGGGGTCTCAATGGAATTGTGCGGGGGCACTCATGTGAGCAACACTGCGGAGATTGGGGTATTCAAAATTGTCTCTGAAACTGGCGTTGCCGCTGGAGTGCGACGGATTGAAGCCGTTGCTGGACCAGCTATTTTGGAATACCTGAATGTGCGAGATCGCGTGGTGCGGGAATTAAGCGAGCGCTTCAAGGTCAAACCTGAAGAACTGCCTGAGCGAATTACGAGCCTTCAGAGCGAACTCAGAACCAATCAGAAGCAACTGGAAACCCTCAAAGCACAACTTGCGCTCACCAAATCTGACCAACTGTTGTCAACAGCTGAGGCGGTGAGCGATTACAAAATTCTGGTTGCCCAGTTAGAAGATGTTGATCCAGAATCCTTGAAGACAGCAGCTGAACGGTTAGTGCAAAAGCTAAGCAACGGTGCTGTAGTATTGGGTTCAGTTCCTGAAGCTGGCAAAGTTAGTTTAGTAGCAGCTTTCAGCCCAGGTGTTAACAACAAAGGATTGCAAGCTGGTAAGTTTATTGGGGAAATTGCCAAACTCTGCGGCGGTGGCGGCGGCGGACGTCCCAACCTGGCGCAAGCTGGTGGACGCGATCCCAGCAAATTGCCAGAAGCGCTGGAAAGCGCTCGGACTCGGCTGCACTCCGCTTTAAGAGACGCTTGACTTAAACCATTAGGAGCAGGCTATGCCTCGATTTAACCCCTATACTCTACAGATGCAGATTACCCGCATGTTTGAGCAAGGGCAGTCATTTTTTGCCACGCTCAAGGTACATGATTGGCTGCGGGAGCGAAATCAAGATCCAGCAGCATACGATATTGTTTTCCACCAAAAACCTGCTCCTCCTGGGTCTAACGCGGTGATAGCAGTTGAGATTGAGCTGCATCGCAAAGATGGACAGCCTGTAGATCCGTGGCTGCAAGAGCAAGCCAATCAACATGGCTAATTACCCGCTCAGTCGGGATTCTAAGATATCCTTAATAAATTAGAAATTTGCCGGATAAAGTAAACATGAAGCTGGCAGCACGAGTGGGTCAGGTACCCCCTTCCATAACATTGGCGATCGCGGCGAAGGCGAAGGCAATGAAGACAGAAGGGATAAAAGTATGTAATTTTAGCGCTGGAGAACCGGACTTCGACACTCCAGCGCATATCAAGGCCGCTGCTAAGATTGCTCTAGATGAGGGTAAGACTAGGTATGGTCCAGCAGCTGGAGAACCAAAGTTAAGAGACGCGATCGCCCGGAAGCTGCAAACAGAAGATGGCCTTTGCTACGGCGCTGAGGACGTCATTGTCACAAACGGCGGTAAGCATTCCCTGTTCAATATGATGCTGGCGTTGATTGGACCGGGAGATGAGGTAATTATCCCAGCTCCCTACTGGCTGAGTTATCCAGAAATGGTCAAGCTAGCTAGTGGTGTACCGGTGATTGTCCACACAGATGCCTCAACTGGATATAAAATCACGCCTGACCAACTCCGTCAGTCGGTTACGTCCAAAACCAAGCTGTTTATCCTCAACTCTCCCTCCAATCCCACAGGTGTCGTCTATACGCCAGACGAGATCAAGGCACTGGCAGAGGTGATCGTTGAGAAAGATATTCTAGTTGTCTCTGACGAGATTTACGCAAAGATTCTCTACGACGGAGCCAAGCACGTCAGTATTGGTTCAGTCGGACCAGAAATTTTTGAACGCACCATTATCAGCAGTGGTTTCGCCAAAGCGTATTCTATGACGGGTTGGCGAGTAGGCTATCTGGCAGGGCCAGTTGAGCTGATTAAAGCAACGATTATTATTCAAGGTCACAGTACCTCGAATGTTTGTACCTTTGCCCAATATGGTGCGATCACAGCCCTAGAGAGTTCACAAGACTGCGTAGAGCAGATGTGCCAAGCCTTTGCTGAGCGGCGACAGGTAATGCTCCATAGACTAAACGCTATTCCGGGTCTAACTTGCGCTCCTCCAGATGGGGCTTTCTACATGTTTTGCAACATCAGCAAAACTGGCATGAAGTCTCTAGAATTCTGTAACGCTCTGCTGGAATTCGAGCACGTTGCTACGATTCCGGGCATTGCCTTTGGTGCCGATGACCACATTCGCCTTTCTTATGCCACAGATATGGCCTCAATTGAGAAAGGAATGGAGCGATTAGATACGTTTGTGCGATCGCGTCTGTAACAACCGATTAATTCGTAGTCACAATATCGCTGACAACGGCTTATTCCATGCTTATAGCTGGTAGTGGCTAAAACGCTGATTTCAGTATTGGTTGATAAGCTAGAGATATATAAGAGCAGCGATCTCTGCTGATCTAACTAGCGTTAGCAAACTGCTGCCACCACTGACTGAAGCGAGCGTTTTAAATCGTTGTCATGAAACTCATTTACAGAACAATCACAACTCTGGGAATCGCCACCCTAATTGGTGTACAAACCCATGCTGTCCGGGCAATGCCTGCACCGAAGGGGACCACGACACTTATATCCCAAATTGATAGCAACGGCTTCTCCCACTCGGGGGGTGGAGGCATAATCCGTGGCAGCTTCTATTACCCGGGTGGAGGTAGCTTTTACCGCGGAAACCTTAATAGCCAGGGTAATGGTCTTTATCAAGGAAGCTTTTATAACCCGAGCCGCGGCAGCATCTACCAGGGAACCTTTTACAATCCCACAAATGGCGGCAATTTTCATGGGCTCTTTTATAACCCACGTTCTGGTCGGGTTTACGAAGGAAACTTTTACAATCCGGGTCCTAGTACTATAAACCAAGGAAGCTTTTATAACCCAGATGCTAGCAGTATAAATCAAGGAACCTTTTACAATCCGGGTCCTAGTACTATAAACCAAGGAAACTCTTATAGCCCAGTGATTGGCGGTCAACGAGACTACAAGAGAGCGATTGAGTATTATAGCCAGGCTATTCGACGCAACCCTAGGCTTGTTGATGCTTACAATAAACGAGCTCTAGCCCGCTTTGTATTAGGAGACAAGCAGGGAACGATTGAGGATTTAAAGAAAGCGGCTTCTCTCTACTCGGTTCAAGGAGATCAGAGTAGATATCAAGAAACACTAGAGACCATCAGAGATATTCGCTGAGTTTTAGCGTTCGCCATATATAGTTGATCACCTTAGTGGTAACTTTCCCAAACTCACCATCTTGGCCTTTGAGCGATTCATGACACCCATTCCCATGACCATCTCCCCCCTAAGCTGGGCAGAACTAGAAACCCTCACGGACTTTCAAGTAGATACCATCAATGGGTCCACCAATGCTCAAGCTCGTTTGCGCTTATTTGGCCTGACCGAATCTGATGTGCGGGTGACGCTATACCGCGACAACCACGCCTGGTGTCCCTACTGCCAGAAAATCTGGCTGTGGCTGGAGGAAAAGCAGATCCCTTACCGCATCGAAAAAGTGACAATGTTCTGCTACGGGCAGAAAGAGAGCTGGTACAAACGCCTGGTGCCATCGGGTATGCTACCGGCCATCGAGCTAGATGGTCGCATGATCACGGAAAGTGATGACATTTTGATTGCCCTGGAACAGGTCTTTGGCCCCTTAGGTCCTGGGATGGAAGACCCCACAGTGATCCCCCTACGGCAGCTGGAGCGACTTCTATTTAGAGCCTGGTGTTCCTGGCTTTGCTATCGAGCAGTGTCGTCACGGGAAGAGCAGCGCAACCGAGACCAATTCAAAGGAGTGGTATCCAGGGTCGAGAAAGCCCTAGGCAGCACTCCAGGCCCTTACTTCCTAGATGTGTTCAGCACCGCCGACGTTATCTTTACGCCCTATGTCGAGCGAATGAATGCCAGTCTTTACTACTACAAGGGCTACTCCCTACGGGAGGAAAACCCGCGCTTGGCAGACTGGTTTGTGGCTATGGAAAGCCGACCAACGTATCGCGGTACCCAAAGCGACTTTCACACCCATGTGCATGATTTGCCGCCCCAGATGGGGGGCTGCTGGGAGAACGGCGAACCTCAGATGCTTATCAACAAGGCACAGGTGGATCACGGCCCCTGGACTGGGCTACCCGATGTGACTTACCCAGAGCCCGAAACCTCCCGTGCTGAAGCGCTGCAACGCGTGCTCAAGCACCGCACTAATATTATTCGAGTAAATCCCGCCGATGACAGATTGTTTGATGGAGCCCTGCGTTGTGCCCTAACCCACATGATGACAGGCATTGCCTGTATGCCGCCGCTGGGGTCTGATGTCGCCCTGCGATATTTGCGCGACAGGATTAACGTGCCTCGGGACATGTCTATTTACGCAGCCAAGCGGCTGAGGGAAGCCCTAGAGAAAACCGCCGCCTTAGCGGGCGATGGCCAGAGCCCCCTCATTCCTATTAACCATCGACGGGATCAGGACCCAGCTAACTTTGCCAGGAATTAGAACATCCTCCTGAAACTCCAAGATATTAAGGGTAGGCTTTGAGTGTCGGCTTTCTTTGCAGGCTCGCGGGAATTGTCCATATCATGCGAGTCTATTAATCAGTTCAATTAATTTTGGAGATGGAATGACACAGATTATTGTAGGCGAAAACGAAGGAATTGAGTCGGCTTTACGTCGATTTAAGCGAGAAGTTTCTAAGGCCAGGATTTTTCCTGATATGAAGAAACATCGGCATTTCGAGACTCCCCTAGAGAAACAAAAGCGCAAAAAAACGGATGTGCAAAAGCAGCGTAAAATGCGTTCCCGCCATTAGGATAGGCACAGTCAAATTGTCATGAGTTCCTAATTCGAATGTAGAGATGAAGCTTATTTCTATCTCTACATTTGAATTCGCATTCATAGCGTGCTGATTGAATATATTAACTTAAGTATGAAAGAATTAAAACAGACCCTCCTGAACGAGTGCTATGGCAAAGACCTAGAACAACGCAAATACTGGTACTCGCCCGCAGCGGAGGCGTATCATCAGGTCAGACCGCGCTATCCGCAGGCGTTGATTGCTCGGGTTGTAGAAATTGCTCAACTCTCCTCCGACTCGATTCTGCTGGAAGTTGGATGTGGTCCAGCGATCGCCACCCCTGCGTTTGCCGCTCTAGGTTGCCGCATGGTCTGTGTAGAACCTAATCCCGATTTCTATCGTCTGGCTCAACAAACCTGTGAGCCATACGCCAATGTGGAGCTACAAAATTGCTCGTTTGAAGAATGGGAATTAGCACCCCAAACGTTCGATGCCGTGTTGGCAGCGAGTTCATTTCACTGGATTTCGCCAGAGATTGGCTATCCGAAAGCAGCGGCGGCATTGCGCCTTGAAGGGCATCTCATTTTGCTATGGAATAAGGAACTCCAGCCTCTGTACGAGGTATACCAACAGCTATCAGCGGTTTATCAAACTCATGCGCCCTCTCTAAACCGCCGCTATGAAGATAGTGCTACGCAGACGGCAATCCTCAACGAGCTGGGGCAGATGGCGATCAAGTCCGGTCAATTTAAGGACATGGTATCTGGACAGATAGAGGTTGAAGTGACGTACTCGGTCGATCAGTATTTGCTGTTGTTGAATACTTATTCTCCTCACTTGAAACTAGAACCCCAGCAGAAGCAACGGCTATTTGAGGGATTACGACAGGTGTTAGAGCAAAACGGTGACACGATGCAGCTATCCTATATCTCTGCCTTTCATGTTGCCCAATCAAATTAAATACCTATGGGTCATCCAACAAAGGAAAATTCTCACCAAGATGAAATTACAAACCAATAAGCTACCGTATAATTAGAGTCTGCCTGCCAAGATTTGAGCGGTTGTCAGATTGATATCTGGAAAGGTGGGGGATTGAATCAAATTATCTCCTCGAAATTCTGTGGAGTCATAAAACTGATGCTCCAGGATGCAGAGGGTGATTTTTTCTTCCAGCGGGTCAACGATCCAATATTCGGGGATTTCTAGCAACCCATATTCAGCACGTTTTGAGCGGTAGTCGTCAGCTTTGGTGGAGGGGCTAACGACTTCGACGACTAGAATCGGAGGTAGCTCATTGAGATTAATCACGGCTTCGCGATCGCTCATGGCTTCCCATTGGACAACTGTTAGAACGGTAACATCCGGAATGCGGGAAGTATCCCAACTTCGCCCACGTGGAGAGCGGACACCAACAAGGGCAGGAAGCGCTACCCAAGGTTGCCCAGATTGCGCCAGTGCATCTTCAAACTGCCGCGCAACAAAGCGAATGATTGCCCCATGTTTGCCAGTTCCTAAACTCATGGGCACGAGTTCTCCATCGACTAATTCATAGCGGTAATCTGTGCCATCGTTGTAGGCAAGATATTCTTCAAAGATGAGTTTTTGGGTGGTAGTCGTCATAAAACTGGCTCCGGGCAAGGATCAGGCAACTGAGTTTGTGAATGGGTTGATATGCGGAGTTTGTTTTCAGTCAGTTGATTGTGCTGCATATCTTCAGAGTAGAGGATGGTGCGGCTAGCCAACCGAACTCAATCATGCTCATTTCACGAGTATCATCTTATTGTCCACTTTAGGCATATAATAGTCTACGCGGCTGGGACAGTTCCAACTAAAAAACGAGCAAGAGGTTCGGTAATCAGTGGGTCAAGGAGCAACGCTCAGCGCTTCTTGTTGTTCCTTCTATTGTGGCAAGAGTTGATAACAACATCCTGATTAACGAAGCTCACTCTGACTTTAAGCAGATAACGACAAGCTTAAACCAGCCAGTTGTTTGGGATTCTCGCCTCTTCATATTTGCTAGTATTTAGTCAATCCACCTCACTGATGGCTGACGATTCATGTCAGGATGGAGCGCGACGCTATGATTAGAGATAGACTAAAGCCACGCAAAGAGAGAAATTTTAGCAATGGCAACATTGGCAGTCACTGAAACAGTCAAATCAGTCAATCAGGCTGAGGCTCTGTTTGGTTTAAGCCGATCGCCAGATGTTCAGTTCTTTTCTGAATGGCAAGAGAATTTACCAGCATTGAGTGCAGCTGAAGAAGCAATGCTCTATCGCGTGAAAGCAAGTTATCTCTATAACAGTGCAGATGGTGCTCTAACTGAAAGCACAGTGAATCTGTTAGTCACTTCACCCTTGTTGTATCAGGCAGGTTTCTGTGACCCACCATTCAAAATCCGTGGAGAAACTTCAGTCGAGATTTCTGCGGAAGAAGGTGAAACGAAACTGACAGGTCGAATTGATGCATTAGTCTTGCAGAATCGGTTTTGGTTAATCTTAGTGGAATCTAAGCAGACTAAAATTTCCTTTTCAACGGCGATTCCGCAAGCGTTAGCTTATATGATGGCGAGTCCAAATTCAGATCGCCCTCTGTTTAGTATGGTGACAAATGGAGATGGGTTTCTATTTCTTAAGTTAATTCAGAAACCAAAACCTATTTATGCCCTTTCTGATGATTTCTCGATGTTCACTCAGTCGAGAAATGAGCTTTATGATGTGCTGCAAATTTTGAAGCGATTGGGTGTTGCAATTAGCGATTAGCAAATCAGTGGCGCGATCGCTTGACGGCTGAAATTCGCTTCCAAGAGGGCTTTTGGGATTTTTACCCTTCCAACCTCCGATAAACCTCATTAGCAAATGAGCGGCGCAAGTTTATTATTTCACTACAATAAAATCTCATCCAGTGAAATCTTCGTCTTTAAAGCACTAGCAAATGAGTGGCGCAGATTTTTGATCGCTGAAACTATTGCTAGGCAAAGATTCTAGACTCTAAGTCATTCGGAATTTAGGGCAGTTGGGACGAAGCTAGGTTTGCTACAGAAATTTCTATCTCAAAATGCTAGCAAATAAGTGGTGCAGATTTTTGATCGCTGAAACACTTTGTAGATAGAGCTTCTAAGGCGTAGGGCTATACTTTTCCAGACGAGTTGATATGGTTGAGTCGCCTTTAGGACTCACCTGCTGGCGGGTGCCAACCAAATTCAATCCAGATCGCTCGTGCCTCGACCACATTTTCGTTGTTGAGCCGCAATGCGATTACTGTCGCCCGACCTGTAGGCATTACTCCAATCATGTGGGTTCCGGCATTAACCCAAGCAAATTGGTCAGCCCAAGTTTGCGTTCGAGGGTTGAACAGCGGCGCAAGCTGTCCAGTTTCAGGATTGATCGCATCAGTTTTCGCCCCCTTAAACTCGTTGCAGCGGTAGCAGGAGGCAGCCAAGTTACTACGATCATCACTCCCGCCCAGCGTTCGCGGCAAAATGTGTTCCATCACCAACGGTGTTCCGGTCAACCGCGAGGAAGTCTTGCAATATTCGCAGCGATGGTTTGACTCCTCAATAACTTGCCGCCGCAATGCCTCCAAGATGGTCACAGCGGCAACGGTAGTTCTCTTAGGGCTGGAATTCGTTGCCCACGCCAGCGCAGCAAAGACCATGCGTAGGCTTTACGCAGCATCAGGTGATCGGCTGCTTGTCTCAATGCAGCTAGCCCCTGCTGTTCTTCTGAAGTTAGCAACCTCTCTTCATTTTTTGCCAAGAGTTCAGTCTGGTGTTCGTGTTGACTGGGTTCAACTTGAGCTTGAGCGATCGCCAGTAGCTCCTCATTCGTCAAGCCTTGCATTCTCAAAAATTCAGGCTGTAGCTCAGGCAAGGCGCTGTCCGCAGACGGGGGTAGATTACTGAGCACGCTTTGTGCAACGAGCACCTCAACAGGCTGATGAGTGGCTTCAGCAATCCGCACCAACTGTCGAAAAACGGCTTCTGGAAGGTCGATGGTGACTCGCTGCGTTGTCATCCCAATCCTAAATTCTTGGATATTGCCTATTCTATCCCTCCTTTGATGCTCAAAGAAGGGAGCGAAGGAATGCTTGAAACCTTATGAATTCATCAACTGCTGGAGGCTCCATTGTCTCTAAGTACACTATCATTTTGGTCGAGGATTTTCATGTGCGTTCGGCTTTGCCGTGCCATAGGCGATCGCTATTCCCACTCGATTCAATGCTCAATTCAGTCATCAAAAATTCAGCCAGCGCTGTTAGCACTCACAGCAATTACATTCGTCTGTTTTTGAATGAAGGAAAACCGATGGTAGCGTTGTTGCAATCCGCCATCTCAAAGAATCTTCATTCCGATATTGAAAATGATTGGCTTAATCACCAGCTTAACCTTGGGACAGCTGCCCAACTCCATGTGATTGATCCATGCCCCCGATGTGTGATGACAACACTGGCGCAGGGGGATCTTCCTCGTAACCTGGATATTTTACGAACGGTGGGGGCAGCACAATAGAGTTGCCAGCGCTACGCACTTTGGGCATAGTGATGGGCAGAGTTTGACATGTTCACAAGGCTATTAACCCGGCAATCGAAGAGTCTACAGGTTGAGAGGCAAAATAGATAGAATTGATGTATGAATAAACCTGATGCCCGATTGCTGAATCCCACCACTCAAAACTACTTGCGTCCCTCTTGCAATTCGGCTGCGAGAGCAAGGAAAGCCGATGGGCGAGATTGCCACCTATCTTGGTGTGCATCGCACTACTGTTTCAGGATGGTGGCGGACAGTACCAACAAGTTGGTGAGGCAGCGTTGAACCAGCAGCCCAGAGGAGCAAAATTTGGTGAAGGGCGGACTTTGAGTCCAACAGAAGAAGCAATAGTACAGCGATTACTGCGTCAACATTTTCCCGACGAATTGGACATTGATAGCGCTCTATGGACACGGCAAGCAGTACAAACATTGATTACTTACGAGTGTGGTGTTGAGATGCCAATTCGCACGGTGGGTGAATATCTCAAGCGCTGGGGCTATACGCCACAAAAACCACTCAAACGTGCCTACGAGCAAGACCCAAAAGCCGTGAAAGCTTGGTTGGAAACGGAGTATCCAGCCATTGAACAACGTGCTCAGCAGGAGGACGCGGCGATTGCCTGGGGAGACGAATCTGGTCTGCGCTCTGATGCTCAAGTCGGTCGCGGTTATGCACCGATTGGACAGACCCCAGAAATTCAACCCAGCACTCAACGAGTCAGCGTCAACTACGTTGCCAGCATTAGTAATTCCCGGCAAAGTCCACTTCATGCTCTACACCCAAAAACTGACTTCCCAGGTGTTCATCCCTTTCCTAGAACGACTGATTGCCAAGCGCACAGGCAAATTGATCTGGATTGTGGACAGGCATCCGGTACATCGCTCGGAGGCTGTACAACAGTGGCTGCTTCAACATCGTGACAAACTTGAGATGCACTTCTTGCCACCCTATTCTCCCCAGTTGAATCCGGCAGAGTATCTCAATTGCGATCGTCTTGCAAGGCGTTCACTCTAAGCCACCGACCCGTAGCCTGAGTCAGTTAAAAGGGCGAGTCAGTTCACACTTGCATAAATTGCAGAAGTTACCGGCTCGAGTTATGAAGTATTTCAAGCATCCTGCCATTGCCTATGCCGCTTAAAGCTTTGTACTCTCAATCATTGCCGGGTTAATATTTGTGTAGTATCGCTCTTCTGTCACTCTAAGCAGAGGAAAACTGGAAATCCGCATCTATTGCGGTCTGTGGAACAGCACTAGGAAAAAAATTCATCAAAGCAATTAAGCGAGGAAATCCCAAGGATAATTGCGGAATTGGAAACACCTTTAACCAAGGAAGAATAAGGTTGAAGCAGAAGAATGGTAGACTAATTAGGCGAAGATTATTAAGCAAGTTTTTCCAGCCAGTTTCTTTATCCCATTCTGGATGTTCTTGCCAAAGCTCTCTAACTCTAGAACCCGCAATAGTTGAGGCTGGTTTTTCTAATTCTATTTCCGAATCAGCAAACAAGCTAACGAGTAAGTAAGCACTATAAACTATCTCCCACCACTTTTCAATATCTTGATATCGAGTTAAGCCATCCTAATTCGTTCTTACTTTGATTTAAGCCATATTCGACCCAATTTCTACAGCCATATAAATTTCAAACATCTTTGTAGTTCAACCCAGGAATCTCTGTCATCACATACCAGGTTGAGTTTTCGGGCATTGTTTCCGGATCTATCGTAATCTCCCAAAATCTGCGACTTCTCTTTTTGCCAAAGATAATTTCTCTTACGTGACGGACTTCTTGAGTTCCATCACTAAAAGTTCGGTCAAATTTTCGAGCCAGCGCCGTGCGGGGGTTCCCCCCTTTGAGGCGACTGGCGTGCCATCGATTGCACCGAACCGTCTGCTCTTTGGGCAACCAGACTCCATGATTTCTCCTAATGGCTACAATAAAATTGAGTTTTAACTCCTCTAAACACCCCAAAAAATTGCTTTCGCTTTCTCCATAAAGACTATCTGCTAATACTAGCTCTATCTCGAATCCTATCTGTTTAAGCTCTATTACCATCTGTGCGGCTATCTCTGGCTTAGAGCGATAGATGTCTCCTACTTTGAGTCGTCCCTTTGGTTTGTAAACTTCAAAGATTAAGGGGAAGGTAATACCCTCGGTTAATCCCCAAGCTGTTACTGCAACAATCCCGTTATCTATCTTCCCCAATTTTCCTAAATATTGGCGACTGACGTAATCTGTACTTCTCCCTTTCTTCTTATCTCCTGTTTCATCAATAAGCTCGAAAAATTCTTCTCCCTTTTAATTCTTGTAAAATTAAATCTAGTCTCTGCTTTCTGAGTTCCTTGGCCAACCAAGGGGATTTTGTGAGAAAGTGATGCAACGACTGTTCATTTTCTAACCCCGTCACTTTGGCAATTTCTGGTAGAGTCTTACGCTTAATCGGGGAAATCATTCCGGCATGCAAATGCTTAAATGCCTCGAGGCTCCTAACTTCTGAAAACAGATTTTTATAAGAGGCACAATACTCGTCGATAAATTTGATGGTTGGTCGAGCAGCACGGGGCTTATCCATAGACAGGGCTTAGATTTCAGCACTTACCACCGATTATACTCTCATTAGAGTGACAGAAGAGGGATAACTCTAGCCTCTCATGCCACTCAGCCCTTTTTCTCTAAAGCCTTATTCTCACTGGCTTGCGCCTACTTCTGTCAGGCGGTCAGGGAGATCGCACTCCCTGTCAGCTTGCCATTGCCGAAGCGACTTGCTGTGAAACGTCACCTGCGGCTTTAATTAAATCGGCTGCTTTTTCGCCGATCATGATCGTGGGCGCATTCGTATGTCCTGTGGTCAGAGTTGGCATAATTGATGCGTCAACGACACGCAACCCCTCAACCCCATAGACCCGTAGTTCGGGGTCTACAACCGCCATGGGATCAGTTCCCATTTTGCAGGTCCCCACAGGATGAAACACTGTACCGCAAACTTCTCGGATGTAAGCAATGAGAGCTTCATCACTCTGAACGTTGGCACCAGGAGCGACTTCCTGACCTCGAAACTCATCAAAGGCACTGGTATAAAACAATTTGCGGATTAATTTAATCGCTGCAACTAGCTTTTGCACATCGGATTGACTTTGGAGATAATTCATCTGAATGCTCGGCGCGTCTTTGGGGTTAGGCGATCGCAAACTGACACTTCCAATGTTTTGGGGATGGGTCAGAGTGACTACACCTGTGAATCCCAAACCAGAGTGGGCATAGCCAGGAGGTACAAACAGAATGGGACCAAAGATCAGCTCTAAATCTGGCGCAGCGTCTAGATTACCCTCGCTATGTAAAAACAATCCAGATTCAGCGATCCCATTACTGGTAATTGCGGTGTGTAAATCCTGAGTTGCTTCGTATGGCACCGGAACGAGAATGTGGTCTTGTAGGTTTTGACCGACCCCTGGCAAATCAACGACGACAGGAATTTCCATCGCTTGTAATTGTGCTACATCCCCAATGCCAGAAAGCATCAACAGCTTGGGTGAATCGAACGAACCTGCACTTAAAATTACTTCCTGATTCACCCTAACCTGGTGCAGCATTCCCTCATGCAGGTATTCCACTCCAACGGTGCGGGTTCCCTCAAACAACAATCGAGTTACCAACGCTCCGGTTGTCGTGGTCAAATTAGGACGCTGGAGAATGGGCAGGAGAAAGGCAGCAGCAGCACTATGCCGTTTCCCATCCTTGACCGTGAACTGAAAAGGTCCCGCCCCTTCTTGCTGCATTCCGTTGAAATCAGGATTGTAGTTATATCCCAGTGCCACCGATGCATCCACAAATCGTTGAGATATTACGGCAGGGGAAATAATATCGGTGACGCTCAACTCCCCATCCACCCCATGTTAAGCTAATGAACCTCTAAAAGGTATAAAATGGAAGCTTGAAAGACGCAGAGTGAATTGGACAATGCCTACAGAAGGGTTCCTCAATCAAGAACAGAAAAAACGATTGCAAAT
>JAABUX010004631.1_pt1 | contig 17307 bp, 15 predicted proteins | sample 5561851 | NCBI WGS metagenome assembly JAABUX01 (sample SAMN10711883, study PRJNA513361) | rock metagenome | isolation source: Antarctica rocks | place: Antarctica: Victoria Land, Richard Nunatak red sandstone | collected 2016-01-03 | reverse complement strand
ACGAGCCCCAGCAGCAACCGCGCCAGCGTCGTCTTGCCGCTCCCCGACTCCCCCACCAGCCCCAGCGTCTCGCCCTGCCCCAACTCCACCGACACGTCCGACAGCGCCCGCACCATCCCCGCCCCAACCCGGAACGTTTTCGACAGTGCCACCGCCCGCAGCACCGGCGCCGCCTCTCCTGTCCCGGCGGCATCGAAATGAGCCGTCGTCGCCACCCTCGTCGCCTGCGCCCGCTCGACATAATGGCAACGCACCGACTGCAGCCCGGACACACGCGGCGCCGGCTCCACCGTCCGGCACAGCTCATCGGCGAACTCGCACCGCGCCGCGAACACGCAACCCGCAATCACGCTGCCGGGTGCCGGCAAGAACCCGAAAATCGTTTCCAGCTTGCCATCCGCCTTGCGCCGCCCCGCCGCCGGCAAGCAGCGCAACAGCCGCATCGTGTAGGGATGCAGCGGCCGGGTCAGCAGCGCCGCCGAGGGCCCCTCTTCGACCAGGCTGCCCGCATACAACACCCCGACCCGGTCACACATCTGTTGGATGACCGCAATGTTATGGCTGATGAAAAGCACCGACGTGGAGAATTCCTGCTTCAGCGCCGCGATCAGCTCCAGCACCTCCGCCTCCACCGTCGCGTCCAGCCCCGTCGTCGGCTCGTCCAACACCAGCAGCGCCGGGTTCTTGGCCAGCGCCATCGCGATCACCACGCGCTGCTGCATGCCCCCCGACAACTGATGCGGATACGCCCGCATCACCCGCGCCGTCCCCGCGATGCGCACCTTGGCCAGCATCGCTTCCGATGCGGCCCGCGCCTCCCCGCCCCGCACCCCGGCCGCCTCGAACACCTCCGCCACCTGCCGCCCCACCGTCATCGACGGATTGAGCGCGCGCCCCGGATCCTGATACACCATCGAAACTTTATGCCGCCGCAGCCGCCGTAGCCCGGCAGCGTCCAGCGCCATCACGTCCTGCCCATCCACCAGCACCTGGCCGCCGCCGACGAACCCGTTGCGCGGCAACGCCCGCAGCGCCGCGAACGCCGCCGTCGATTTGCCGCACCCGCTCTCGCCCACCAGCCCGTAGGTCTCCCCCGGCGCGATCGAGAGCGACACTCCGCGCAACACCGCCTGCTCGACGCCCCGCGCTCGATACCCGACCCGCAGGTCGCGCAACTCCAGCGCCGCCCTCACGTCAACATCACTGTCATTCCAGCGCCGCCTGGATCCCGTCCGCGACCAGGTTCACCCCCACCACCAGCGACGCCGTCGCCCCGGCCGCAAACGCCACCGTCCACCAATAGCCGCCGGTGATCATTCCGTAATTTTCCGAGATCGCCAGGCCCCAATCTGCCGACGGCGGTTGGATCCCGAACCCCAAAAAACTCAACGACGCCACCGTGAAGATCGCGTACCCAAGCCGCACCGTCGTCTCCACCAGGATCGGCGGCAGCACGTTCGGCAGGATCTCCACGAACATGATGTGCGCCGCCCCCTCGCCCCGCAGTTCCGCCGCCGCCACGTAATCCAGCGACCGTTCCGCCAGCACCGCCGCCCGCACCGTCCGCGCGATGAGCGGCGTGAAAATCAGCCCGATCACCGCGATCACCGTGATCGAAGACGGCCCCAGCGCCACCAGCGCCAGCAACGCCACCACGATCAGCGGCAATGCCAGCAACACCTCGATTACCCGACCCACGATCATGTCGAGCCACCCGCCCGCATACCCCGTGAGCAATCCCAGCGCCGCACCCGCCCCCGTCGCCAGCAGCGTCGCCGCCGGCGCCACCGACAGGATCGGCCGCGCGCCCACGATCACCCGCGAGAACACGTCCCGCCCCAGCTGATCGGTCCCGAACCAATGCGCGGCCGAGGGCGGCGACAACGTGTGCAGCAGATCGTCCGCATACGGCCCATACGGCACCACCGACGGCCCGAACACCGCGCAGAGCACCCAGAACGCCAACACCGCCGCCCCCACCACGAACACCGGCGATCGCACGACGAGCAGCCATCGATGCGGCAACGCCGCCGCCTCGCTCAAGCGGCCGCCCCCGCCAGCCGCGGGTTGAGCAACGTGTAGAGCGTATCGGCCACCAGCGTCGTCGCCACGAAGATCGCGCCGACCGTCAGGATCCCCGCCTCCAGCATCGGGAAATCCTTCCCCCGCGCCGACGTCAGGATCAGGCTGCCGATCCCCTGGTAGCGGAACAGCGACTCCACCACGACCAGCCCCCCGATCATGTAGCCCACCTGCGCCGCCACCACCGTAATGGTCGGCAGCAGCGCATTCGGCAGCACGTGCCGCCAGATCACCAGCGCCCGCGGCAGCCCCTTCAGCGTCGCCGTCCGCGCGTAATCGGAATCGAGCGCCTCCAGCGTCCCCGCCCGCGCCATCCGCGCGATATATCCGAACAGGATCAGCACCAGCGGCAGCGCCGGCAGGATCAGGTGGCGCAACTGCTCGAGCGCGTCCGTTCCCGGCCGGGTCGCCGCCGAGATCGGCAGCCAGCGCAGCCACACCCCGAACACCAGGATCAGCGCGATCGACGACACGAACTCCGGCACCACCGTCAGCGACAGCCCGGCGATGCTGATTGCCCGATCCACCCATCGCCCCGCCCGCATCGCCGCCAACACCCCCGCCCCGATCGACAGCGGCACCACCAACACGAAGGCCACCCCCGCCAGCTTCAACGAATTCAGCAACGCCGCCGCGACGAACGGCGCCACCGGCGACCGGAACACATACGACATCCCCATGTCGCCCCGCAGCAGCGCCGACATCCACCGCCCATACTGCTCCACCGCCGGCCGGTCCGCGCCCAACTGATGGTTGATCGTCGCCACCGCCTCCGGCGACGCCAACGGCCCCAGGATCGACCGCCCCACGTCGCCCGGCAACACCTGCGCGCCCAGAAACACCACCACGCTCAGCAGCGCCAGCGTCAACAGGCTCAGCGCCAACCGGCGCAGCACGGGCCCGAGCAACGCGTCCCGCATCACCCGATCGTGGTCTGCGCCAAGAACAATTGCGAGATCGGATTGACCCGCACCCCCTGCACGTCCTTCGCCGTCGCTGTCAGGTAGTCGTAAAAATACGCGTAGATCACCGGCGTCTCGTCCAGCAGCAAACGCTGGATCTTGCCCGCGGTCTCCCGTTGCACCCCCAGATCGGTTGCCGCGATGTACTGCGCCACCAGCTTGTCGTAGTCCGCACTCTTGAAGTGCGACGCGTTCCACGCCCCGGTGCTCAGCAATGGCGCTCCCAGCAACACGTTCGGCACCCCGCGATGCCCGTAATCCGTGATGCCCATTTCGGAGTCGAGCCAATCCGATTGCCCATACTGCGCCTTGCCGTAATACGCGCTCTCCGTCTCGATCTTCAGGTTCAGCTTGATCCCGATCTCGGCCACCGCGTTCTGAATCACCACCGCATAGTCCGGCATCTCCATCACCCGCTCCGTCGTCAGCGTCGCCTCGAACCCGCCGCCCGCGCCCGCCGCCGCCATCAACTGCTTGGCATGAGCAATGTCCTTCTTGCGCTGCGGCACCGCCTTGTCGGTCGACGGATACACCGGCGCGAACGGCGAATCGTTGCCCGGCGACGCCAACCCCCGGAATAGCCCGGCCACCAACGCGTCCCGATCCAACGTCAGCGCGATCGCCTGCCGCACCCGCTTGTCTGCGAACTTCGCCACGTCCGTCCGCATGTGGAACGATCGATGCACCGCCGACTTGATCTTGATGATGGTCAGGTCCGGGTCGTTCAACACCCCCTGCGCCCCCTGCACCGCGATCTGCTGGATCACGTCCACCTGCCCGCCCTGCAACGCCAGCACCATCGGCTGCTGATCGGCGAAGAAGCTGAACTCGGTGCGCGCCGGCAACGCCCTCTCGCCCCAATACTCGTCGTAACGCACGAAGCTCGCCCCCACCTTGGCGGTATACCGTTCGAGCTTGAACGGCCCGGTGCCGTTGAAATTTGCCTCGAAATCGCCGCTGTAATCCGCCGGCAGAATGATCGCGTTGTAGTTGTCGGTCGAAACGATATATGGAAAATTCCCGTTCGGCGCGTCCAAATGGAACGCGACCGTCAGATCGTCCATCTTGCGCGTGCCCCCCTTCGACAACACGCCCTTGAACGCCGACAGCGCGTTGGACCCGTTCTTCGGATCCGCCAGCCGGTCCATCGTCGCCACCACGTCGTCCGCGTTCAGCACCTGCCCGTTATGAAACCTCACGTTCGGCCGCAGCTGGAACGTCCATACCGACCCATCCTCGTTCGGCTTCCACGACAGCGCCAGCATCGGCTTGAGCATCAGGTCCGGCTGGTCGTAGACCAGGAACTCGCCGGTCTGCTGCAGCATGATCAGCCCGCCCGAATTGGCCGTCGTCACCGGTTCGACCGCGCTGGCCGGCATCTGCGACGCGACCCGCACCGTCGCGTCCTTTTTGCCCTGCGCTCGCGCCAGCGGCGTCGCCCACGGCTCCAACAACCCGGCCAGCAACGGCACCGCTAACCCGAACCGCGCCCCCTCCCGCAACAGCGACCGCCGATCCAGCCGCCCGGCCAGGAACTCGTCGACGACATGGTTCTCGAGTTCGCTCGCCTCGCGGCGAAGCCGGTCCAGGAACTTGGGCGATGCGCGCATGGCTTTTCCTCGCAGTGACCGAAGCCGAAGCCACGATCATGCGCACCATCGCCCCCGACGTCTATATCTTCCCGCTTTAGGCAGCCCGCTTCAAGCGGCCCGCTTCAAGCAGCCCGCGCGCGCCCCGCCCCCGGCATCTCGATCTTGCCCACACCCGGCGTCTGCGCCTTCACCGCCTGGCAATACCAATCCACGAAGCGCAGCACCAAAGTCTCCGCCTCCGGCGAATACGGCCCCGGCACATACCCCGCCGACCGCACGCCGCGCTGGTTGTTCTCCGCCAGCGCCCGATCCTGCAAATTCGTCCGATCCCACAATTCCGTCAGCCCGGCCACCGTGTAGTCCACCCCTTCCACCGCGTCGGCGGCCACCAGCCACTTCGCCGTCACCACCGTCTCCTCCGGCCCGGTCGGCATCGCGCTGAACATGATCACGTAGTCGCCCAACGCATGCGCGAAGCAATGCGGCTCCAGCGCCCACCGCAGCGACCCCACGTCGCCGTCGCCCAGCCGCCCGCCGGGACCGCCCATCGTCCGCTTGACGCACGGCTGCCCGTCCATCGTCATCGATACCGTCCCCGGATTGAGCCCGAACCGCCCCGCCTGCCACCAGGAACCTTCCGCCGGGCCGATCGGCAGCCCGCGCGCGCCAACCCGCGCCTCGAACGCCTCCGTGATCCCCTGCTGCTCGTCGGCCGACAGCGATCGACGTAGGATCGGAAACGTCGCCGCCAACTCCGGATGGTTCGACGCGCAATGGTAGCACTCGCGCGCGTTCTCCACCACCAGCTTCCAGTTCGCCTTTTCCACCAGCGTCATCGAATGCGCGAGCTTGGCCTTGTGCAGCGCGTGCGGCGCCAGCATCGGCTCCAGCGCGTCATGAAACGCTTGGAAATCTGGCGGCGACTGCGCCAGGCACAGGTAGATCGTGCCCGCCACCGTACGCAGCGACACCGGCCGCAACGAATGTTCGGCCGGGTCAAAATCATCCCCCATCCGCGCGGCATAGACCAGCCTGCCCTCGAGATCATACGCCCATTGATGATACGGACACACCAACCGCGGCCGCTTGGACGCGCCGTCGGCACAAATCTGCGCCCCCCGATGCCGGCACGAGTTGAAGAACGCCCGCAACTGCCCGTCCCGCCCCCGCACAATCACCACCGGCGACCGCCCCACCGTCAGCGCCAGCGTCGAGCCCGGCGACGGCAGCTCCACCTCGAACCCCGCCATGATCCATGCATTGCCGTAGATCCGCTCCACGTCGAACGCGTAGATCTCCGGATCGGTATAAAACGGCGCCGGCAGCGAATGCCCGGGCCGACGCTGCTCGATCAGCGCGCGAATACGAGAGAGATCGGTCATGCTCCTCCATACCGCGCTCGGCTCCCCCCGCCCCATCGCTTTTCGCGATAACTCGATCTGATTTCTGCAAATCCCGGCACGCGGCGCTTGCCCGGCCGTTCAAGATCGCGTCACCCTGCCACTGCCTGGCGCTCCGATGCCCCAAACCCGAGCCATCATGACACATGACCGCCCCCCCTTCGACCGTCGCTGGCTCCCCCTCAACGCTCTCCGCGCCTTCGAAGCCGTCGGCAAACGCCTCAATTTCACCGCCGCCGCCCAAGCCCTCGGCGTCTCCCAAAGCGCCATCAGCCGCCACGTCATCGGACTCGAAGCCCTCCTCGGCACCCCGCTATTCGAGCGCCGCCCCACCGGCCTCACGCTCACGCCCTCCGGCGCCGCGTTGCTCCCCGTCGTCGCCAAATCCTTCGACCGAGTCGAGCAATCCCTCAACGCCATCGTCACCGACGGCGTCGGTGAGCGTACCCTTCGCATCCATCTCCCGCCCAGCTTCGCCCAGATGATGGCCGTCCCCATGCTGCGCGATCTGAGGCGCGAATGCCCCGGCATCTCGCTCGACATCGCCAGCCCCGGCACCATCGGCGCACCCCCGACCGACGTCGACGCCGCCGTCGTCTTCGCCCCGCCCCAAGGCGGCACCCATGTCTCCAGCCTGCTCTGGATGATCAACGTCACCCCGATGTGCCACCCCGCCGCCGCCCATAAAGCCGGCCCCGACCTCGCAGCCTTCCTCGCCCGCACCGAACTCGTCCACGTCCGCATAGAGCGCCAGCCCCGCTACGTGCTGTGGGAAACCTTCGCCCGCCAGTCCGGCCTCCAGCTCGACGCCGCCCGCGGCCTCGTCTTCGACACCGCCTGCCTCGCCGCCCAATACGTTCTGGAAGGCGACGGCGTCGCCCTGCTCGACACCCGCCTGTTCGCCCGCGAGATCGCCGAAGGCCGCCTCGTCGCCCCCTTCGACGCCGCCACCGCCGATGGATACGGCTACTTCCTCAACATCCACCCCGAAGATCTCGCCGACCCGGCCATCGCCGCCTTCCGCGCCTGGATCATCCAGCGCTTCGCGAACCAAGACCTTGCTCAAGCCGGGACGACCAAACTCAGGAGCACCGCGTGACCAAGGCCCTCATCGTCGGCGGCGGCATCGCCGGCCTCGCCACCGCCTGGGCCCTCGCCCGCCGCGGCTACCAGGTCGACCTCTTCGAGCAGGGCCCGCTCCCCAACCCGAAATCCTCTTCCTACGACGAGCACCGCATCACCCGTCACGCCTACGGCGCCATGGAAGGCTACGCCCACCTGATGCCGGAAGCCTTCCGCCTCTGGAACCGCCTCTTCGAAGCCACCGGCCGGGTCCATTACGACCCCTGCGGCGCGGTCTACTTCCTCCGCCACGACAGCGACTGGTACGACGGCGTCTCCCGCTCCCTCACCGCCATGGACATCCCCTTCCGCGACATCCCGCTCGACCAAATCGAGCGCCGCTTCCCCATGGTCGACCCCGCCGGGCTGCTCCGCGCCGTCGAGACCGAGGGCGCCGGCATGCTGTTCCCGATCCGCATCCTCACCGACCTCGTCGTCCTCCTCCCCCGCCTCGGTGTCCGCCTGCACACCACGACCCACATCGCCGATATCGACCCCGAACGCGCGACCCTCGTCGCCAACGGCGCCACCCATGAAGCCGACGTCCTCGTCATCGCCGCCGGCGCCTGGGCCGACCGCCTCGTCCCCGCGATCAAGGGCGTTGCAATCCCGTCCCGACAGGCCGTGCTCTACCTCGCCCCGCCGCCCGACCTCGCCGACGCTTGGGCCACCGCCCCCGTTATGCTCGACGTCCGCCACGACGGCGGGCTCTACACGCTGCCGCCCCGCAACGGCACCCGCCTCAAGGTCGGCGACCACGTCTTCTCCCGCACCGGCGACCCCGACGAAGACCGTATCGCCACCGGGCACGACCTCGAACGCCTCTGGCCCGCCGCCCGCGAGACCTACCGCGACCTCGACCGCTACACCGTGCTCGAGCCGAAAGCCTGCTTCTACACCGTCACCGAGCACGAGGAGTTCATCGTCCAGCCGTTCGCCGCCGCCGCCTGGGTCGTCAGCGCCTGCTCCGGCCACGGCTTCAAGCTCGGCGCGCTGATCGGCGAACTCGCCGCCCGCGGCATCTCCGGCGAAGTCCCCGCCGCCGACATCACGGCGCTGGCCGCCGGCCGCGTCCTGCACCCGACATGGCGCCAGGATCGGGCCGCCGCATTAGCGACCGCCCCAACCGCAAACCCGGTTTCGCCACCCGCGCCATCCATCACGGCTTCGACCGCACGAAGGCCGAGGGCGCCCTCGTGCCCCCCATCTACATGACGTCCACCTACGCCTTCGAGACCGCCCATGAGAGCGAGGCCATCGCCGCCGGCGAGATCCGCCGCCCCCTCTACGGCCGCGAGGAGAACCCCACCCAGACCATCCTCGAGACCCGGCTGGCCGAACTCGAAGGGGCCCAATCCTGCTGCGTCTTCGCCTCCGGCATGGGCGCCGTCGGCTCACTCCTGCTCTCGCTGCTCTCCCAAGGCGACGAGCTCGTCGTGCACCACACCGTCTATTCCAACACCTTCGCCCTGACCCAAGACGCCCTGCCCCGCTTCGGCATCAAGGTCATCCCGGTCGACATGGCCGACCCCGCCAACCTCGACCCGGCGCTCACGTCCCGCACCCGCATGGTCTATTTCGAGACCCCGGTGAACCCGACCGCCGAGGCCCTCGACATCGCCACCCTCGCCGCCCGCGCCCGCTCCGTCGGCGCCATGGTCGTGGTCGACAGCACGTTCGCCTCCCCCGCCGTCCAGCGCCCGCTCGAGCACGGCGCCCATCTCGTCCTCCACGCGCTCACCAAATACATCAACGGCCACGGCGACCTGCTCGGCGGCGCCATCCTTGGCGACTTCGACACCGTGGAACGCGTCCGCCGCCGCGGCCTGCGCTACATCACCGGCGCCACGATGTCGCCGATGTCCGCCTACCTCGTCCTGCGCGGCCTTAAGACCCTAGACCTGCGCATGCACCGCCACGCCGATACCGCCCAGCGCATCGCCGAAATGCTCGCCGCGCACCCCGCCATCGCGAAGATCCGCTATCCCTATTTGCCCACCGACCCCGCCCACCCAGCCGCCCGCCGCCAGATGAGCAACGGCTCCGGCATGCTCTCCTTCAGCCTAGTCTCCGGCGACGACGGCGCCGACCGCTTCATGGACCGCCTCCGCGTCATCCTGCGCGCCGTCAGCCTCGGCGACGCGGAATCCCTCATCATGCGCCCCGGTGCCCTCCTCCGCGGCACCCTCTAAGTCGACCCGGCCGCCCGCATGGCCTGGGGCGTCGACCAATCCATGATGCGCCTCTCCGTCGGCCTCGAAGACCCGGACGACCTCCTCGACGACCTCGCCCAGGCTCTCGACCCGTAATTCGCCAGCCGCGCCGACCGTCGTGAAGCGCCGTATTCGGATACTTTGCTCCGGAGCGATCAACGCGCAGTGGGCAAGCTGAGACCAGCGACGCCGGCCCGGCTCGCCGCTAAAACCCGCTCACCTCCCAAACCGTATTCCCCACGTCATCCGCCACCAGCAGCGACCCATCTTGCTCGACCGCCACTCCCACCGGCCGCCCCTGCGCCTGCCCGGCGGCGCTGACGAACCCGGTCAATATATCCTGCGGCACTCCCGCCGGCCGCCCGTCCCGAAACGGCACGAACACCACCTTGTAGCCACTGCGCGGCAGCCGATTCCACGACCCGTGCTGCCCCACGAACGCGCCGCCATGCCCGAACGCTAGCCCCAACGACGCCGTATGCGCCCCCAGCGCGTAATCGGGCGCGATCGCCCGCGCCACCATCGCCGGGTCCTGCGGTTGCGCGCGAACATCCACATGCTGCCCGTAATAACTGAACGGCCAGCCATAGAACGCGCCATCCGTGACCGACGTCATGTAGTCGGGCACCAGGTCGCTGCCGATCTCGTCGCGCTCGTTGACCGCCGTCCACAGTGCCCCGCTCCCTGGCGCCCAACCCATCCCCACCGGGTTGCGCAGCCCACTCGCAAAGATCCGGTGCGCGCCGGTCGCCGGATCTACCTGCCAAATTGCCGCCCGCTCCCGCTCCGCCTCCAACCCGTTCTCGGCCACGTTGCTGTTCGACCCGACGCTCACGTAGAGCGACCGCCCGTCCGGACTCGCGATCACGTTCTTGGTCCAATGGTGGTTGAGCGTTCCAGCAGGCAACGGCGTCACCGTCACCGGCGCGGCCGTGATCTCCGTCTGCCCGGTGCGATAGGGCACCCGCACCAGCGCATCCGTATCAGCCACGTAAAGAGCGTCGCCCACCAACGCCATCCCGAACGGCGAGTGCAACCCGGTCAGAAAAGCATGCCGCTCCACCTCGCCACGCCCATCCTTGCGCAGCAGTGTGATCCGGTCCGCACTCTTCCCGCCCGCCCCGGCGCCCGCCATGATCACGCGCTGAACCATACCCCGAATGCCGCTCGCGTCCTCCGGCCGCTCCGGCCCGTTCGTCTCCGCGACCAGCACATCCCCGTTCGGCAGCACCGCAAGCCATCGCGGATGATCCAACCCCGTCGCCAGCGCCCGCACCCGCAGCCCGGTGGCCGCCACCGGCGTCACCCCTGCCGGCCACGACGCCGCCGGAGCGTAATTGATCGTCGGCACCAGCGTCGGATGCGGCGCCGGCAATACCGGCGACGGCCCAACCCCCGCCTCCAGCGGCAGCGTCGCCCGCTCCCCGCAGCCAGCCAGGGCCAGCACACCGACAATAACGGCCGGATAAGATGGAACCGCCAAACGAGATGGAAATGTCATAACGCCCGAACGCACGACAGCACCGCCTGTTGCCTCTCACCCGCCGGACGCATCGAGCACTTGCCGACCGAACCCCACCGGGTCCTGCAGGATCGCGAAATGATCGACGCACGGCAGGATCACCAATCGCGCACCAGCGACAGACCCGGCCAACGCTTGGGAATGCCGCAGCGCAATGAGCTCGTCGTGCGCCGCGGCCGCGATCGTCGTCGCTGCGACGATCCGCTTCAACTCGTCCGCGCCGAACGCCGGCTCGCGCTGCCACATCCGCCCCAACTGCTCGAGCAACGCCCCATATCGGTCCGGGGCCGGCGACAGCGCCCGATACTCCGTCGCTGCCCGCTGCTTGAACTCCCGGAACACCGACGTCTCGCTCCCGCCGGCGATCACGCCCGCCCGATCGGTATTCGCCGCAAACGCGAACAGCCGTTGGACCCGCCGCGGCTGGGTCACCGCGAGCTGCAGCCCCGCGATCGCGCCGTCGCTCCAACCCACCACCTCCGCCCGCTCGATCCCGCGCTGATCCAGCAACGCCAACACGTCGGCCGCCATGCGCGCGTAGCTCAGCGCCGCGTCGCCCAACGTACTCCGCCCATGCCCGCGCGTGTCGAGCGCCAACACCGACCTGCGGGCCGTCAGCGTCGGGATCACGGCACCCCAATAGTCCGAGCTCGCCAGCCCGCCATGCAGCAGGACGATCGGGATCTCGCCAGGCCGCGCCGCCCCGGGTGACGTTGTCGGTCAAATTGCTGGTCCGGCAATCCTGCGGGGCCACGATGCCCAGCTGATATGTTACGACAAAGAAAAAATCAAAAGGGGAAACGCTCATGACGACAGGAAATGGAGAAACGGGGCTCAGCCGGCGCCGGCTGCTCGGCGCAACCGCCGCAGGCGTGGCCATAAGCGCGCGGCGGTCGCGGGCACAGACGCCGGTCACGCTGACCATGGTCGTCTGGGGCGCGCAGGCGGAGGATGCGGCATTCAGGGCGGCGCTGGCGCGCTACACGACGCTGCACCCGAGCGTCACGATCCGGCTCGAGGTCGCGGGAACGGCGGCGCAGGCCTACCAGCAAGTCGATACGCGGTTGGCCGGGCGGCAGGCGCCGGACATCTTCCGCGTGCAGTATCAACAGATCGGGCGGTATGCGAGCGCGCGCGCCATCGTCGATCTCGGGCCGTATCTTCCGACCGGGTTCGCCGAGGCATTCGGGCCGGCCTTCTGGCAAGCCGTGACCGTCAAGGGCAAGCCCTACGCCCTTCCGCACCACACCGATACGTTCGCGCTCTATTACAACGCGACGATCATGCAAAGCCTCGGGATCGAGCCGCCGAAGAACCTCGACAAGAGCTGGTCGTGGCAGGACCTGATCGGCATCGGTCGCGACATCAAGGCCAAAAACCTGGCGCCCTACGGCTTCGCGATGGGATGGCAGAACGCCTCCTACCGCTGGCTGCCGTTCCTCGAGCAGCACGGCGGCTCGCTGCTCTCGAGCGACCTGACCAAATCGCAGGCGGCGAGCGCCAAATCGATCGAGACGATCGCCTGGACGCAATCCTGGTTCACCGAGGGCCTGGTGCCGCCGTCGACGTCCATCAAGAGTGGCGAGCAGCCGCAGAACCTGTTCGCCAATGGGACGGTCGGCCTGCTGATGGCGGGCGACTGGCAGATCCCGTTCCTCAGCAAGAACGCGAAAGCCCCCTGGGGCGTCACATTCATGCCGCGCGACGTCGCGATGGCGTCCGACCTGGGCGGCAACTGCCTGGCCGTCTCGCGCGACAGCAAGAACCCGGAAATCGCCGCCGACGTGCTGAAGTTTCTCACCGACGAAGCCAACATGCGCGAATTCGTGAGCCAGGCGCAGTTCCTGCCAGTGCGCTCGGCGCTGATGGCGCAGCCGATCGACTACGAATTGCGGCCGGACGCGATGGCGGTGTTCAACCAGCAGGCGACGACGATCCCGAAGCAATTGGTCGAGACGGTCACGCTGCCGAAGTTCAGCCGGATCAGCGCCGTGCTGGCCGATCAGCTCGACCTCGCCTTCACCTCCGGTCAATCGGCCGAAGCGACCGCCAAGGCGATGGACGAGCGGATCCAGTCAGTCCTCGACGCATGAGGGCTGCCGCGGTCCCCCCCGCCGGGGCGCGCACGATTGGGGCCGGGTCCCGCCGACGCTGACGCTATGCGCCCGCGGCAAGCTGGGTGCCCTACGCGTTCATCGCGCCCAACCTGGTGCTGTTCACCTTGTTCAGCTTCGGGCCGCTCCTCTACGCGTTCTACATCAGCCTGCATGACTGGAGCTTGATCGGCGATCCGGAGTGGCTCGGCATCGGCAATTATGCCCGGCTGCTGCGGGATGCGCTGTTCTGGCGGTCGCTCGGCAATACGGTCGTCTACGCGCTGGCGACCGTGCCGACGGGGATGGCGGCCGGGCTGCTGCTGGCGCTGGCGCTCAATCGGCGACTGCCGGGCCGGTCGCTGTTGCGGAGCATCTATTTCCTGCCGGTCGTCGTCTCGGCCGTCGCGACGGGAACGATCGCCGCCTGGTTGTTCAACGACAATTACGGCGCGATCAACACGTTGCTGGTGCATCTCGGCATCGGCCGGGTCGGTTGGCTCTCTCGGCCGCAATGGGCGCTCCCCTCGCTCGCGATCGCGACGCTGTGGGTCCGTATCGGCTTCAACATGATCATCTATCTGGCCGCCCTGCAGTCGATCCCGGCGAGTTACTTCGAAGCGGCAAGGATCGACGGAGCCAGCCCGGTGGCGCAGTTCCGCCACATCACCCTGCCGCTGCTCGCGCCGGCGAGCTTCCTGCTGTTGATCCTGGACATTATCTACTCGTTCCAGGTGTTCGATCTGGTCTATGTCATGACGGGCGGCGGCCCCGGCTTCTCGACCACGATGATCGTACAATACATCTTCAATGCCGCGTTCGTCACGTCCGAGATGGGCTATGCGAGCGCGATGGGCGTGGTACTTTACGCGCTCATCCTGGTCTTCACCGTCGTGCAGTGGCGGGCCAGCCGGCAGGCGGAGGCGGCGCTGTGACGGCGCGGCGGACCGCCCCGGTCTGGCTCGGCGTGGCCGCCGGCGCCGGCATCATGCTCTTCCCGCTCTACTGGATGGCGGTCACGGCGATCCGCCCGCATGAGGAGATCTACCAAGCCCTCGTCACCCTCGTCCCGGCGCATGCGACATGGGACAATTTCCGACTGTTGTGGTCGCGCTACCCGATCGTGAGTTGGCTGTCGCGCTCGCTGTTCATCGCCGTCGCCAGCGTCGTCATCACCGTCTTCGTCAATCTCCTGGCCGGCTACACCTTCGCGAAGTTCAGCTTTCCCGGCCGCAACCTCCTGTTCTTCGCCATCCTGAGCACGCTCATGATCCCGATCCAGGTCATCCTCGTGCCGGAATTCCTAATCACCTCCTGGCTCGGCCTGCTGAACAACCAGTGGGGCGTGATCCTGCCGCGGGCGGCCGAAGCTTTCGGTATCTTCATGGTCCGGCAATTCATGGTTAGCATCCCCGACGAACTGCTCGAGGCGGCGCGGCTCGATGGTGCCGGTGAATTCAGCATCTTCATGCGGATCGTGCTGCCGCTCTCCAAGCCGGTGATCGCCGTGCTCGTGATCCTGACGTTCATGTGGCGCTGGAACGATTTCGCGTGGCCGCTCGTGGTGCTAACCGAGCAGGCGAACTACACGGTGCCGCTCGGCCTCAATCTGGTGCGCGGCGAAGTGAACCCGGAATGGGGGCAAGTCATGGCGCTGGCGCTAATCGCGCTCGCGCCGATGATCGTGGTGTTCCTGTTGTTCCAGCGATACCTCATCCAGGGCATCGCCAACACCGGGCTGAAATAATTGTTCTCGAGAGGAGAAGAGACTTGATTAAGATCGCCATGATCGGCGCCGGAAGCGTCGTGTTCGTCAGGAAGCTGCTGACCGACATCCTGAGCCTGCCCGCGCTGCAGGATTGCACCATCGCGCTGCACGACATCGACGCCGAACGGCTCGAGACCGCGGGCATGATGGCGCGCTGGACAGCCGCCCAGTTCAAGGCGTCGCCCGCCATCGAGGAGCATCCCGACCGCCGCGCCTGCGTTGCCGACGCGCATTACGTCATCAACATGGTGCAGATCGGCATGCACGAATCGACGCTGATCGATTTCCGTATCCCGACGAAGTACGGCCTCAAGCAGACCATCGCCGATACGGTCGGCATCGGCGGGATCTTTCGCGGCCTGCGCACCATCCCGTTCATGGTCGATCTGGTGACCGACATGCGCGAGGTCTGCCCCGACGCCCTGCTGATGAACTACACTAACCCCATGAGCATCCTGACCTGGGCGGTCGTGCGCGCCTTTCCGCAGCAGCGCGTCATCGGCCTGTGCCATAACATCCAGAACACGGCGCAGGAGCTTTCCGAGTACTTGAACGTGGATGTGTCGCGGCTCTCGTACGATTGCGCCGGCATCAATCACATGACTTGGTTCAACCGGCTGATGATCGACGGCAAGGATGCCTATCCCGCCCTGTTTGAGGCCGCCCGCGATCCGGCGACCTACGCCAAGGACAAGGTCCGGTTCGAATTGCTACGCACGCTCGGGCGCTTCGTCAGTGAATCGAGTGAGCACACGGCGGAGTACACACCTTATTTCTTGCGCCGCGACGATCAGATCGCCGCCTTCGACGTGCCCGTCGACGACTACATCCGCCGCAGCGAACGCAATCTCCAGCGTTATGCCGAGACGCGGCGCGCATTGCTGGCGGGAGAGAGTTTCGATCTCGAGCGCAGCATCGAATACGGTGCTGTGATCATCGAAGCCGAGGTCACCGGCAAGCTGGCGATGATCTACGGCAACGTCAGCAACACGCAACTGATCGACAACTTGCCACCGGGCTGCTGTGTCGAGGTGCCGATCGTGGTCGATCATAACGGGTTGCGCCCGCTGCACGTCGGCACGCTGGCACCGGAACTTGCTGCTCACTGCGCGCCACACGTGTTCGTGCAGGAACTGACGGTCCGCGCCGGGCTGGAGGGCGATCGCGATGCGGTCTATCGCGCGGCAATGCTCGACCGGCACGCGGCAAGTGTTTTGACACTCGCTGACATCAGAGCGATGGTCGATGCGCTCATCAGCGCACACGGTGACACGATGCCCGTGGGTATCCGTCATGAGCGCGCGTCGACCGTGGACGTGGCTGCATAGTAGTTCGGCGAAGCCGCTTTGGAGCACGAGGTAGATCCCATCCTTCGGCGAAGGCTGACCGAGCCGCGTGTAACCGCGTGGAAAACGGGCGATTTCCTTGTGGCCGCGCAAGGCAAACCGATCATGCCTGACAGCGATGTCGTATCGTTAGGTGTGTGAACTCTAAACGTTGGTTTAGAGTTCACACACCGCCTGAACCAGTGCCCCAACCCTTCCAGACAAGACGCCAGCGCGGCGCTGCTTCGTGACCTGCGTAAGTAGGTTTTGGTCGCCCTGACTGGCGTAGGTTTGCAAAGCACCTGGAACCACAGGAGACCAAGCCGTGCTTCTCGTCCAACGTGAGACACCCGATCAACCGGAAGTCACAGCGTTCCTGACCAAGGCGGATGAACGCTCAGCATCACTGTACCCAGTAGAAAGCCGGCACGGCCTACCCGTGGCGGAACTCCTTTCGGCCAGCGTGCGCTTCTTCGTTGCCCGGCAGGATGACCTCGCATTGGGGTGTGGTGGCTACATGCTCCTTCCGGAGCGGGGGGCCGAAATGAAACGCCTGTTTGTTGATCCGGCCGCAAGAGGGCAGGGCGTTGGCGGTGTCATCGTCACAGCGTTGGAGCGGGCCGCGGCCGGCGAGGGCGTCAGCACCTTGTTTCTGGAAACTGGGGTCAAATCGTCCGAGGCCCTACGCCTCTACAAGCGCCTGGGCTTTGTCGAATGTGAGCCTTTCTCATCGTACAGGCCAGATCCGCTGAGCGTTTTCATGCAGAAGCAGCTGGCGTAACAAAGACTGGATCGCGGCTCTGACACTGTAGCGGCGCGGAATAGGGGAGCAATGTTGGGTGTATGACTTTATTCAAATGGACATTTGACGAAGTGATACATGCGGCAGCGGTCCGCCCTCGACCAGAGTTGGTTATTCGCGCCGCGTCGTGCGCTGCCAAAATCCGGTCATTCGTTCGCGCTCCGGCTTCGACGTAAGCTGGATCACAATTGAGCCGGCCCCTGTGCGCTTACGTCGTCGATGGAGCTTTGGGGAGATGCGGCGTGAGACTGCGGGCGAGAAGACTGTCGAGCATCCGGTCTGAAACGTACCTAGTGTCTCGATTCTGAAGTCCTGCTGATCTGCATCGTCCTGGTGCAGAAGCGCTGGATAGCGGCCAGGATGTCGTCGGCGGATTTGGTCCAGCGGAAGGGCTTTGGGTCGGCGTTGTGGGCGTCGATGAAGGCG
>JAABUX010004630.1_pt1 | contig 17312 bp, 16 predicted proteins | sample 5561851 | NCBI WGS metagenome assembly JAABUX01 (sample SAMN10711883, study PRJNA513361) | rock metagenome | isolation source: Antarctica rocks | place: Antarctica: Victoria Land, Richard Nunatak red sandstone | collected 2016-01-03 | reverse complement strand
CCCGTGACATCCCTGTCCCTCTCCTGTCGTGTCCGCACAGCGGCCACCGGCCGCCCCTTTCCTCCCTCACCTACTCAGTCTATCCGTCCTTGCGGAATGATTTCCGTCGAAGGGTACTAGTCAGCCAGGGGCGGAGGGGGCGGAGGGGGCAAGAAGGGGCTTGGGCGACTTTTCACAGGCCCTGCCAGGCCCCCGCGTCAAGTTGACGGGCTCGTGTTGTACGCGTAGACTGATGCTGGATTGCTGCGTGGAACCCTGTTTTGGAAGTGATAGGGTATGGTCAGACCATGATAATCTGTCTACACCACGTTGCGATCGTCCATCGTCAGTACCCGCCGGCCTGTGCCCGCCTTGCCCGTGGGTTGGATTCATGACCAGCGCGCGTGCTAACAAAGGCCATAAACGAAAGCTTATCCTGATCCTGGGCGGCGCGCGCAGCGGCAAGAGCACGTATGCGGAGCGACTCGCGGCCGACATAGCGGGTCCCGGAGGCGAGGCGCTCTACGTGGCCACAGCGCGGGCGCTCGACGACGAGATGACGCGGCGCATCGCGCGGCACCGGGAGGCGCGCCCGGCTCTCTGGCGCACGCTGGAGGAGCCGCTCGACCTCGGCCCGGCTATCGCGCGCGAGCGCGGCGACGCGCCCGCCGTGCTGGTCGACTGCGTGACGCTGTGGCTCTCCAACCTGCTGATCGGGCCGGGGCACGACGACGAGGGCGCCCTGCCGGACGAGGACGCGGCGGGTGAGATCGTCCGCCCCGCGGTGGACCTCCTGCTCGCCGCGCACCGCGCGGGCGCGGCGACGACGATCCTGGTGAGCAACGAGGTCGGCATGGGCCTCGTGCCGCCCTACCCGCTCGGTCGCCTCTACCGCGACCTGCTTGGACGCGTCAACGCCCGGCTCGCCGCCGAAGCCGGCGAGGTCTACCTGATGGTGGCCGGCCTGCCGCTGCGCATCAAGCCTGACATGCTCGCCGATAACTGTCGCTGAACCTCGATCAGATGGTGGATTGCGGACATCGAAAGGCTGGCGCCGGAGAGCGCGCAGGCCCGCGTCTCGTCAGGCCACCGCGCGGCCGAACGAGCGCGCCGCTATCACCACCGCCGCCACCGCCAGGACAGCCATGATCAGGACACCCTTGACCACGCTTGGGTCCCCCGGGTGATTGTTGAAGAGCGCGCGCGCTGCGTCGACCGCGTAGGCCAGCGGGTTGGCGTTGGCGATCGCGCGCAGCCAACCGGGCGCCAGGTTGAGCGGCAGCAGGACCCCCGAGAGGAGCAGCAGCGGCAGCGTCGCCGTGAAGAGCAGCGGGGCGAACGCGTCCTCGCTCTTGAGCCACAGGGCTAGCGCGTATGAGACCGAGGCGAAAAGCAGGCCGATTAGGGCTAGCAGGCCCAACATCACCAGCAAGCCCACCGGGTGGATGTGCAGCCCGAAGGGTAGCGCGACCAGGACGAGCAGCAGCGATTGGATGAGCAGGGTCAGTATGTCGCGCAGGGCGCGCCCGAGCAGCAGCGCGAGGCGGCTCACCGGCGTGACTCGCAGCCGCTCGACCACCCCGAAGCGCAACTCGGCGATCAGGCTGAAGCCCACGCCGGAGGCGCCGAAGAGACCCAGCTGGATCAGCAATCCGGGCACGAAGACGTTGTAGGCGCCCCCGGGCGGGAAGCCGGGCATGGCGGCGATCGACTTCAACAGCGGGGCGAACAGGAGCAAGTAGAGCAACGGCTGCACCACGCCGATCACGACCCACACCGGGTTGCGCAGGAACAGGCCCAGGTAGCGGCCGAACACGAGCCAGGTGTCGCGCAGGATTTTCATGATGCGGTCTCCTCTTGTTCGTCTTGTCCGATCGGGTTACGCCGCCGTCTCGCGGAGCGAGCGGCCGGTCTGGCGCAGGAAGACGTCGTCGAGGCTGGGCCGGGTCAACGCGATCGTCCGTAGCTCCAGTCCGGCGCCATCCAGCGCGCGGAGGATGGCCGGCATGGCCGTTTCGCCGCGCTCGACGTAGAGCCGGATCGCACCGTCTTCGAGGCCGGCCTCGCGCACGAAGGGTTGGCCCTGGAGGAGGTCCAGCGCGGCCTGCTGGTCGCCGGTCACGCCCAGCGTGACGACATCCCCGGCGATCTGCCGTTTGAGTTGCGCGGGCGTGCCCTCGGCCACGATGCGCCCCTGGTCGATGATGGCCAGACGATCGCACAGGGCGTCGGCCTCCTCCAGGTAGTGGGTGGTCAGGAAGACGGTCATGCCGCCCTCGCGCAGACGGCGCACCTCGTCCCACAGGCGGGCGCGGCTCTGGGGGTCGAGGCCGGTGGTGGGCTCGTCCAGGAAGAGCAGCCGCGGCCGGTGGATCAGGCCCAGCCCGATGTCGAGTCGCCGACGCTGGCCGCCGGAGTAGCTGCCGGTGGGCCGGTCGGCGGCCGCCTCTAGTTCGAGCAGGTCCAGGAGCTCGGCGGCGCGGCGCTTCGCCTCCGGCGCGCCCATCCCGTACAGGCGGGCCTGGAACACGAGTTCCCCCCGGCCCGTGACCTGCGGGTCCGCGCCGCCGCTCTGGCCCACGAAGCCGATGCGCTCGCGCACGCGCCCCGGCTCGCGCCGCAGGTCGCAGCCGGCCACTGTCGCATCGCCGCCGCTGGGCGGCAGCAGGGTAGCCAACATGCGCAGCGTGGTCGTCTTGCCGGCGCCGTTGGGCCCCAGGAAGCCGAACACCTCCCCCGCCGCGACGCGGAGGTCGACCCCGGCGACCGCCTCGACGGCGCCGCGGCGGGTCTTGAACGCGCGGCGCAGGTCCCGGGTCTCGATGATAGGGTCCTGCGCGGGGGGGCTGGTCTGCGGGCTACTCATCGGTGCACACTCCTTACGCATCTCGGGTCAGGCGTCGATTTTATCCTCGATCAGCGTGCGATTGGGCGCGTCATCGGAGCACCCCCACCCCAGGGAACACCCAGGCGACGTTTTTCATGTGACCCATCACTGTACGCCCTTCCCATGCGCGGCGGCGACATCGGCGCCGGCCACGCCCGCGTCGTCGAAGGTGGCCATGCCGCGGTGGGCTGCCAACGCGGCGTCGAGTATGGGCAGCGCCAGCGCCGCGCCCGTGCCCTCGCCCAGGCGCAGCCCGAGATCGAGCAGCGGCGCGAGGCCGAGATGCTCCAGCACGAGGGCGTGGCCAGGCTCGGCCGAGCGGTGGCCTGCCACGAGGTAGTCGCGCGCGGCGGGGGCAATGGTCGTGGCGATGAGCGCGGCGGCGCCGGCGATGTAGCCGTCGAGCACCACGGGGATGCGCCGCGCCGCCGCCGCCAGGATGACGCCGGCCATACCGCCGATCTCGAAGCCGCCGACTTTGGCCAGCACGTCGAGGCCGTCGGCCGGGTCGGGCCGGTTGACGTCGAGGGCGCGCGCGACCACGGCGCGCTTGTGCCCCAGCCGCGCATCGTCCACGCCAGTCCCCCGCCCCGTCGCCGCCACGTGCGAGGCCCCCGCGACCGCCGCGGTGATCGCCGCCGCGGCCGTGGTGTTGCCGATGCCCATCTCGCCGATGCAGACGACGTCGAGGCCGCGCCCGGCCTCCTCGTACAAGATAGCCATGCCGGCTTCTACCGCCGCGCGGGCGTCCGCACGGCCCATAGCTGGCCCAACGGCCATGTCCGCTGTCCCCCGCGCGACGGGGTGGTGGCGCAGGCCCGGCACATCGTCCAGATCGGCCGCGACGCCGAGGTCGGCCACGACGACGCGCGCCCCGACGCTGCCGGCGAGATTGTTGATGGCCGCCCCGCCAGCGACGAAGTTGCGCACCATTTGCCCCGTGACCTCGGAGGGGTAGGCGCTGACGCCCCGGGCCGTCACGCCGTGGTCGGCGGCGAGGACGATCACCGCCCGGTCGCGCAAGGGGTCGGGGATGGGCGCGCCCAGGATCCCCGCGAGCTGGACGGCCAGTTCTTCCAGCCGCCCCAGGCTACCGGGCGGCTTGGTCAGCGTATCCTGCCGCGCCCGCGCCGCCGCCATCGCGCCCGCGTCGAGGGGCGCGATGGCGGCTATTACCGTTTCGATTGAACCCATCTAGAACAGCGGCATGCCGCCGGTGACGCCGACGGTCTGCGCGGAAACGTAGCTCGACTCCTGCGAGGCCAGGAACACGTAGGCCGGCGCCAGCTCGACCGGCTGTGCGGGGCGCTGCATCGGCGATTGCTGCCCGAACGACGAGACCTGCTCCGGCGGCATCGTGGAAGGGATCAGCGGCGTCCAGACCGGGCCGGGCGCAACCGAGTTGACGCGGACACCCTTGGGCGCCATCTCCTTGGCGAGGCCCTTGGTAAAGTTCACGATCGCGCCCTTCGTCGAAGCGTACGCGAGCAGCATGGGCTCTGGCTGGACAGCCTCTATGGAGGACGTGTTGATGATCGAGGCCCCCTCTTTCAGGTGCGGCATGGCGGCCTTGCAGAGGTAGAACATGCTGAAGATGTTCGTGGCGAAGGTGTACTGTAGCTCCTCGGCCGGGATCTCGGTGATACTACCGTAAGTGCGCTGGAAGGCCGCATTGTTGACCAGAATGTCGAGCTTGCCGAACTCCTGGATGGCGCGCTGCACTAGTTGCTGGCAATGCGCCTCCTGGCTGATGTCCCCCGCGACCGCGACCGCCTTGCGCCCGGCCGCGCGCACCACGCGCACCGTCTCCTGGGCGTCCTCGCCCTCGTCGAGGTACGAGATGAGCACGTCGGCGCCCTCGCGCGCGAAGGCCAGCGCGACGGCCCGCCCGATGCCGCTGTCGGCGCCCGTGATGAGCGCGGCCTTGCCGGTGAGCCGGTTGCTGCCGCGGTACGACTGCTCGCCGTAGTCGGGCTTCGGATTCATCTGCGACTCGACGCCTGGTGGGTCGATGTGCTGCGCGGGGAACGGCGGCTTGGGATATTGCGTCAGCGGGTTCTGCCCTGTCGTCTGGTCGGTTGCCACGGTATCGACTCCTTTTCATCATGCGATCGCGGGGCGGGGTGGCGCCGAGGGGCAATGCCCATCGGGGCAAACCTCGTGCCAGGGAAAGCGCCGCGGACACGTTCCTCGAGGGATAGCAGTCGTCACGCCTCGCTGCGCCACCAAAAAGTCGGCGGTGGGGAGGCCCGGCAAGGTCTCGGATGTACGACGATGTACATCGTCGTACATCGTCCATGGGCGCCCGATCGGCGCGACAAAGAGGGCGGGGGCCGAACGTTCGGCCCCCGCCCTCTGATGAAAACCCTCTACAAGCCGCACTGCCGCACAGTGCCGCACAGCCTGGTTGTTAGCTGTTGCTCGTTCTACCGTAGCCGGACCTTTTGCCGGTCGTCGCGGCGTCCGTCGCCTGCAGCCCTTCGACGCCGTCGACGACGACGCGCTCCTTGCGCACCGTGTCGGTGATCTGCTGCTGCTCCTCTTCCACGTCCTTGTGCAACCGGATCTCCTCGGCCACGGTGGTGCGCTTGGTCGTGAGCAATTGCTCGCCCATGACGGTGATCTCGATATCCTTCTCGATGAAGGCGTCCGACCCGACACCCGCGTACTGGCCCTGCACCGAGACGCGCTGGACATAGACTTCCTCGTGCGTGACCGGGGCGCTGACCGTCTGCTGCTCGGTCAAGACTTCCTTGTGGATGCGCACGCGCCCGAGCTCTTCGGCGCGCTTGCGCACCACCAAGTCTTCCTCGATAACGGGCACGCGGATCTCGTCACCCGTCTCGACCCTGCTGACCGCCGGGCTTGCTTTCACTGTCTGCGCGGTCTGCGCGCCCACCGGCGCAGTCGCGGCCGTCGCGGTTTTCGCCGCGCCGCGCGTAGCGGCGCGCGTATAAGAACCGGCGGCCGGTGGCTCGTCGTACGCGTGCTGATCCAGGTCGTCCTTGTGCAAACTAAGATAGATACCCTCGGCGTCGTTGCGCTGCACGGTGTCGACGGGGATGTACAGGTCCTTGGGGAAGAGCCAGCCCTTCTGGACGACGATGTAGCCTTCCTGCGCGTTGTACTCGTGGATTGCGCCGATCTTGTCGCCGGCCGCGTCGAAAACCGGCTCGCCCTCGATGAACTGCTGATCCATGTGCGCTCCCCCTCTATCGTGATACAGCGGCGCGCCGGCCTACAGACGCGCCCACCTCTTCGCGGCGCCCGATACCAAGCCCGTTCGCGGCGCCCGGCATTCAACGCAACTCTACGCAAAGACTGTGCCAGCGCGGCCAGCGCCCGCCCGACAAAATGCGAGGGATAGGGCCTGGCGACGTAGGCCCCATCCCTCGCCCATATATAACCGCCGGCCGCGGGCTGGTCGCGCTACTGCCGGCGCGTCGTATCGTCGTACGCCACACTTTGATCGTTAATAGCGTTGGTTGTCGTCGTCGCGTTCGCGCCCGACTGCTCGACGCCGTCGACGACGACGCGCTCCTTGCGCACCGTGTCGGTGACCTGCTCCTGCTCGTTCACGATGTCCTTGTGCAGGCGGACCTCCTCGACCGCGCGCACGGTCTTGCCGACGACGGCCTCCTCACCCATCACCGGCACGTCGATATCCGCGCCCGTGAAGGCGTCGCGCGTCGCGCCGAGGTCGACCTCCGTTCCCATCGGGACGCGCTCGACCGTGACCTGCTCGCGCTGCAGCGTGACCGGGATGCTCTCCTGTTCCGTGACCACTTCCTTACGCAGGTGGACGCGGCCTTCCTCCTCTTGACGCTTGCCGACGACCAACTCCTCCTCGTAGACCGGCACGCGAATATCGCCCGCGCCCGCGGTCTCGCCCGTGTTAGCCGCCGCGCTCGTCGTCCGCGTCGTCCGCGTCGTCTGCTCGACGCCGCTCGTCGTGGTCGTGTCGTAGCCGGTCGCTTGCGTGGCGCTCGCAGCGCCCACCGCGCCATAGCCGGCCGCCGGCGGCTGGCTGTAGGTGTCGCCGGACAGGTCGTCTTTGTGCAGGGACAGGTAGACGCCGTCCTGGTCGTTGCGCGACACCGTGCTCGCCGGGATATAGATGTCCTTGTGGAACAGAAAACCCTTCTGCACGTCGAGGTAGCCGTCCTGCGCGTTGTACTCGCGCACGGTCCCGACCTTCTCGCCAGCAGAGTCGTAGACGGTCATGCCTTCGGTGATACCATCCATCATATGCCCGCTCCTCCCTACTAGACTGGCGCCTATCTAGCTCTCGCCGCGCCACGCCCATGTTCCGTCACCCTACGAGCGATAGCTATCCGGTCGCGGTAACAGGTCCGGCGGGCGCATACGCCTATTTATCGCCCCTTCGCGCCGTCGCCAACCATCAGGCAGCATGAAGCATGCCATTTGGGCAACCACGGCAAGGGGCGGGGCAGGTTATGTGTAACCTGCCCCGCCCCTTGCCGTGGTTGCCGGCCGTCCCCTGTCGGCGCGACGCGCCAGTTCACGCATAGCGCGGCGCCGGGTACGGTTAGCGCGTCGTGTCGTTGAGCGTCGTACCGCTGTTCTGGATAATCGAGCTAGTCGTTCCACTCCCCGTCTGGTCGACACCGTCGCGGTCGACGACCACGCGCTCACGGCGCACCGTGTCCGACACTTGCTGCTGCTCGGTGACCTCCTGCTTGCGCAGACGAACCTCCTCGACCTCGCGCGTCGTTTTGCCGACCACGGCCTCTTCGCCCATCACCGGCACGTCGATGTCCGTTCCCTGGAACGCGCCCTGCGCGCCGCTTAGGTCAACGGTCTGGTTGACCGGGACGCGCTCGACCGTGACCTGCTCGCGCTCCAGCGTGACCGGGATGCTCGCCTGCTCCGTGGTCACTTCCTTGTGTAGGTGGACGTGACCGACCTCTTCCGCACGCTTGCTCGCCACGAGTTCCTCCTCGTAGACCGGCACACGGACATCGTTGGCGTTCGTCGTCTGCGCCGTCTGCACAGTCGAGGATTGCGCCGGCTGCATCGGCTGCTGGTAGGTCTGGGCCGTCGCGCTCTGGATCGGCTGCACGACCTGGGCCGTCGCGCTCTGAATTGGCTGCGCCATCTCGGTCGCGCCGATGATTGTGGCCCCGGTCGTTGCTGCGGTCGTGTCATAGCCCCCACCGAAGCCGCGTGACTGCAAGTCTTCTGCCCCGTCGCGCAGCAGGATTTGCCGCGCCTCGGCGTCGCGCCCCGCCGCGTCGACCGTCACCAGCGCCGCGCCCTGCTGCACGCGACCCTCGTAGTACTCGGCCTCCTCTTTGGGGATACCCAGGCCGGTGAGGCCGCCCACGAGCCAGCCGGCCGCGCCGCCGACGAGCGAGGTGGCCAGGATACCGCCGGAGATGAAGGGTCCGATGCCGGGGATGACGAGGGCGCCGGTCGCCGCCAGCAGGGCGCCGGCCGTGCCGCCGATGAGGCTGCCGCCGATGGCGCTCTCGGTCGAATGAGTGTCGTGCGCTTCGTTGACGGCGCGCGTCTGCTGCTTATCCTGCATCACGATGCCGATGCGGTCCTGCGAGAAGCCAGCCGCCTTGAGGTCCTCGACGGCCTGCTCGGCTTGGGTCCGATCTTCGAAGAGTCCTGCGATACTTCGTGCCATGTTCTCGATACCTCTCAAGAGTGTCGGTTGGGCGCCGGCATCCATGTTGACCGGCTCACCGTCGATGTGTGCACAGGCCGTGCCAGTGGGTCGGGGACTGGCCCGCCACCGGAGCGACCACGTAGTGCGCGATAGTGCGCGACGCCAGGGCGCGATGACACCACGTTTCGAAAGAGGCTATCAACGCAAAAATGTGCCAGATCCTCTACGTCGTCGCGTTTTCGCATCGTCGCGTCGGCCCTGGCACGGTGGGGCGCTGGGAGAGGTTAGGACGACGCGCCGCTCTTCGCCGTCGTCGCCGCGCCATCGGCGTCGCCGTAGTGCAGGAGCGTGAGGTCGCCGGCGCTCTGGCGCTGCTCGGTCAACTCGACGAACTCGCGGCGCACCGAGTCGCTGACGTGCTGATCCTGTGTCACGACGGTCTTACGGATGCGGATGTACTCCTTGACCACCGAGCGCTTCTCTATCACGATCTGCTCCTCGGTGACCGGGATGATCAGGTCCCCCGGGTTGCTCGGCGCGTTGGCGTCGTACTGGTCGACGGGGATGTGCTCGACGATCGCTTCTTCGTGGTAGACGGAGACCGTCATGTTTTGCTGCACCGTCTCGATGCCCTTGTGCACTCGTACCGTGCCCAGCACGATCGGCTGTTTCTGCGCGATGAGCTCCTCCGCCGCGAGTGGGATGCGCAGCATGTCGTCGCCCTCGATGCCGGACCCAGCCGCCGGCGGGGTGGCCCCGCCTGTCCGCTCCACGAGATAGTGCCGCAACTCCTCCGTGCTCACGTTCAGCTGGACGGCGCTGCCGAACGTCTGCTGCGTGATGCCGCTGACGAGCATGAGCGGAACGTTGTAGTGCTGCTGGCCGTCCTGCGAGCGCACGATCATGTGGTCGGGCCGGCCGCCGCTCGCGTCCCGCGCCTCTAGGCGCTCCACGACGCCGATAGGCGCGCCTCCCGCGACGACGCGGGTACCGGGGGTGATGTCGCCGTAGCTGTTAGGGTTCATCGGTACGCTCCTCCCTCAGTCATTCGATCTGAGCCATGGCCATGCATCAGCGCTCCACAAAGGTAAAGCGCGGCACGACTGATGTCCACCAGAGCAAACGCAATAACGGCGCCAGCCCGGCGAGCGCGGAAGGGGCGGCGATCCAAAAACGTCCTCTGGTATATTTCCTGCCTCTGGGGTGGGCTAGTTTTGACGACGCCCGGTAGAAAACGACGCCCGGTAGAAAACGACGCCCGGTAGAAAACGACGCCCGGTAGAGAAGGAGAGATAGCGATGGTCGATTCTGCGGATGCGCGACGGCGTGAGCCGAGCGGGAAACGGCTAATAGGGCGGCGCGCCGCCCTATTAGCCGTACTGGTGGCGCTGGCGGCCGTCCCCGCCGCCCGCACGGCCGCGCCGGCCCACGCGCAGAGGCTCGCGCGGGGGCTGGGGCAAGGACAGGGCTACACGCCGTCGCAGATCCTGCGCGCCTACAACGTGCTGCCCCTGTTGCAGCGGGGCATCGCGGGCCGCGGGCAGACGATCGCCTTTATCGAGGTCGACGGCCTCGACCAGGATGGCCTCGACTATTTCGACCGCACGTTCGGGCTGCCCGGCGTGCAGCCCGAGATCTACGTGCCCCGGGGCGCGACCAGCGCGCTCGACCCCGGTCCCGAAACGACGCTCGACGTCGAGTGGGCGCACGCCCTCGCGCCGGCGGCGCGGCTGCAGATCTACGAGGCCACGCGCGTGGGCGACTTCAAGGGCTACGCCGCCCAACTCGCCGAGCTCGTCGAGGCCGCGCTCGCCAACGGCGCCACCGACATCAGCATGTCCCTGCGCGGGACAGGCAGCATCATCTGCTCCACGGTCCTGGCCGCGGCGCGCATGCGCCACGCATTTCGGGACGCCGCAGCTCAGGGCGTGACGGTCTTCGCCGCCTCGGGCGACTACGGCGACCGTCGCTGCCAGTCGGGCGGTCGGGGCACGGTGTACCCGGCGTCCGACCCCGACGTCACCGCCGTCGGCGGGACGGCGCTGACCCTCTCGCCGGCCGGCGGCTACGGCGGGGAAACAGCTTGGTCGGGCAGCGGCGGCGGCTACAGCGCAGACTTCCCGCGCCCGTCGTGGCAGCGCGGCCCCGGCGACTTCGATCGGCGCTACCGCAACGTGCCGGACGTGGCCTTCCTCGCGGCGCAGAGCACGGGCGTGCTGGTCCGCATCGGCGGCGAGTGGGATATCGTGGGCGGGACCAGCGTCGGCGCGCCGTGCTGGGCGGCGATCTGGGCGCTGGCCGAACAATACCACAAGGCGCGCACCGGCAAAGGGCTTGCGCCGGCCAACCCGCTCCTCTACGCCCTCGCCAACTCGTCGTTGCGCGGCACGGTCTACCGGGACGTCACGACGGGCAGCAACGGCTACTGGCAGGCGGGACCCGGTTGGGACCATGTCACCGGCTGGGGCTCGCCGAACGCCGCCGCGCTCGTCGCCGCCCTCGGCGCTAGTTGAAACAGTCTACGGCGATAGGGCGATAGTGAGCGCGCAGGCCCATGCCCGGGGTCACGATCCCGGCTCTTGCGTCTCCCCGTCCCCGCGGCTCAGGGGTAGGACGTTGTGGATGCGCGGGTCGACCACGAGCAGCAGCACGATGAGTGCGCCGGCGAGTGCCAGCCCCGCGGTGAGGGCGAAGACGGCCGGGTAACCGGCGCGGTCGGCGATGACTCCCCCCGCCAGCGGGGCGACGAACGAGAACGGAGCGCCGGCGAGGTTGACCAGGCCGATGTAGGTGGGGCGTTGCTCCGCGGGCGCGAAGTCGACGACGAAGGTGAGCCCGGCCAACCCGATGCCGCTCGTGGCCAGCCCAACCAGCGCGAACACGGCGGCATAGGCCAGGACGCCCGCGACCGAGCCGCGCGTCGCCAGCGCCAGCAAGGCGGCGAGGCCGGTGCAGAGCGCGCCTCCCTCGACCACACGCTTGTGGCCGTATCGATCGCCCACAAAACCCCACAGCAGGTTGCCGATCGTCGAGGCGGCCAGGAGTACGATGGCGTAGGCGCCCGCGGCGGCGTCGCTGAGGCGCAGCGTGCGCTGGGCGTCGACAGTGTAGAACGACGCGGCCATCCCGGCGGCCGTGATCAGCGCAGTCGCCAGCAGGTAGCGCGCGAAGTTACGGTCGGCGCGCACGAGGGCTGGCAGGCGCCGCCAGTAGCCCGGGTCTGGTCCTCTTCGAGCCGAGGGCTCGGGCGCCGGCTCGCGGCCGGCCGCGATGAAGGCAAACGACACGGCCAGGCAGACCGCTGTGCAGGCGAAGCAGAGCGCGAAGCCGCCCGGCCAGCCGTAGCGCTGCAGCAGCCACGCCGCCCCGGCCGCCCCGGCCACGCCGAGCAGGCCGCCGAGGGCGGCGGCGAGCCCGAAGAAGCGCCCGCGCCAATCCGCCGGCAGCATGCGCGCGAGCAGGTCGATCCACGCCGGCATGCCGATGCCGCCGAATAGCGTGGCGATGCCGACCATGAGAAAAAACAGCCACAGCAAGAGCGTGGGGTGCGCGCCGGCCAGCAGCGGGATGGCAACGGCCAGCACGAGGTAGGGCAGGCGCTCGAACGTGGTCATGGCGAGCAGGAAAGGCTTCTTGCGCCGTAGCCGCTCGGTGTACGGCGCGACCAGGATGGGCGGCAGCGTCGTGCACACCGAGCGTACCGCGGGGATCAGCCCCAGGGTCAGGCTGGAGGACGTGAGGTGGCTCACGAAGAGCGGCATCACGCCATACGCCGAAACAAAGCTGAGCCCCAGCAGGAAGACGCTGAAGTCCAGCCCCATCACCGCGAAATTCCAGCGATAGGCGCGCCGCGGCAGGAGGGTGGCGATGACCGGCATACGCCCTATTGTCGCATGTCGCCAGGGTTGTGGCCGCGCCTGTGCCCGTGCCGTGTTTCAGGCGCGCCCTGGCGCCACCGCGCCACGAGGTCTCCGGCCGCCGCCGGCCACTCCGGAAAGTCGAACGCGAAGCCCGCGTCGACGAGCCGCGCGGGGACGACACGCCGGCTCTTCAGCACCAGCTCGGTCTCCGTGCGCATGACGAAGGCGCCGATCTCGACCATCCACCGGGTCGCTGGCAAGCCCACGGGCGCCCCCCAGGCCGCCCGCAGCGCGGCCATGAAATCGCGTTGCGGGAGCGGATGCGGCGCCGCGAGGTTGACCGGCCCCGCGATGTCCTCGCACGCGAGCAGGAATTGCACCGCGCGCGAAATCGCGGTCGTGAATCCAGGACATATACTGCCGGCCCCCGGCGATCGGGCCGCCGAGGCCCCGTCGCGTAAGGGCCAGGAGCACGTCGAAGGGGCCACCCGGATCCGGGGACATCACCATCGCGGTACGCAGCGCCACGCGCCGCGTCCGCGGCGTGGTCGCCTCATACAAGGCTTCTTCCCACGCGCGGGCGATGTCGATGCTCGCCCCCCAGTACCGCGGCGCGTCGGGTTCCCCGCCCCCCATACGACCAGTCTCCTCATCGTTGGGCGCGTCGAAGCGGTGGGAGTAGACCGTCGCGGTGCTCATTTGCAGCCACGTCCGCGGGGGCTGCGCGGCCTGCGCGATCGCACGGCCCACGACCCGCGTCGACTGGACCCGCGAGTCCATCATCTCCCAGAGGTGCGCCTTGGTGTACCGGCAGTTCACGCTCCGTCCAGCCAGGTTGATAACAGCGCCGGCGCCGTCGAGCTCGTCCGCCCAGGCCCCGAGAGTGCGTCCGTCCCATCGCGCCACCCGCGCCACCCGCGCCACCCGCGCCACCCGCGCCACCCGGCCCTCATCGCCCCCGTTGCGCGAGAGCACGACGATCTGGTGGCCGTGCTGACCCAATGCGCGGACCAGCAGCTCGCCCAGATAACCCGTGCCGCCCGCGAGAACAATCTTCATAGTTGCCTTATTCCCCCCAGTCCGTCGGAGCCTTCCCGGCCGCCCGGACACATTTGTCCGTGAGGGCCTTCTTGTTATAATATTGGTGAACGTGTTCACTGAAAGTCAAGGGTGGATCAAATGGGAGAGGACAACACCGGGATAGACCGCGGACGCGGGCGTCCCCGCGGCATGACCGCCCAGGGCAAGGCGACGCGGGACCGCCTGTACGCGACGGCGGTCACGCTCATCGCGACGCGTGGGTGGCACGAGACGACCCTGCGCGACGTGGCCCAGGAAGCGGGCGTCAGCGTAGGCCTGCTCTATCGCTACTTTCCGAGCAAGCGCGCGATCGTCCTGGCGCTCTACGACGAGTTGTCCGCCGCGTATGCCGCGCAGGCGGCCACGATGCAGGGCGGCCGGTGGCGCGAGCGGTTCCTCTACGCGCTCCGCACGAGTCTCGACGTGCTGCGCCCGCACCGGCGGACGCTCGTCGCGCTCGTCCCGGTCCTGGTCGGCGACACGGACGACGGGCTATTCGCTCCGGAAACGGCTTTTTCGCGCATCCGCGTCGAGCGGGTCTTCCAGGACGCCGTCGTCGGGGCGACCGACGCGCCACGGCCCGAGCTTGCCGCGGCGCTCGGCCGGCTCCTCTACCTGGTACATCTGTCGACCATCCTCTGGTGGCTCCTGGACAAAAGTGCGGGGCAACGGGCGACGGACCGTCTCATCGCGTTGCTGGGACAGGCGCTCCCCCTGGCGGCGCTCAGCCTCCGGACGAGGCGCGTGCGCGCCTTGATCGTCGCCGCGGACGGATTGATCCGTGAGGCGCTGGTCAATGATACCGAGGCGCAAAATGAGGCGCAAAATAATGAGGGGGATGGGGCGCCGATCACGGTTCGCCGCTAGCCAGCGGGCAGTCCCAGCAGGCGTGGACGCCGCAGTGGGCGCGGTGCAGGCGCAGCAGGCCCTGGCCGTCCAGCGCGCCGAGGGCGCGCAGGCGATGCCCCGAGCCCCTCAGGATGGCCAGCACCTCGCGCTGCGGCTCGGAGTCTTCGCCCATCGGCAGTCCCTCCACGACGCGCCAGGCGCACCGCTCTAACTCCGCGTCGCGGTCGGACCGCGCCAGCGCCAGCGCGAACGGTACTACGACGTTGACCGCCATCTCGGCGGCGCGGCCCCGCCCGATGGGCGGCGTCTTCGCCGATGGCGCGTCGGACGCCCCTCGTCCCGCGGCCGCGTGGACCTCCAGGGCCGCGACCAGGGCGCCGGCGTCCCCGCGCCGGAGCGGCGCCAGGAGCGTGGGCGCGAGCCCGTCGCGCGTCCCACGCGCGACCAGGGCCGCGACGCCGGCCAGGCGCAGCTCCGGGCGATTGGCCGGGCGGACACTCGCCCGCGCCCAATCGTCCGGGCGCAGGGGCGGCAGCGGCCATAGGTCGGCGTAGTTCGCCCAAAGCCTCTGTAGCGGGTCCTCTGGATCGACGGGTAGGAGGCCGGCCAGACCCAGCAGGACCGCCCCGGCGATGGCCTCGGCCCGCCCCGCGCCCTTGCCGGCCAGGAGATCGTGCAACTGCCCGATAGGGACGCGCACGGCGAGGGCGGCGCAGGGGCGGCGGTTGCGGCTGTAGCCCGCGGCGTCGAGCAGGGCCGCGAAGAGGGCCTGCTCGGCCCCGAGCGCCTCGATCTGCGCCTCCAGCGCCGCCGCCTTGTTTTCCAGGCGGACCCGGCCCGCGCGCCGGACGATCGCGCGCACGTCCCCTGTCGTCAGCCGTGGCGCCACGCGGCAGGGCTGGACGGCGGGCAGGTCGCGCCGGTCGCGCGCGTCCGCGAGCGGCGCTGCGAGGGCCACGCCGAGGGCAAGCACGGGGACGGGCGCGCCGTCGGCGCGCAGGCAGGGTCCGCCGTCGTCCTCGAGCACCACGTGCAGCACGACCTTGTTGTAGGACCAATAGCACCATCGTCCCCCACGTCCTCCTCGTCGGATATGGGTAGAACGCAGAACACGAGGTATTGCGCCTTCGTAACGACGACCTTGTCAATGAGCAGGCGCACGAGCGTGCGGCGCTGCTCGAACGTCGTGTCCCGCATGCGTTCGCGTACCCGCTCACACAGCGCGCGCACGGAGGCAATGGGACGAACGGCGGCGGTGGCTTGATCGCGCCGACCTGCTAGCTCGGCGCGGCGCTGCCCGAGCGCGCCCTGCTGCGCGGCGAACTCGGCGTCTTTCTGCACGAGGCGCGCCTTGTCCAGCGAGCCTACGAGGTCGAGCAGGGCATTGCGCTTCGTCTCCAGCGCGGCGATGTCGGCGTCCAGGCGGGCAATGTCGGCATCGAGCGCGCGGACCTCGCCTGCGTGGGCGTCAGACAGCTCAGCGTGGTGGTCCAGGACGGACTCGGGGCTGGTCATGAGCGCGGACAACCCATCCCACACTCGTTGCTCGATATGCGCCGCGTTCACGGCGTGGCGACTCGACGGGTGGTTGCCGATGTAGTCGCGGTGGCGTCCGTGCAAGCAGCGATAGTGCCGCCACTGGGCGCTGGACATCTTCCCGCCCATGGCGTACTCTAGGCCGTCCTCGCGCAAGTAGCCCTCGGCCGCGCACTCCCCGCAGCGCAAGAGGCCGCCGCCCAGCAAATACTCGTGCGTGGCGTTGCGGGTTGCCTGGGACATGTTCCGGTGACATTGCTCCCGCGCCCGTATGGCTAGGTCTTCCGTCACGATGGCGGGGACGGGGATCTCGATCACCTGATCCCGGTTCGGGTTGACCCGAGCGGCCGACGTGTCGTCGTCGATCTCCACGCGCTTGCTGTGCCCGTGCGTCGCGATGCCCCAGAAGTGGGAGCGATGGAGCATGGCCCAGATGGTGGCGTGCCGCCACGCGCCGCCGCGCTTGGTGGGGACGCCCTCGCGGTTGAGGGCGGTGCACAACGCGCCGATGCTCAGGCCGCCGGCGACGCCCTCGAAGATGCGGCGGACTACGGTAGCCTCGCGCTCCACGATCGCCCACCCGTCGCTGTGCGGCGGCTCCTCGCCGAGGCCGACAAGCCGCTCGTAGTCGGCGCGCTGGGCCTGGGGGATGTAGCGGTAGCCGTAGGGTGTGACGCGCTCAGGCCGATGGATTTGGCCCTCGCGCGCTTTCTGCGCCTGTCCATTGCGCGTGCGCTTGAGGATCTGCGTGCGCTCGTACTCGGCGATACCGGCGTAGATGGTGAACATCAGCTTGCCGTTATCGGTCGTGGTGTCGATGTTCTGCTCCAGGAAGACGCACCCGGCGCCGTATCTGTGCAACTCCTCATCGATGGCGAGGGCATGGGACGCGCGGCGCGCCAAGCGGTCCACCTCGGTGATGATGACGGTCCCGATCGTGCCGGCCTGGGCGTCGGCGAGGAGGCGCATCAAGTCCGGGCGGTTGCGGGACTTGCCCGTGTGGTGGTCGGAGTACACCTCCCCAATGTCCTCGCCGCGCTTACGCGCCGCCTCGCGGGCGCGGCGCTCCTGGTCGGGCAAACTGTACCCGTCGAGCGCCTGCTCCTCGGTGCTGACCCTAACGTAGCAGACGGTGCGGCGATACGGCGTTGTGATCTTGACGCCGCCGGCGGCCTGCTCCTTGATGTCCGCGCGGATGGAGCCGGCGCTGCGGGCGCCGCGCGTGAGTGGTGCGACCATACGGGTGTCCTCCTTCGGGTGCTGTGTGTCCATCGGTGAGAGGCGGATCGGCCACGGGGGCGGGATCATGTAGGCTAGACACGACGCCGGTCACCGCCACCCGGTCGCCTGGTCGTATCGTGCAGGCCGCTGGGCGTCCAGCGTCTGCGGTGTCAGACCGTCTCGCCCTCTTGTCCGTCGTCGGACGTGGACGCCTCGGCTCGCAGACGGTCGAGTTTACGCTGGGCCGCCGCGGTGACCTTTT
>JAABUX010004626.1_pt1 | contig 17319 bp, 10 predicted proteins | sample 5561851 | NCBI WGS metagenome assembly JAABUX01 (sample SAMN10711883, study PRJNA513361) | rock metagenome | isolation source: Antarctica rocks | place: Antarctica: Victoria Land, Richard Nunatak red sandstone | collected 2016-01-03 | reverse complement strand
GGCGATCCATCCTTGTTGCCCAGGACGTCCTGGCAACATATCCTTGATACGATCCCAGCTTTCGTCGCTGATTTCATGACGCCGCATTAGGGCAACTCCTTCCCACAAGGCTGTACAAAACTCCGAGATATCTTACCCAAAGCTCCTCAACGCTGTCCACACGGCTTAAGGGCAACCCTCCGGACTTCCCCACGGATGGCGGGCGCCGAGGTAAGGGCGTTAGATGCTCCAGAGCCAAAATCTTCCTATGAAAAGCAGGATGGCAACGAACACGACATCAACCCCACCGGCGACAAGCCCACCGATGGCGAACCGGGCCGCGATGCTTGACAACGCAGCCGGCCTCCGACGAGTAGAATCACGGCCGGCCAAGGCGAAACCAGCCGCCCCGAGTGCCAAGGCGAGCGCAGACCAGCCGACGAGCAGCAGTGTCACCCACGAGTGGGTAAGGTAGTACACGGCAGGATACCAAGCCCCTCCATCCGGAGGGCCGAGCATCCCCGTCCAGGTCAGCGTCGCCATGACGAAATGACCGATCAAGAGGTAGCCCAGCAGGACCGATCCCAGGCTTGCCGCTAGAGCGAGTCCGTCACGTACCCGAAATTTGATTCTTGCCGCCATGCTCCACACTCCAGGACCAGGCCTCAACCAAGCGTAACCCCAGGTCAATCGCGGCGGGGAGACTCGAAAACCCCCTGGTTTGAGCGAACAATCGAGGTACTTCCCAACCCTCGTCCGTTCGCCGCCAGGAGGATTTAGGTGAATGCCAGTGTCCGCCGACAACTCGCAAGCCGCAAGCGGGGAATCGCCCGCCGGATCGAGAATCAGTCCGGCGTCGATCCGTCAACGGGGGGCGGGGGAAAACCCGTCGATAAGCCGTCGCGCCCCGGGTTATGGGCCGACACGGATCGGTTGTGGTCCGGGAGGGTCGGGCGGACCCGTGCGCCGGGGCGTCGGCGCCTGCCGGGGTGCGCAACGGGGTTGTCGACGGGTTTCCCCCCGGCCGGGAACGGGTGTTGTCGCCGAATAAGTTCTTTGGTATCATGCGATTCGACCGGGTCCGCGCGGGGTTATCCACGGGCTTTGGTCCGCTCTTCGAAGAAGACGAAGGGTTATCTACCCTCCTCTATCCATACAGAAGGGCCGCGACGCGGGCCGGGGAGATCCCGGTCGGGTCGGCCCGTGCCAGCTTCAGGCGGGGAGAGCGCATGAAGGCCCGTTGCAAGCGAAAGGAATTGCTCGCCGCATTCGGGATGGTCAGCGGCGTCGTGCCGTCCCGGAGCCCCAAGCCGATCCTCCAGAACGTCAAGCTCGTCGTCGACCCCGAGCTGGGCACGATCCTGATGGCGACCGACCTGGAAGTCGGCATCCGCCACAAGGTCTACGGCGTGACCGCGTATGAGCCCGGTTCGGTCATCCTGCCGACGAACAAGATGCAGTCGATCCTCTCCACCAGCGCGGACGCCGAGCTGGACATCGAGACCGACGGCGATCACCTGATCGTACGCGGGCTATACGCCCAATTCCGCTTGCCGAGCGAAGACGCGAGCTTATACCCCGAGGTGCCCGACTTCGCGGCCACCAGCTACCACGTCGTGGCGGCGTCCGACCTGCGGAAGCTCATCCGTCGGACGATGTTCGCCACCGACGTCGAGAGCACTCGCTACGCCCTCGGCGGCGTCCTCGTCGAGCTGACCGCCGACTCGATCACCATGGTCGGCACCGACGGCCGCCGCCTGGCCAAGATGTCGGCCCCGGCCGAGGCCGAGAACGGCGCCCAGCCGCCCGCCGGGAGCCCCGTGATCCCGGTCAAGGCCCTCAAGCTGATCGACCGCAACCTCGACGACCCCGAGCTGTCCGTGCACATCGCCGTCCAGTCCGGCTCCGCCGTCCTGATCCGGACGTCCGACCAGGGGGCCGTCATCTACAGCCGGCTCGTCGAGGGGCGGTTCCCCCGCTACCAGGACGTCTTCCCGGCCGAGGTCGACGTCAAGATCCCCCTGGACGTCGCCCTGCTCCGCCAAGCCGTCGAGCAGGCGTCGATCGTCACCAGCGACGAGAGCCGGGGGGTCGACTTCCGCTTCGCCGGCGACACCCTCACCCTCTCCAGCCAGGCCGCCGACGTCGGCTCCTCGCAGGTCACGATGCCGATCCACTACGAGGGCAAGGAGGTCGACATCACCTTCGACCCCCGCTACCTCACCGACGCGCTGAAGACGATCGACGACAACGAGATGATCACCGCCGAGCTGATCGATCACAAGAACGCCGCCGTGTTCAAGACCGAGGACCGGTATACCTACGTCGTGATGCCGCTGACCCGGGACCGGTGAAAAGCGCGAGACATTGATCGATCGCTCTCGATCCGACCTCGGATCGCCGTCCGGGGCGACAAGAGGGCGAGATCCTCAGCCCGTCCGCCGCAGCCTTGAGGACGTTGAGGCGGATGGGCTATAGCACTCCCGCCGCGAGCGGTTCAGATTATTGGATGTTCGATGGGGAACTGCTCGACGAACGGCGGCGGCGGATGGAGGCCGAGCAGTTCGATCAACCGGGGACGTCGGCGAGTCCTGGCGATGGGAACGGTCGATTTTGATCCTTCGCCGCGGCGATCCCGCCCCGCCGGAGGCCGACGAGTCCCGTCCGATCATCCCCGGCCCGAGGGTTGCAGCGAACTGCTTGGCGGCGTATAATGAAAAGACGTTCATGCTGTGAGCGAGACGCCGGGCCGGCGGAAGGATGAACGGGTCCATGTCATCGTCGAGCCCGAAGCCGCGGGGCCCGAAGCCGCTGGCGGAGATCCTGGGCGACCTGTTCGCCTCCCGGGGGTACGGACGCCTCCAGGCCGCGGGCGAGCTGGAGGCGGCCTGGGCCGCGGCGGTGGGCGAGCCGGGACGCCGTCAGACCAAGCTCGGCGGGGTCCGCCGGGGCGTCCTGAACGTGACGGTGGCCCACCCGTCCTTGCTCGAAGAACTCTCGTCGTTCCAAAAGCCCGCGCTGCTGGCCGCCCTCCGCCGTGAGGCGCCCGGCACGCCGATCCACGACATCCGGTTCCGCGTCGGCCCGATCGACCCGCCGGGGCGCCCCAAGGGTTGACGACCGGCCCCCGGCGAGCCGATCGGATGGGAACCGGCCCGAGCCCCGCCCTCCCCGAACGACCGAGGTGCATCCGCGATGGCCTTGAGCAATACCGAGAACGCGACGGTCGAGGCCGAGGTCCCGGCCCGTGGGGCGGACGGCGGCAACGGCCGGGGGGACTACACCGAGGCCAACATCCGCGTCCTCGAAGGCATCGAGGCGATGCGGAAGCGCCCCGGGATGTACATCGGCGACACCACGGCGCGGGGCCTGCACCACCTGGTCTACGAGGTCGTCGACAACTCGATCGACGAGGCGATGGCCGGCCACTGCTCGACGATCACGGTGACCGTCCACGCCGACGGCTCGGCGTCGGTCGTCGACGACGGCCGGGGCATCCCGGTCGGGCCGCACCAGCAGTTCACCGACCAGAGCACGCTCGAGGTCGTCCTGACCAAGGCCCACGCCGGCGGCAAGTTCGACCACGACACGTACAAGGTGTCCGGTGGGCTCCACGGCGTCGGGATCACGGTCGTCAACGCCCTCTCGGAGTGGCTCGAGGCCGAGATCCACCGCGACGGCAAGGTCTGGCGGCAGGAATACAAGCAGGGCGAGCCCTGCGGCCCGATCCGCGAGGTCGGCCCGGCCAAGACCACCGGCACCAAGATCCAGTTCCTGCCCGACAACGCCATCTTCCCCCGGATCGACTTCGACTACGACGTCCTGGAGAAGCGGCTCCGCGAGCTGTCGTACCTCAACCGGGGGGTCCGGATCGTCTTGGCCGACGAGCGGGGCGACGAGCCCAAGCGCGAGGAGTTCTTCTCCTCGGGCGGCCTGACCGAGTTCGTCAACTTCCTGAACCGGGCCCAGACCCCCCTGCACACGGCGGTGTTGCTTTCCGGGAGGGACGAGGAGCGGGCGGTTGAAGTCGAGGTCGCGTTGCAGTACAACGAGTCGATCGGCGAGACGCTGGTGTCGTACTGCAACAACATCAACACCGTCGAGGGGGGCACCCACCTGACCGGCTTCCGCGGCGCGCTCACCCGCACGCTGAATGTCTACGCCAAGCAGGCCGCCCCGGCGCGGAACAAGGACCTGGAGATCAAGGGGGAGGACTTCAAGGAAGGCCTCACGGCGATCATCAGCGTCCGCGTGCCCGACCCGCAGTTCGAGGGGCAGACCAAGACCAAGCTGGGCAACGGCGAGGTCGAGGGGATCGTCGCCAAGGTCGTCAACGAGAAGCTGGCCGAGTTCCTGGAGCAGAACCCCCAGGCGGCCAAGAAGGTGATCGCCAAGGCCCAGCTCGCCGCCGAGGCCCGCGAGGCCGCCCGCAAGGCCCGCGACCTGGTCCGGAACCGCAAGGGGGTCCTCTCCGGCGGCGGCCTGCCCGGCAAGCTGATGGACTGCACCACCCACGACCAGGACTCCAGCGAGCTCTTCCTCGTCGAGGGCGACTCGGCCGGCGGGACCGCCGAGGGGGGCCGTGACCGGCTCTACCAGGCGATCCTCCCGCTCCGGGGCAAGATCCTCAACGTCGAGCGGGCCCGGATCGACCGCGTCCTGGGCAACGAGGAGGTCCGCAACATCATCACGGCCGTCGGCAACGGGATCGGCGACGACGAGGACCCCGCCAAGCGGCGGTACGGCAAGGTCGTCATGATGAGCGACGCCGACGTCGACGGCTCGCACATCCGGACGCTCCTGATGACGTTCTTCTACCGCCAGATGCCCAAGCTGGTGGCCGAGGGGCACCTCTACGTGGCCCAGCCGCCGCTCTACATGCTGACCCAGAAGAAGCAGCGGCGGTACGTCCAGACCGAGCCCGAGATGCAGGGCATCCTCAACGAGGTCGGCCTGGCCGGCGCCCGGCTCGACCCCGGGGCCTCGACCTGGGCCGACCCGACCCCGGCGATCGAGGGGGCGCGGCTCCGGGCGCTCCTGGAGGTCGTCGCCGGCCTCGACGGGGCCCTCCGGGCGTTCGGGAGGCGGAACCTGCCGCTCCGGCCGTTCCTGGCCCTGGCGCACCCGGAGACCGGCCTCCTGCCGCTCTTCCACGTCCAGGGCTTCGCCGGCTCCGAGGACGCCTGGCCCTACACGGCCGAGGAGCTGGAGTCGTACCAGCACGCCCATGCCCATGTCCAGGCCTCGGAGGCCGCCGCGGCGGGCGACGGCGACGGGGCGACCCAGGTCGTCGAGTTCCACGAGGTCCGGACGCTCAACAAGCACCTGGCCCGGCTCCGCGACGAGTTCGGGATGAGGGCCGACGTCCTCCTGCCGATCGAGGTCACCGGCGACGACCCCCCCGCCCGGTTCGTCCTCCGCCGCGACGACGAGGAGCACCCCCTGCTCGACCTCCGGTCGCTCGCCGCGACGATCCGCCACCTCGGCGAGAAGGGGATGAAGATCACCCGGTTCAAGGGCCTGGGGGAGATGGACGCCGAGCAGCTCTGGGAGACCACCATGGACCCCACGAAGCGGACCCTCATGAGGGTCCAGCTCGACGACGTCGCCGCCGCCAATGACCTGTTCACCACCCTGATGGGGGACGACGTCGAGCCCCGCCGCGAGTTCATCGAGAAGCATGCGCTGGAGGTCAAGAACCTCGACGTCTGACCCGGGGCGGGCCCGTCGGCCGGGCGCCCGCGGGCCGGCCGACGGCCGGGGCGTCGGGATCGGCGAAGGGTGATCGGTCGACCGGACGCCGCCCCTCCTCGCGGCGTGGCGAGAGTGAGTGCCCCTCGGGGGACGGGCCGGCGGGCGCCGGCGGCGATCCCGGATTTGCAGGCGGCCCGCCGCCGTGTCGGCCGTGGGCCTGGATTGTTCCCCTCTTCGTGTCGATCTGGATCGCGACTTCGATCCCGGGGCCCGGTCCCTCCCTTCCCGTCCGTGTCGGAGGGGTGTCGGGCCCGGAGGGGCGGCGACGGCCGCCGTCCCCGATTCCAAGGCCGTCCCCCTCGGGATGCGGCGGGATGGGGTCGGGCCTCTTCGAGTCCGCTTGGGTCATTAGGAGATGGGGCTCGCCCCCCGCCGGGCCGCGAAGGGGCCCGGGTCGGGATCGGGGGCCGCGGCGGAATCCCTCGTTTGCGGAAGGCATCTCCCCTGCTGATGTACGAGTCGAGGGAGCGTGGATCGATGGCCGGCCCCGGCGATGAGCCGGGCGTCAGGCGTGGCCGGATGGGAGTTCGCGCGTTGGGATCACAACCGTCGACGGCGGGCGGGCCGGCCCGCCGCCCCCCGCGTCCGACCGGGTCGCGGGGAGGGAGGATGGCCCCGGGCCGGGCCCGAGGTCCCGCGGAGGTGACGGCGGGGATGGCCCCCCGGACGTCGTCGGTAACAGCCGCCCCGGATGGGACGTGATGATGGGGATCGCCCAGAGATTGGCCCGTGAGTTCAGCGACGCGGTCCGCTCCCGCGGCCAGTCGTATTTCGCCAAGAATCGGGTCGCGATCACGGCGGCGTCGGCGGGCGAGGTCGTCGCCCGGGTCCGCGGGACCGAGAAGTACAAGGTCCGGATCCGACTGCGCGGGATCAAGCTGATCGCCACGTGCTCGTGCCCGTACTTCGGCCCGGCCGGGGCGCCCTGCAAGCACCTCTGGGCGACGGTCCTGGCCGTCGACGCCCGCGGCCTGCTCCCCGCGGCGCCGGTCCGGCCGCTCCGGCTCGTCACCGACCAGGCGCCGCGGCCGGCGGGCCAGCAACCGCAACAACCCGACGGCCCCGATGGGCACCCGGCGCCCCCCCACCAGGGCCCCTCGTCGATCGGCGGCGGGATGCCCAACCAGGGCCCGCCGCGCGGCCCCAACCCGGGCCAAGGGCCGGGCCGCGACCCGGGGTATGGCCCGAGGCAGGGCCCGCCGCGCGGCCCCAACCAGGGCCCGCCGCGCGGGCCCAACCCGGGCCCGGGGCCGGGCTACGGACCGAGGCAGGCACCCCCCCGCGGCCCCAACCAGGGCCCGGGGTCGAACTATCCCCAGCGCGGCCCGAACTACGGCCCCAACCAGCAGGGCCAGGGCCCGGGGCAGCGCCCGCAAGGCCAGGGGCCGCCGGGCTACGGCCCCCAGGCCCGGGGCCCCGCGGGGTCCGGGCCGTACCGGCCGAACACGGGGCCGAACATGGGCCCGGGCCGTCCGGGCATGGGGCCGGGGTCGGGGCCGGGCCCAGGGTCGGGTCCGGGGATGGGCCCGGGTCCGGGCCGGCCCAACCCCAAGGACCGGCGGGCCCGGGGGATGGCGGGCGACGGCCCCAACGGCAACATCAACCCCCAGCACGCGAAGGCCCAGGCCCGGGCCGCCCGCGAGGCCCGCGAGGCCCGGGCGCTGGCCGCGGCGCAGCAGAAGGCCAAGCGGCTGCTGGCCTACGTGCTCGACATCCCCGCCACGCTGGCGGCCAACCAGGTCGTCATCGACCTGGCCCGCCGCGCCCGCCGTCCCAACGGCGACTGGGGGCCGCTCAAGCCCTGGTGGCACACGCCCAACCTCCCGGTCGTCCGCTACGACCCCGAGGACCGCGACCTCCTCATCGAGATCGTCGAGGCGCAGGCCCCCTCGGCCTCGGCCTCGGCGGTCAACGCCAACGGCCACGGCGAGTCGGCCGGGACCCGCCGGTTCGTGCTCCGGCCCGAGGCCCAGGCGGCGGTCGTCGAGAAGCTGGCCAGGACGGGCCGGCTCCGGCTCCGCAGGGCCGACGGCGAGGACGACCCGCCCGTCGTCCGCTGGGACGACGGCCCCCCCTGGCGGTTCGGCCTCGACGTCCGCTGCGACCCCACCGGCAAGCGGTGGTCGTGGCGCGGGATGCTCCGCCGGGTCGACGCCCGGGGCCTGGCCGAGCGGATGGACCTGGCCGAGCCGCTGGCGCTGTTGCCCGGCCTGGTCGTGCAGGGGGTCGGCAAGCTCGCCCGGTTCGACGACGCCGGCCTGTTCCCCTGGGTCGTCCGGGTCCGCCACGAGAAGGAGATCGCCTTCCCCGACCCTCAGGCCCAGGACGCGATGCTCGAGAGGCTCCTGCCCGACTCGGCGGTCCCGGCGCCCGAGCTGATCGAGTCCGAGACGCTCAAGCTCCGCGAGGTCTCCGACGTCCCCCAGCCCTGCCTGACCCTGCGGACCCCCCGCCAGAACTGGGGGACCGACCGCCTGATCGCCGAGCTGGGTTTCGACTACGCCGGCGCCTACGTGCCGATCATCCGGGCCGGCGACATCGCGGTCCGGACCGACCTCAACCTCGTCGTGCACCGCCAGGTGGCGCTGGAGCAGGCCGCGGGCATCCAGCTCTACGAGCTGGGATTCAAGGACGCCAAGGACCACCTGCTCGACCCCGGGAGCCTGGAGCTGCCGGCGAAGCGCGTGCCCCAGGTGACGAAGGAGCTCGTCGCCGCCGGCTGGCGCGTCGAGGCCGAGGGCAAGCTGATCCGTCCGGCCGGCGAGTTCAAGCTGGCCGTGACCACCGGGATCGACTGGTTCGAGCTCGGCGGCCAGGTCGACTTCGGCGGCCAGTCGGTCGAGCTGCCCGAGCTGCTCGCCGCCGCCCGCCGGGGCGAGACCATGGTCAGCCTCGGCGACGGCTCGATGGGGATGCTCCCCGAGGACTGGCTCCGCAAGTACGGGATGCTCGCCGACCTCGGCGCCGCCGAGGACGAATCCGGCCCGATCCGGTTCGGCAAGGCCCAGGCCGGCCTGCTCGACGCCCTGCTGGCCTCGCAGCCCGAGATCAAGCTCGACATCGGCTTCGGCAAGGTCCGCCAGGCCCTGCCCCGGTTCGAGGGGGTCCACCCCAAGGAGGCCCCGCCCGGCTTCCGGGGCGAGCTGCGCCCCTACCAGCGCGAGGGGCTGGGCTGGCTCGAGTACCTCCAGAAGTTCGACTTCGGCGGCATCCTGGCCGACGACATGGGCCTGGGCAAGACCGTCCAGGTCCTCGCCCTGCTCCAGAGCCGCCGGGCCCGGAGGCAGTCGCGCGGGCCGTCGCTGATCGTGGTCCCGCGGTCGCTCGTCTTCAACTGGGTCCAGGAGGCCGAGAAGTTCTGCCCGAGGCTCCGCGTCCTCGACTACACCGGGCCCAACCGCCACGCGCTCCGCGACGACTTCGCGACCTACGACCTGATCGTGACCACCTACGGGACGACCCGGACCGACATCGTCGAGCTCAGCCGGATCACCTTCGACTACGTGATCCTCGACGAGGCGCAGGCGATCAAGAACGCCGAGAGCCAGGCGGCCAAGGCGGCCCGGCTGCTCCAGGGGCGGCACCGCCTGGCCATGAGCGGCACGCCGATCGAGAACCACCTCGGCGAGCTCTGGTCGATCTTCGAGTTCCTCAACCCCGGGATGCTCGGCACCGCCTCGGTCTTCAAGAAGTACGCCACCGGGGCCTCCTCCGCCGACGAGGGGGCGCGGTCGCTCCTGGCCCGGGCGCTCCGGCCGTTCATCCTCCGCCGGACCAAGGCCCAGGTCGTCAGCGACCTGCCCGAGAAGTTCGAGCAGACCCTCTTCTGCGACCTCGAGCCGCCGCAGCGGCAGATCTACGAGGAGCTCAAGGCCCACTACCGCCAGGCCCTGCTCCGCAAGGAGAGCGGCGAGGTCGGCCAGAACAAGATCGAGGTCCTGGAGGCCCTGCTCCGCCTCCGCCAGGCCGCCTGCCACCCCGGCCTGATCGACCCGGAGCGATCCGGCGACCCCAGCGCCAAGCTCGACATGCTCATCCCGCAGCTCGTCGAGGTGGCCGAGGAGGGGCACAAGGTCCTCGTCTTCTCCCAGTTCACCAAGTTCCTCGGCCTGGTCCGCGACCGGCTCGACGCCGAGGGGCTCTCCTACGAATACCTCGATGGCCGGACCCGCAACCGCGCCGAGCGGGTCGAGCGGTTCCAGACCGACCCGAACGTCCCCCTGTTCCTGATCAGCCTGAAGGCCGGCGGCCTCGGCCTCAACCTGACCGCCGCCGGCTACGTCTACCTGCTCGACCCCTGGTGGAACCCCGCCGTCGAGGCCCAGGCCATCGACCGCTCGCACCGGATCGGCCAGACCCAGCAGGTCTTCGCCTACCGCCTGATCTGCCGCGACACCGTCGAGCAGAAGATCCTCGAACTCCAGCAGAAGAAGCGCGACCTCGCCGACGCCATCCTCAACGAGAACCGCAACGTCATCGGCACCCTGACCCGCGACGACCTGGAATTCCTGCTGTCCTGAGCGCACGCAAGGGAAGACGCCCATGCATGGTGTCGTGAGCATCAAGGGTTTGGATACGCTCTATTCCTTGATCGAACTCCCACTCCCCGAGGACCGTCAGGAGTTGGATATCGTGGAGGAGGGAGCCACGATCATCGTCCCGCACAATATCGCCGAATGGCCGATCGGGACCGACAGGCCGCCTCCCCCGGCGCCCGGCCGCTGCAAGACCGATCCCAAGAAATATCGATTATTCAGGCTCGCGAGCGAGGTCGAGCCGGCCGGATACGAGCCGACGGGGCTGATGTATGGGGGGGCCTACTCGCCGGAGCAGTGGCGGCGGCTCGCCGAGGCCATCCCGGCTATCAGGGCGTTCGAATCCATCCCGGCCGACCCCCCGGGCGTGATGTCGGAGGCGAGGCGGCACATCCGGGAAGGCTGATGAACCGTGGCTCGAATCTCGATCCTGGACTCCGACCCCGCCGGCCTTGCGTGCTCCGAGTCGGCAGAAGACCAGGCGAGGCCCTTCCGGACCCGGATGTACAAGGAGCTGGCCGACGGGGCTACCATCGTCATCCCTGAGATCGTCGATTGTGAAGCCCGGCGGTCGCTCCTCCTGGACGACGCTTCGAGGAGCATCCAGCGTCTCGACGGCCTCTACGACTGGTTCAAAGACTTCCTCTCGGTCACCTACCTTCCGATCAATATGAGAGCGATGCGAATCGCGGCCGAACTCCGGGCCCAAGCACGCCGGGAGCATCGCCCCACGGCCGCCGACAAGGCCCTCGACGGCGACGTGATCCTGACGGCCAAAGCCCGGGAATTTCGCCGGGACTCGAACGACTGGCAGATCGTCACGGAGAACGTCTCTCACCTGGCCCGTTACGTCGGGGATCGGGCACGATCCCACCAGGCCGTCGTCGCTGATTGGCTGACGGCGTCGAGCAACGCTTGAGAACGGTCCCATTCCCCGCCGGGGTTCGCCTCGCCCCATCGCGGCCCTTGGGTTAAGATCCCGGCGCGCCGGGGGCCTTCCTCGGCCGGATCGGCCGGGGAGGGCCGGAGCGTGATGCCCGAGACGCGATTGGGGCCGGCGCGGGGGGCGAGCATCGTCGGGCTTTGCGCCCTGACGCTGGGGCTTGGCCTGGGGGGCTCGGGGCGGCTGACGTACCACGAGGCGTTCGTGGCACAGGCGGCCCGCGAGATGATCGCCCGGGGGGCGGTGCTGGTCCCCACGATCGACGGCCGCCCCTGGCTCGAGAAGCCGCCGCTGGCCGCCTGGCTCGCGGCCGGCTCCGGCCGGCTCTCGGGCGAGGTGACGGAGTTCGCCGCGCGAGCACCCTCGGCGCTGGCGGCGACCCTGCTGGCCCTGGGCGTGGCGACCTTCGCCGCCCGCCGGTATGGGTCGACCGTTGGCTGGCTCGCCGGGCTGATCCAGGCGACCACCGCCTGGACCATCCTCCGCGGCCGGCTCGCCGAGGCCGACATCCTCCTGGCCTGCCTCGTCGCCTGGGCGATGGTCGCGTTCGACCGGATCAGGAGCCGGGGGCCGGGAGCCGGGGCGAGGTCGGGCGAAGGGGCCGATTCGCGACCCGACGCCGATCGGGCCTGGATCTGGGCGTTCTTCGCGATCCTGGGGGCCTCGGCGCTGGCCAAGGGGGTGGGCTTCGGCGCGGTCCTGGTGCTCTCGGCCGTGGCGGCGGTGCTGGTCTGGGACCGCGACCGCGCGGCGGCCCGGGCCCTGGCGGACCCGAGGGGGTGGATCGCGGCGGCGGCCCTCGCCCTGACCTGGCCGGCTCTGGTGGCCCTCCGGCACCCGGAGGCCCTCTCGCTCTGGACCCTGCACGTGACCGACCGGCTGGCCGCGCGGCCGGAGCACTTCATCGGCGGCCCCTGGTGGCAGTACGGCCCGGCGGTCCTGCTCCAGACGATGCCGTGGACCCCGCTGGCGGTCGTCGGGGCCTGGCCCTCGCTGCTCCGGGCCCGGGTCCGGCGGGGCGGGGGCGACCGCCTGCTCTGGGCCTGGGCGGTCGTCCCGGTCCTGGTGCTCTCGGCGGCGACGGTCAAGAACGGCCACTACGCGATCCACGCCCTGGCCCCCTGGTCGATCTGGGCGGCGCTCGGTCTGGCCCGCGCGGGGGACCGGCTCGGCGGCCGAGGGTGGCCGGCCTGGCGGGCCCGTCGGGCGGCGGTCGGCCTGTTCCTCGGCCTGGGGCTGGCCTCCGGGCTCGGGCACCTCCTGCTCGGCCCCCCGCTCGACCGCCGGGGGGCGGAGTGGGCCTCGTGCGAGGCGATCGGCCGGTCGCTCGACCCCGCCTCGCCGCTGGCCTTCCTCTACGAGGACTGGGACCGCAAGCCCTACCCCACCCCCTTCGGCCCGGTCCCGCACGACTGGGCCGTCCGCCTGTTCTACCTCCGCCGCCCCGCCACCTGGCGGCAGGGGGTGGAAGGACTCCAGGCCACGCCCCCGGCCGCGGGTCACGCCCCTTACGCCGTCCTGGGCCGCGACCGCGACCTCCCCTCGCTCCGCCGGATCGGCCACGTCGAGGTCTTGCGACGCGGCCCGGCGATCCGGTTCGACCGGACCTTCACCCTGTTCCGCGTCGAGCCCTTCGCGCCCCCGATCGCGACGGCCGGGGCCGGGCGAGCCGGACGACCGATCGCGAGGTGAGCCCGGGGCTCCGGCCCCGGCCGTCGCGGACGACGCTTCGCGATCCCGGGCCCTGGCGCGTCACGGATTACGCTGCTTGACGTTTGGTTTACGGATTGTCACTGTAAATATCGATGATCCGCCTTCCCTCCCGGAAGCCTGCCCGAATGCCCCCCTTTCACCCGACGGCTAGAAGGCCGCCAAGGGCACCCTCGTCACGTCGACGGCGCGGCGATGTCGCGCAACATCATTTGATTGAAGGAATGGAAATGCTTGTCCGTCGTAAAGGTTTCACGCTGATCGAGTTGCTGGTCGTCATCGCCATCATCGCCGTCCTGATCGCGCTGCTGCTGCCGGCCGTGCAGGCCGCCCGCGAGGCCGCCCGGCGGGTGCAGTGCGTCAACAACCTCAAGCAGATCGGCCTGGCCATCCACAACTACGAGAGCAGCCTGGGCTCGCTGGCCTGGGGCGAGGGCCGGATGGCGGGCAACGTCTCGCCGTCGAGCCTGCTCCTGATGCTGCCCCAGCTCGAGCAGTCGGCCCTGTACAACGCGGCCAATTTCAACAGCAAGAACATCAACGGCTTCTGGAACACGCAGAACGTGGTGAACTCGACGGTCCAGTTCACGGTCATCAACACCTTCCTCTGCCCGTCCGACCTCAACCGGATCGACCTGTCCACCAACGGCTTCACGCTGGGTAAGCCCGGGGCGACCAACTACGCGGCCAACGCCGGCTCCACGGCCAACAGCTTCGGCGTCGCCAGCGTGAATAACGCCAGCGGGCCCTACCCCGGGAGCACCGGCCTGCTCGTCAAGCTGAGCAACATCACCGACGGGACCTCCAACACCATCGGCTTCGCCGAGATCGTCAAGGGCGTCGGCGGCTTCGCCAACAACCTGGACAATTTGAAGCCATCGGCGACGCCCGTGAAGCTCTCGACGGCGAACACCGGCGACCCCCAGACCGACTACAACGCCTGCAAGGCCGGCGTGCCCTCGACGGTGGGCGCCAACAGCGGCGGCTTCCCCCTGGGCGCCATGTGGTCCTGGGGGCGGTCCGGCCAGAACCGCTACAACGGGGTCATGCCGCCCAACTCCTTCAGTTGCGACTTCGGCGGCTTCAACTCCGACAGCGACAACGACGCCATCACGGCCGGCAGCCGCCACCCCGGCGTCGTCAACTGCCTCATGATGGACGCCTCGGTCCGGGGGATCAAGAGCACCGTCAACCCCGCCACCTGGTGGGGCCTCAGCACCATGGCGGGCGGCGAGGTGATCTCCGCCGACTCGTACTGACACGGCCCGGGTCGGCCCGGTCGGTCGAGGATTGGTGGGAGGATCGACCTGCTTCCCGGGACGACCCGAAAATCCCGGGCTCGCGCGACTCCTCCCGGGCTTTCGTGATATCCTCACGTCCCTCGGCGATCCGATCCGCCGGGCCCGGTCGACGGGCGACCGGGCCGCGAACCACCCGACCGGGTCCCCCGCGATGAATCGGCCCGAACTCAGCGACGACCTGCTCGGGACCCTCCATCACGACGAGGAGCTCGACTGGTATTTCGGCGGGTGGGCCGGCGGGCCCGTCGCGGTCGAGTTCAGCCTGAACCTCGACGAGGCGGGGCGGGTCGAGCCCGCCTTGGCCCGCGCCCGGGGCGTCCTCGCGGGACTCGCGGAGTACGCGGATGCGGCCAAGGAATACGCGGTCGCCGAGCTGCTCGATGCGGCGAACGAGCGGCTCGACGAGGGGGACGAGCCGGTCACGCCCGCCCTCTTCAAGGGCCGGATGACGCTCCAGGCCGTCGTCTTCGACCCCGACGGCGACGTGATCTTCTACCACCACGACGGCGGCCTGTTCTCGGGCCACGCGATCCAGGTCGGCATGGACGCCGAGGACAAGTTCAACCACGCAGACATCCCGGGCTGATCGCCGGCTCAGGCCGGCTCGGCCAGGGGGTCGAGCTGGAGGTCGGGCCTGGCGACGCGGCGGCCGAGGCCGAGCATCAGGATGATCGCGGCGGAGGCGGCCACCGAGATCGACAGGTACATCAGGCCGCCCCGGTACGAGCCGGTGGCGTTCTTGACGTAGCCCAGGACCGTCGGCCCGAGGAAGCCGCCGAGGTTGCCCACGGAGTTGATCAGGCCGATGCTCCCGGCGGCGGCGGCCTCGCTCAGGAACAGGGTCGGCAGCGACCAGAACGCCGGCAGGTACGCCTTCAGGCCCGTCATCGCCAGGATGAACAGCCCCACCGCCAGCCAGATCGGCGGCTTCTCCACCGCGAACAGCACCCCCAGAGACACCGCGCCCAGGAAGATCGGCACCACCGTGTGCAGCCGCCGCTCGCCGGTGCGGTCGGAACTCCAGCCGACGAACAACTGGCCCGCCAGCGAGCCGACCGGCGGCAAGATCAGGAGCCAGGTCAGGCTGTCGAGCTTCAGGCCGTACCAGCTATCGAGGATCCGGGGCATGAACAGCTCGACGCCGTAGTTGCCCGTCACCACGAAGAAGTAGGCCGCCGCCAGGATCAGGACCTTGGGGTGGCTGAGCGCCTCCCAGACCGTCATGTGCTTCTTGCCGGGGTGCGACGCCTTCTCGCGCTCCAGCTCCAGCTCCAGGGCCTCGCGCTCGTCGGGGTCGAGCCAGCGGGCCTGCGCCGGGCGGTCGGTCAGGAGCGCGAGGACCGCGATCCCCAGGACGACCGCCGGGATCCCCCAGGCGATGAACACCCACTGCCACCCCTCCAGGCCCCAGACCTCGGGGTGGTGCACGACCACGCCGTTGATCGTCTCGTCGGTGCCGATCTTCAGCAGGAGGTTCGAGAGCTTCGGGCTGACGAACTGCGCGATCGGCGTGGCGACGAAGAAGTACGCCAGCGCCCGGGCGCGGTCGCGGCTGGGGAACCAGTGGGTCAGGTAGATGATCACGCCGGGGTAGAACCCCGCCTCGGCCAGGCCGAGCAGGAACCGGGCGCCGTAGAAGTGCCAGGGGACCTTCACCGCCGCCGTCAGGGCCGCCATGAACCCCCAGGAGACCATGATCCGGCTGAGCCACTTCCGGGCGCTCCACCGCTCGACGATCAGCGAGCCGGGGATCTCCAGGAGGAAGTAGCCGAGGAAGAACACCCCTGAGCCGACCCCGATCACCGCGTCGTTGAACCCGGCCAGGTCCCGCGTCATCGTCAGGCTGGCGATCGCCACGTTGGTCCGGTCGACGTAGGCGATCATGTAGCTGAAGAACAGGAGCGGCAGGAGCCGCCAGTAGGCCTTGGCCCGGGCGCGGTCCAGCGGCGTGCGACCCGGGGGCGACCCGGGCGGGAAGTCGGCGTTGGCCATGGGAGGGTGGCTCGCGGGTCGGGCTCGTCGGGTCGTCGCTCCTCGGGAGGCCCCCGACACTACCGCGCCGCCCGGGCCGCCGCAAACCTCCGCCGGCCCCATTTCGGGCGAAACCGCGAGGGGGATTGATGGGACGGGTCAGGCGTCGACTTCGATCGACTCCACGCAGCTCGGGGATGGGCAGCCCATCTTCCTCCAAGCCCTCCAGGTGCATCGCGATGGCCTCGCGAATCAGGCGGACGAGTCCTCCCCCGGACTCGTCCGTCGCGACGCACCCCGGCAAGTCCGGGACGGACGCCGCGAGATTCGGGCCGTCATCCTCGACCACGATCGCATACCGCTTCATCGACCCCTCTCCGACCCGTCGTCCCGATCCGCCTGCTTGCGGAGGCTCGCCGGCGTACCCGGCGGGACGGTGTGGCTCGGGTTCTTGAATTTCCGCTTCCGGGTCAGGCGTTGCCGCCCGACTGCGGGCCGCGACCGGACCAGTACCCCGGGCGCCGTCTCTGAGGGGCGATCGCGGCAATCCAGATCCTGTCATCCGACTCGACGTAATAAACGGTGTAGGGAAAGCGATGAAGCCAATGTTCCCGGCTGCCCTGATCGTCGACGGGGGCGAAGGCTTGCGGCATTCGTTGAATCCGGCCGATCGCCGCGTTCGAACTCCCGGCGATACTCCCGGCCGAGGCCCGCGCATTGCTCTTCGTAATACGCGATGGCCGCCCGGACCTCCGCCTCGGCCTCGGCATGGATCGTGGACGGTTTCACGGGTAGCGCCCACGCAGCTCGGCGAGGAGGTCGTCGACTGGCCGGCCGGCCGCGTCCCCGGAACGGATCTCCGCAACCCGCCGGGAAGCTTCCGCGTCCCGGGCGGCTTCCACGCCCTCCTCTTCCGGCTCCAGGGAAGACAGGAGGACTACTTCTACTGTCTCGGGCGGTTGAAATCACTTAGAGACTGTCCAATAAGGGTCGAGGTGTGTATAATGGCGTATGAGAACGCACCATTACCCCAGCGACGTCACCGACGCGCAATGGGCTCTGATCGAGCCGCACATTCCTGTCTATTCCGGCGGACGCCCTCGCAAAACCGACACTCGGGACGTCC
>JAABUX010004625.1_pt1 | contig 17320 bp, 17 predicted proteins | sample 5561851 | NCBI WGS metagenome assembly JAABUX01 (sample SAMN10711883, study PRJNA513361) | rock metagenome | isolation source: Antarctica rocks | place: Antarctica: Victoria Land, Richard Nunatak red sandstone | collected 2016-01-03 | reverse complement strand
GCGTAGCGCCGCAATAGGTGTGCGGCCAATGCCAAGCCGAGGCTGTCGGCATACAACCGACCAAACGGCTCGTCCGCTTCCAGCTCCGCTTTGAGTGCCCAACCAATGTGCTCGATCCGAGGATCCCTTACGTAAAGCTGCGGAGCAATGGACACCAGATCGGAGTTGACCCCCATTTCCTCAGCTGCCGTTTGAAGAAGCGATGGGCTAACGTCTATCGTTAACTTGATCGTCGGACCCTCGGTTTCCCACACTCTGCAGAACCCCGCCGGTACGATTTTGATGTCACCCGGGACTTGGAGGCGATGCAGCTCTAATCCGTCGCACCGAGAGTTGACGAGAAGCGGCGCGCCGACGTGCATACTGACGCTATGGTTGGTGAAGCAATCCTCTGAAAAGCCCCCAGACGCATCATAAATCGTTGCGCAGAACCCAGTCCAGAAACGATCCTGGCTCGTTTTTCGCACGGAGAATTGCATCTTCGTATCGTTGCGCCTAACCCAGTTGCGTTCTTCCATATTATTGTAGCGGTCCGTTCGTGATTTTGCCCTTACCGACCGCGTTGAGCGGGAGATTGAGGATACGCGTGCATGCCGCAATCAGCAGCGTTCAGCACGAACGCCGAAGAAACGGGAAGCGGGCATTGGGCTCCCCTGCTTGTGTATGAGGGTCACGCGTCAAAGTGTCGTAGAGTTTATAATAGCCCAAGAACGCGGCCCTACGCACATCACTCTCCCGCACACGACTCCGTAGGGCAGATCGAGGGCGTGATAAACTGGAACGCCATCGATGCAGCTCGTATTGTTATCGGAGCCGGTTTCTCCGGCCCACTCTCGAAGTCGACACGTAGACCGGGAAATGAGCGTACCCGGTAGTCCTCAGAGCGTCACATTAGCGTTTGACACTTCCAGAGATCGAGGTGTCTGCCCCGCGTCCTTAGCGCTTGACGAATCGCGGGTTACATCGCGAACACCCGTGTACCGGCGCAGGGTCTCAGCGCGAACGTTTGCCGGCACGATGACCGGCCGTACCGGGCGCACGGCGTCGGATGCGTCACGCACGTGGTAAGGAATTGCGAGGAACGGGACTTGCGTGCTCGTGGGCGTGCACGCCCCGTTCGCCAGCACGCAGGCTCGCCCGACAATTTCACCGAGATCGTTAACGTCGTTTGCGCTCACGAGATAGAGCGACAATCTTGAAGCGTCGGCCAGAGCGTTGAGGTCGTTCATCCGACCGCTCCGATATACGAACGCGCGGGCGCCCGAAAAGCCGACGATTTCTCCAAAAATGTTGACTCCGGAGGCTGCGCTAATCGCGTCGCCCGGCAACGTCTTCAGATCTCGCATCCCGGAAGCCGCAGTCCACAAAAAGGCATGGGGCTCAAAGTTCAAGCTCTTATCGCCGCGCAGGTTGGCGAAGCCGACGATCTCACCGGTATTGCTGATGTCGGTCGCCGTATTCCACGCCGCGCCGCCAAGCGTTGGGGCGAACGGAATGTTCCTGACATTGCCGCCCTGCCACATCACGACGTGCTGTGCCGTCAAACGCCCGACGGCTTGATCGCACTCTCCCGAAATTCCGACGGCAACCCCAATATCGTTGATCGCCGTCGCAGCCCCATCGGAATCTTGCGGCAGCGGCGGCAATACCTGTGCGCGGCGATACGGTGGATTCCAAACCGCCGGCAGAAACTGAAGAACCTGACCATAACCGACTCCCCGGCCTTCGCAGGTGGAATCGTGCTTTTTGGTCTCAGTCCAGCCAACGACTTGACCGAAGTCGTTCGTCCCGGACGCATATCCATCGTATCCGCCGAGCGTGGGTAGCGCCATCAGGCGCCCGAACCAGTTCACGAAACCGACGCACACGTGCTTGGTCGCTGCTGGATAGAAAAACGCCTGGCAACTCCAATCTTCGCCCAGGGGGTTGAATTTTGCGGTTTCCGAGATGCCTGCGATGAGCGGGAAATTGTCGTGATTGGGCCACGCAATCGCGCTGTTCGGCCCTCCCAGCGTCCCTAAGTTGATGGGCCCACTTCTGCCGCTCCACACCGCGGCTTTGGTAACCTCGTCGCCACTCGGATCCGAAGCGCCGCCAATCGTGCCGATATCGTTGATGCTGCTCGCCTGGCCATATACGCCGCCGAACGAGCCCAAATTTACGATGGAATATCGCGTCCCGCCGCTGTCAGTTACCGAAAGATCGCGGCGTGCGACGGTGGAGGCTTGCGAGACTGCGCACATCGCTATGAATGTTGCGGCAAGCGCCGTGCTATGAAGGCGTGCCAAGTTGCTGATTTTCATACGCTTCCTCCTAGAGCGTAGTTAAACGTAGCAAACGAGAACGATTGCCGTCGCTTACGTTCGCACGATTTCGAATAGGTTCGGACGCCGTTGCGTGACGCCGGAACGCACTCGGCGTCGTGCCCACGATGCGGCCCATCCACATCGCCAAGTGGCTCGGGTTGGCGAAACCGGCTTCGAGCGCTACCTCGCTGACCGAGAGTTCGCCGGCGGCAAGCAGTCGCGCCGCCAGCTCGACGCGGCTTCGCACGACGTAACGATGTGCCGACACGCCGACCGATCGTTTGAAAAGAACGTTGAAATGCGACGGGCTTACGCCGGCCACATCCGCAAGTTCCGCAAGCGCTAGATCGCGCGCGACGTATTCGGCGATGTAGTCGAGAACGCGATGCAGGCTGGCCGGTGAGAGCCCCCGCGGCGCACGTTCTTCCGGCGTAGACGCATAGTATCGTAAGAGGTGAGCGGCCAGCGCCATGCCGAGACTGTCGGCGTAAAGTCTACCTAAGGGGGCCGCCGATTCGAGTTCCATCGACAGTGCCCTCACGACGTACTCGATTCGTAAATCTCGCAGATCCAGGCGCGGCTCGATCGCCAGCCTCTCGTAGCGCACGTTCATCGCGTCCGCCGCCGTTCGCAGCAGCGACGCGCCGATTTTTACCGAGATCTTGCGGGTCGAGGCGGCCGCTTCCCACGTGCGCGCAAAGCCGGCCGGAATGATCTTGATGTCGCCAGGGTGCGCCAGCCGCTCGACGGCTAAGCCGTCGCATCGGGTAACGGCCAAGACGGGCGAGCCCAAATGCATGCTTATGCAGTGCTGGGAGAACACCGTCTCGTCTATACCCGGCGTGGTATCGTAAACGGTCGCGTCGAAGCCGTTCCAGCTGCGGCCGCTACTGGATCGCACCACCGAGAACTCTATAGGGGCCATCACCTTCGTGAATAATGGCGGACGTGGGCGCCAGCCCATTTGGACAAAATTGACGTCTCTGGAACCGTGTGGCGCGCCAGGAGCGGCGAAGCCCTCCCCGATCGACTTGGTATGCGGTACGCTTCTGCCCATACGTTGGTCGAAGTATTGCGTCGTCTATGACTACCAACACGCGATCCAGTGCGCGCGCGATGCCGCCGAAGACAAGATCTTCGAAATAGACGTCATCGTACAAACGACGCGCGGAAGTTGGGATTTCCAAGGGCGCCGCGGCCACGATCGCATCGACTCATCGAAACTGGTGTGTGGCATGCGGGGCCGCGGGTACGGGTGCCGCCACGATCCGCGTTTTCCCGATAGCAACCTGATCGCGAGCCTACGTCCCGGCTCCGTTGACGACGAAGAACCGCTCTTCGTCGACGAGACGGTGCGAGCGCAATCCGTCCCGAGCCTTGAATGGGCAGTCGCAGCCGACGATACCGAGACGTTCGATTCACGCGTGTTCGAAACGTTCGACGTCGCGTCGGCGCGGTCGTGGCGCGGCGGCGCGATTCGCCGCCCGAGCCGCTTAAGGATGGAGCGCGCCAAGCGATTCATCGAAGATCATGCGAACGAGCCGATCGCGCTCGCCGACATCGCAGCGAGCGTCGGCCTTTCACCGTTCGTGTGTTTGCGTCAATTCAAAACGCACGCGGGTGCAACGCCGCACGCCTTTCTCGCCGCCGTGCGCCTACGCCGCGCAAAGCGGCTCTTAAGAGCGACGAAGCGCCCGGTCGCGGATGTCGCGACCGCCGTCGGTATCGCCGATCAATGTTATTTTGCTCGCTGGTTTGGGCGCGCCACCGGTACGTCGCCCAGCGCTTATCGGTTGCAGTTCAGCCCCGGCTGCGAAATATCAGATCGAACCACGGTTTCCACGTCTTGCCGCCATCGAGCGACGTAACCGCCGTCTCTCGGACGCCGCCGGCGACCGGAAGCCACACGCCTCGCACTCGCTTTTCCCCGCCAGCTACGCGCTCGGCCCCTTGTAGAATCATGCGGCTGCCGCGAAACCCGCCTTCGATCGTGACACGTTCCAGTCGCCCACCCAAAAATCGAACCTCCGGTATACCGGCGATGAGCAACCCGAAGCTCTGGCGCGCATCATTTTCGCGACGACTGCTTGCGGTAGCGACGAGGTCGCCGATCCGACCAGCATAGTTACCATCGCAGCAGTAGCGAAACTTGAACGACCAGCCTTAAAGATCATGAGTTAACCTCGCAATGCTGAAGCTGCGTGCCCTAAAGTATACGGGATGCGCTGCGTCACCGTCTGAACTGAAAATCTCCGATTACGCGGCGCCGACGTTAACGGCGACATCGTAACCCATGCGTTCGAGTTGCTGGACGAGGCGCCACGGTAGGCGCCCTAGTTCTGACGTTCGATGAAGTGATCGCCCCCGGGTTCGTTGTAGGGCTGGCCGCGTTGTAGCAAGTGGTAGGCGATCACGAGGACGGAGTGGGCACCGCGAGACCGCCTTGTTGTGGTCCATGACGGCCTTGTGATCCGCGTATATTGGGCAGCCAAGTACGTGTCCTTCGTTTGAGCCGCTGCTTGCGCCGATTCCACCAGCGCCGTTCGCAACCACTTCGAGACCTTGCGGGCCTAGCCTGAGAAAACGTTGATGCCGTAGCTGCCATCAATGTCTGTTCAGTTACATTTCAAAGTCTCCGAAAGTGGAGTCGGCGCAATTGGATCACGTTTTTGAGCTCAGCGAAGAGTACTTCGACTTTCTTGCGCTCGCGCCATGATCCCCAGTATGCTTCGGTTCCACTCAGCTCCTTGGCGCGCTGGCGAGCGCATCAGTCGCGATCGTACCCGCGCAGGATCGAGACGATCTGCGCCTCGGTGAATGGAGTCCGTTTCATCGATAGGATCTCCTCGGACTACGTTGGCCGAAATCCTACAGTTGGCGCTGGCCTAATTTACCGATCCAACCTTACGCGGGCCGCCGCCGGCAACTGCGACTTTCGCCTGCTGCGCGGAGTCGATCGAGTAGATGTCTGCCGTCGTCCCGGGCTTGACTAAGCTCGACGTTGCACGTAACGCCACGCGAGCAATCGTGCGCAGCTTTCGCTGCCGTTAGCGAGACCACTCGCGTCAGGTCGGCGTTCACCGAAAATGCCGACAATCGACGCCGGTTGAAAACCAGGCGCTTCGACCGACACCGTATACGTGTCAGGCGGCAAAGAAGGGATCGTGAAATGCCCGCCGCATCCGTTGTCATGGTTGAGGTTTAGGACGGGCTTGCTGCGGTTACTTTTGCTCCCGCAAGCGGCCGATTAATCGGTCGAGTTGGTCACGTGCCGCTCAACGTCCCAGTCGTGCCTGCCAGAACCAATGTTCCCTGACACAGCATCGCGATGAGGGCGAATACGGCAACAAGCGGCTGCACGGTACGTCGCTGCAGCATGCTGCCCTCCTTAATAGAGAAGAGTATTTTCGAAGAGATCCTGAAGCGCCGCTCGGCACCGAGGCCCTCGGCGACGGGTTGCTCGCCGTCACGGTCGCGGCCCGACGCCCCTGCGGCCGTACGCCGCAAGCAGAATAGCGCTAATAGCACCGCTCGCATATCTGTGTCGCGTACGATCAGACGCTATCTAGGACAATCGGCCGACGAGCCCAGCGTTGGGGAACCCCCTAAGAAGCCTGCGTCTGGTTTGTGCTTTTGCAGATTCGCGGTACCGGTAATTGCTCCGCGGTCGTTCGACCATCGTTGCCGGCGGTCAAGTAGAGTTGCGATCCGGGCGGGACCAGGCCATGCGGGACCACCGCGAAAGGAAGCGTCTGCAACTCGCAAGCCGGTCCTTCGCGTGCTGTTCAAAAGTGTTTTTTCCGAAGTCGTCCTCGCCTAGTAAGCGGTTCAGTCACTCCGTAAGGTACGATACCCTGAAGGAGTGTACTTTGTACAGCGCTTGAAGGTGCGTGAAAAATGCGGGAGTTCTCGAGATCCCACCTGCGCGGCGATGTCCTCGACGCGGAGCCGCGTCTGCTCGAGTAGAGACTTTGCGCGCTCCAATCGCAGCGGCAAAAGGTATCCGTAGGGTGTCGCACCCGTGTGTGCCCGGAGCTGACGAGCGCACGTAAACCGGGAGACTCCGACTTCGTCCGCTATGTCTGCCCGCGTAATCTGTTCGCAGGCGTGCAGTTCGATGAACCGTTTAACTCGCTGAACACGCAGCTTGGAAGCCGATTGTTTCGCCAACCCACCGGAAAGAGTCGACGCGTAGTCGAGCAAGACGAATAAGAGAGAGTCGAAGCAAATCGAGGTTCCGGAACCGGAGACCATCTTCATGGTTCCCTTCCGTAGTTGGTCGGAGGGAACGGCTGCACCGCAAACGTAGGCGTTATTGCTCCCTTTCGACGCCTACCTGCAACTACAGACCAAACTGTATGGTGTTTTGTCCAGCGTCAGGATCGGTTGGCGCCGCTGTTGCGGTTGTATGCGAGGGACGGTCGAGGGCATCTACGGCCCTGATCAATGACCTGGAGCCGAAAACTCTCCGTTGGCCTGATTTACCGATCCCATTGTCACGATGATGAGTGCGCGCAAGCCCTTAGCTTAGCGTCAGTCGATTTCAAAGCTCGTGTATACTCTTGGCCGGTTTCCGGCGCGCTGTCGCAACCGACAGTGCGATCCGGAAACCGGCCGGCCGCTGAATACGGGAGCCGGTTAGCTAAAGACCGATATTCGCGCCGACGTACACGCCGAACGGTTGTTGCAGCCATCCCGGCCCGTAGGCGTAGCGCGCCGCGGGCTGGATGCCATTGCCGGGGTTATATGTGTTTCCGATGCCACCCGTGGTGCCGGAGTCTCCGACGTTCTGGACACCGCCTACGAGTCCGCCCTCAACGACTCCGTACGAACACGCACCGCTGACCTTCCACGGTACGCTGGAGCCGCCGAAACACGTATTGACGAGGTTCGAAAGATTCGCCGTCAGCGAAAAGTTCTTCGAAACCTGGTAGGACAACTGGAGGTGCATCAGGAGCTGCGAGGGCTCGACGAAGTCACCGATACCGTCGAACTTACCGGTTTGTCGATTCGGGATGCCGCCCAGGAGCTGACCGCAGGTTGAGGCATCGTACGGCGAGCCGCCGGCGGCCCCGTAGTTATAGCGCGGATCGCCGGTCGCCGACGTTCCCGCCAGAACTCCCGTACACGCCGTCGGATCGATGCCGAGGGTCGCCAGCGGCGAGCCGTAGCGCTGTCCGGCAAAGAACTGCACGATCGGGGTAATCGCGAAGCGCTTCACCTTTTCGTTGAACGTCAGCGAGGCGACGTATGGATAGCCGATCTGGAAGGGGTCAGCGGAGGTGATAGCCGCCGGAATCGTACTATAAGGGATGTATCTGTTCGTGCTGTTGAACTCGTCCGCATTCTGCTCGGGAGCGTTGTAGTACGGGTTCGAGACGAGGCCTGCGGCGCACGCAGCGACGGGCGTACCGCCGCCGATCTGGTTGCCGTGCGCATCGTCGACCGCTGGCGTGTAGCAGGGCGCACCGCCGCCGGCCTTGGTCAGCGAGTTGTAGGCGTTGATCGCATTGACGACCGGGGCCAAGACGGTCGAGCCGTTGGAGAGCCTGTTATACTTGACGTAGCTGTTCGTGTAGGTGAAGGCGAGCTTCGCCGACAGACCGTCGCGCGCGAAATCGCCCTTGTCGAGTTCGAACTCGATACCCCGGGACGTCTGGTTGCCGACGTTGAGGCCCGAGACGAAATTCGTCGCGCGGTTTAGAATGAATTGCTCCGATTCATTTTGGGTTGACCGCAGGAACGGCGAAATCTTGACCGCTAGCTGGTCCGGTAAGGACTGCTCGATCGAGAAGTCGTAATTGTTGGACGCCGCCGGCGGTATTGGATGGTTGGGAGTCGTATAGCCGTACGCCTGAAATCCGTACGTGCCGTAGAGGAGCGCGGGAGCGTTGCTCTGCAGCCCGTCGTACTGCTCGAAGGCCGAATTCGGTGGCTCCGTGTAGCGACCGTAGGCCGCGCGGAACACGGTCTGCGGCGTGATCGAGTACGTGAAACCGAGGCGCGGTTGGAACTCGGGGTAGGTTTGCGTCACGTTGCCGCTGGGATTCGTGAAATTGACCGCGCTCGTGCCCGTGGGACAGGCCGCGCCGAAGGTCGGCCTGGTCGCGAGCGACTGGTTGACTGGATTCTCGCACACCTCGCTGTTGTAGGCCTTGTACCAGAAAGCGCGCGCGGGGCCGCCCGACGTGTTGCCGCCGATGTATTGATAATCGTCGAGCCGCAGCCCGACGTTGACCGACAGCTTGTCATTGGGGCGGATCTGATCGTTGAGCGAGGCACCGAAGAACTGCGGCGTGACGTTGTTATACGTCGCGTATTGGCCGTTCCCGATGACGAGGTATTTGCACGGACCGCTACCGCAGGTCGTAGCGGTAATCGGCGCGACCGTACCGTTGTACGCCTGCTGGAGCGTTGCATACTGGGCTCCTCCGGGGTTGCCGGCGCTCTTCGCGGTCGCCGCGCTGTACGCGTTATAGCCAGTCGGGCTCGCGAGGCAGTTGACCGCCGCGCCTGCCGGGCTATAGCAGACACCGTTCGTCGGATTGTTGCCATCCACCAGCACGCCGATCGCGGTGCGAGAGTTCGCGGTATCGGGGCCATACAGTCCATTGATATATTCCGTGTTGTTGTCGCGCACGAGGGTCGCCTTGGTGTAGTCGGCGTCGATGCTCAGCAGGTTTTGGGGGTTCAGCTGATCGTTGAATTGGAAGCCCCCGCCACGCGCGTGCGACGACAGTTCGTAGTCTCCACTGATCGCGCCGTTTGGGACGAAGGCGGAATTCGGTCCGGTATTGAGCCAGTCCGAATAGAACGAGTAGCCGTATACGCGGAAGAACGCCGCCGGGCCGAGCGTCTTGGTGTATTGCAGCTTCGCGATCACTTGATTGTTGTTGAAGCCGTCCCGAAGAGCCGGGTTGATTTGGTCGTCGAACGTATGGGCCGGAGCGTTCGGGAAAGAATAGATCGACGCGTACTGATGATAGTTCGCCGGCAAGAATCCACCCGTCGGAAGATTCAGCTGGTAGCCGTCGGTGTAGGTGAAGGTATTCGGCTTGCCGTTGGGGAGGAAAGCCGGGGCGCCATTGTAGGCCACGTTGACCGCCTGCGCAAGCCCGATCCCTCCGAGATCGTTAGCGGAGCTGTAGACTTGTGTGCTGAGCGCACTGTTATCGTACAGGACCTGGATGTCGTCGCGGGACCCATCCTTGTGCGGGAGGTAGTAGTGCAGGTTGATGACCGCATCGCGGTCGGCAACTTGCGATTGGAGGAACGCCGTGGCCGGCAAGAATAATTGACCCTGCGGCGTGTACGCCCCGTTGATGTAGCATGACGGCGCCACAGCCTGCGAATACGTGCCTGGAGCGCCGCAGGGGACGCCAGACGCATAGCCGTTTTGCGTCGATAAACTGGCGCCGTCGTACTGGTCGTCGTATCGCTGGCTTTGATTGTAGCCGCCGAGCCCGACGTAGTACGACAGACGATTGTTGAGCGTCGTTCCGCTGTCCTCGAAGCTGAACTTATGGTAGTACGGCGAACCGATGGCGCCGGTAACCGTCGTGTAGCCCGGAATCGTGCCGGTCTTGATGACTTGGTTGATGAATCCCGACAACCCCTCGGAGGGGCTCGACGGTGGCGGTGCGCCGGTATAGACTTGCAGCTCCTGCTGCCCAAGTGACGACGTCGCGCCCGAAGGGTAGTTGTCGAAGGAACGATTGATCGGGATACCGTCGAACTGATAGCCGATTTCATTGTAGTTGCCGCCGCGAATCGAGAGCGCCGGAGTGGCGCCGATGTAGCCGGACGCACCCGGCGCGACCGCGACGCCCGGCACCGTCGAAAGCGCCGAGAACGCCGAGTCTAGCGTTCCGCCGCCGCCGGCAGCTGCGAGTTTCGCCTGCTGCGTGGGGTTGACCGCGTAGACGTCGGCCGTCGTCCCCGGCTTGACCAAACTCGTCGATGCACGCGAGGCAACGCGAGCGATCGTGCGTAGCGATTTGACCGCCGTGAGCGAGACCACTCGCGTCTGGTCGGCGTTGACCGAAACGCCGGCCTCCGCGGTCGGCTGAAAACCCGACGCATCGACCGACACCGTATACGTGTCGGGCGCCAGGGAGAGAAGCGTGAAGTGACCGCCGGCATCGGTTGTCGCGGTCAAGGTTTGGGACGGGCTCGCCGCGGTCACTTTTGCTCCCGCGAGCGGCCGATTATCGGTCGTGTTGGTCACCGTGCCCGTCAACGTTCCCGTCGTGCCTGCCAGAACCGATGTTCCCTGACAAAGCATTGCGACGAGCGCGAAAACGGCAACGAGCGACTGCACGGTACGTCGGTGCAGCATGCTGTCTCCTTAGAAGAAGAGTGTTTTCGAAGAAACCCTGAAGCGCCGCTCGGCACCGAGGCCCTTTGTGACGGGTTAGTCGCCGTCACGATCGCGGCCGCGATGCCCCTGCGGCCGTGCGCCGCCAACAGATAGCGCGCGGTAGCGCTATTTTAGCAGCCCTCGCATATCTGTGTCGCGTACGACCGGACGGTTTTCTAGGACAATCGGCCGACGATGTCAGCCTTGCGGACCCGCTAACAATGCCGGCGTCTGGTTTGTGCTTTGCGCCGCTGCGTAACCGGCGTTGATCAGCATGATCCGCCACAACTCGATCGACTTGGCGATTCACTCGGGGCATTAATCGAGGAGCTGGCTGCGTCGAAGGAAGATTTCCTCGTGAGTGCTGCAGAAAAGCGATGGCTTCGTCTTCGCGGACAGCGTCTTAAGGGGCGGCGAGGACCGCTGCAAACGCTTTCGCGGTGACGAGTGTCGAGGACTTGGCGTTTATTGATGACCGTGCCAGGCGGCTTAATCTGCTTGCGAATGATAGCCCTGTAAACGCGATCGGCGGAGCGAAGGAGCTAGTCGAATCGCTCTGTCGGACCGTCTTGCGCCTTCTCGGCGAGCCGCTCCCTGGAAAAACAACTGACCTCGCCGATACCGCCAAAACGACGCTCGACGCCCTCGACCCGATCTCGGTAGGTATCGACGACGCGAAAGAACTCGCCGACCTCGTCCGTAGATGTCTTCAACAGTTGTGCACCGTCGTTGCTAGTCTCGGTGAACTGCGAGCCTTATACGGTTCGGGGTCATGGGTGCGACGGCGAATGGAAAGGTCTTTCACCCCGTCATGCTCGACCGCGGTCTGTGCGGCCGTCACCTTCGCCGGCTTCGTGCAGAAACGTACGCGGAGCGCGCCGCGTTGAAAAACCGTTGACGGCGCTGAGAACGGTGGATAGCGCAAGGAATTTATGAAATGCTGCCTTCTGTATGTCCGAAATGGTGAGACAGCGCCGTTTTAGCGTCGGGCGCGACAACTAGATCGTGAGCAGCCAGACGCGACGCAGTTTCACTGACCGTTCGCGCCGGATCGCTCACGATCAAGTCGCGGGCGTCCTGCCGCCTCCATTCAGATAGCCGCCTCACGAAGAGCCTTTTTCGGGACGCCGGTCCCGCAATCGAAACGAAAGACTTGACGCCGGCCGCTTGACACCGGCCATGAAAGTTGGTACCGTACCGACCAGGCGGTATGAAAACTTCAACAGGTCCTGCGCTACGGCCGGATACGAGGACGAAGCTGCTCGATGCGGCCTTGCGGGTGATCCGTACCAAGGGCTACGGGGCGTCAACCGTCGACGACATCTGTCAGGCAGCAGGCGTTAGTAAAGGCAGCTTTTTCCACCACTTCGTGAGCAAGGAGGATTTGGCGCTCGCCGCGGCAGCCCACTTTTCAGCTGGCGCGGACGCGCTGTTCGCCGCGGCGCCATATCGCGACGTTGCGGACGCGCGTGAACGCCTCTTGGCCTATGTCGATCTGCGCTCGTCGATGCTGCGCGGTGAACTCCCGGATTTCACATGCCTGCTCGGCACGATGACGCAAGAAACATACCAGTCGCATCCTGCGATCCGCCAGGCATGCGACGAGCACATTCGCCATCACGCATCGGACGTCGCTCGCGATATCGCCGACGCGAAGCAAGCGTACGCCCCGGCGGCGCCTTGGAGCGCGGAGAGTCTGAGCCTGTTTACACAGGCGGTCATTCAAGGCGCGTTCATCCTCGCAAAAGCGCATCAGGATTCCGCGGTTGCCGTCGATTGTCTCACGCATCTGCGTCGCTATATCGAAACGCAATTGCCTGCACGAACTTCCACTCGATCTTCATCGAAAAGAAACTGATCATGCAACTCAGACCGATGCGGCAGAACTGCGCGTATTCATCTGCCGAAAGCGCCTTATAATAACGATGACGTGCTGTTTTCTTTTCGCGGCGCAAAACAAAGTGGCACCACGTGCCGGCGCTCAATTGGTTCTTGGCACGTTGACTTCGCTGACCTATGATGGAGACGGTGCCATGCATGAACGATCGGCCCGCGGTTGGCGGAAGATGACATGAGAATTCGCTTGAGTGATGCAAGCGGCGGTCAGAAATCGTAAACATGCAACTTCGCAAGCCGGTCGTTGCAGCGTATGGTTGGGATGCGTCGTTCCAGCCTCGCCTTCATGGCCTCGGCGGTATCGATGTCGAGTCGGTCGGCTCGTCCGCGGCTCAGACGGACGAGCCACCCACGACGGTGATCATCGTAAACCTCAGCCGATCCGCAATGCGAGCCGCGGCCAAGGCAATGGGCCTTGATGCGCAAGCGGAGTATCCTGGATCGGCGCTCGCCGGCGAACTGGACGGGATGGGTTTAGCATTGGCTGCGCAGTTGCTCCACCGCTGCGGGCCCGCGGGAACAGGCCAGATGCAGAGTGGACTCCCCAAACGCCGATTGAACCGCGTCGTGGATTACGTTCGCGAGCACCTCTCGCACGACTTATCACTAACCGAACTCGCGCGTGTCGCCGACATGAGTCCATCGCACTTTAAAGTGCTTTTCAAGCAATCGCTGGGCGTGCCCGTTCATCAGTACGTTATCCGCAGCCGCGTCGAATATGCGATCGAACTTCTTATCGCTGACAGGCTGCCGCTTAAGGACATCGCCTTGCAAGCAGGCTTCGCCGATCAAAGCCATATGGCACGCTGCGTGCGGCGCCTTACCGGAATGGCACCAAGCGCCCTAAAACGCAAGGTAAGTTAGCGGTAGATCGCGCCAACTTTCTCACGGTACGGGGCACATCGAAGCGCGGGACGCCGTCACGATGCGTCGAAGCTCGTAATGCTGCGCAGCTACGAGATCGATGTCGATTGGGTGGAGACGCGGCAGAGCCAGATTTCATGAAGGTAGTGGCGCCGCTTCGGGGCGCGTTGAAAAAACGGCCACATCGCTCCCGCAGCAACGCCTCGGCGAGCGGGGCTAGCAGCGCGTTCTGGACGAGCGTGACCATCGATCGGTCCTCCGGTGAGCCGTTGCAACGCCAGCTTTACGATCAGTTGCGCGAGGCGATTTTGGTGGGAGCCTTGCGCTCGGGGACGCGCTTGGCATCATCACGCGCCCTCGCATCGGAAGTGGGCTGTTCGCGTAACACGGTGCTCGCAGTGGTCGCGCAATTGACGGCCGAAGGCTATCTTGCGAGCGAGCGAGGATCGGGCGTCTTCGTTGCCGACGACTTTCCGGACGAGTTGCTGAGCGTTCCGGCGCCGCCGTCCGACTGGCCGTTGGTAGAACGTTGCCGGCACCCTCCCGAGCTCTCGCGGCGCGGCAAGACGCTGGCAGCAACCCTTGTGGAGCACCCGGCACCCTGGCACGCTCCATTTGCAACCCTCACGCCCGACGTCTCGCTGTTTCCGCTGACCACGTGGAACCAACTCGCCAATCGGGAGTGGCGCGATCACGGCAGTTTCTTCCTGAAGCAAGCCGATGCGCGTGGGTTCGAACCATTACGCATTGCTATCGCGGACTATTTGCGCGCGACACGCAACGTCGTTTGCGGCGCGTATCAGGTCATCATCACGGCCGGCTCGCAGCACGGCACCGACCTTCTGGCGCGGCTGTTGCTTGACCACGACGATTGCGTCTGGGTCGAAGATCCCGGCTATCTAGCGATCCGCGCGCTCTTTCGTGCGGCAGGCGCGCGTGTCGTTTCCATCGCCGTCGACGAGGGCGGGATGGTGCTGCCGCAACCGGGCAGCCGCATCGCGCCTCCGCGTCTGATCTACGTCTCGCCGTCGCACCACTATCCGACCGGCGTGACGATGACGCTGCGCCGGCGTCTAGAGTTTCTCAACTACGCAGAGCACGTGGGCGCCTGGATTCTTGAAGACGATTACGATAGCGAGTTTCGCTATGAAGGTCGGAGGCTCGCCGCACTGCAAAGCTTGAACTCGGCCGCGAGTGCCCGCGTCATCTACATGGGCACGTTCACCAAAGCGCTCTTTCCGGCGATTCGGCTGGGCTATCTCGTCGTCCCGAGCGACCTGGCGCACACGTTTGCACGCGGACGATCGGTGATCGACATACCACCGTCGATCGTCGCGCAGCCCGCTCTGGCCCGCTTCATTGCAGAAGGCCATCTCGCAGCGCACATCCGGCGGATGCGGCGCATATATCGCGGGCGCCACGAAGCACTCGTCGCCGCCCTCGCCCGGCACGCGACCGCACTCTTGCATATCGAACCGGATCAGGCGGGCATGCACCTTCTCGCACGGTTCACACCGGAACTCGCGGCGCGCTACGACGACGTAACGGCAGCGCAGCGTCTCTGCGAACGCGGTCTCAACGCTCAGCCCTTGTCGATGTTCTATGCGAAGCCGAGTAGGGATAACGGCTTCCTCTTAGGTTATGCCTGCGCCGACGAAGCGGCTCTCGAACGAGCCGTCGTGACGATGGTCTCCGTGCTCTGCGAGTAGCCGTCGGCCACACCGTCATAGGAATTACACTCCGCTCTACGACGGACGCTCTTACGCTCGCAGATGCGCGCCGACTAATCTTAGAATACGCGGCATCGCTTCCGTTCCGAACTTGCTTGCAACATTTCGACGAAGAGATTCGCGACCTTTCCGGGATGCTATGCAGCGCCTGGTGGAACGCTTCTGATCGCATACGTCGACGGCACCGCGGCGGAGTGGTCGCCTTGCGTCCGTTGGCTAATCCGGGCGTTTGCGAAGTGAAGCGGCTCTATGTGCCGTCCGCTTTCCAAGGTTATAGAATCGGCGACCAATTGGTCGTCGCGCTCATTACAGAGGCGCGGACGCGCGGTTATCACCGGATGCGTTTAGACTCCTTACGTCGGTACGCCGGACGCTTCTTCGATTTCGCGGAACAAGGCGCACGCCGGAACGGCTGCTTTGACCGGTGCCGGACTTCCGTGCCCCGGCAGCGCAAACTTCCCGCCAGCACTGCCCAAAGGACGTGCGGTCCTCGTACGCCGGATCTTCTCGGATATCACCGCAAACGCGTACTCCTTCCAACAAGCGTACTCAAACGACGGCGGAACGACCTGGGAGCTGAACTGCGTCGCCCATCTGACGCGCCTCAGCACTTTAGCTCCGTCCGAAGAAGCGCTGTCGGTTGCCGATACATCGCAGGATTTCAACTTCAACTACGGCACGTGGACGACGCACATCAAGTCGCTTCATCAAGCGCCCGACAGGTCGAAGACGTGGAACCAACTCACCGGCACCGTTGCTGTGCGTAAAATCTGGAATGGCCGCGCGTTCATGGAACAGATCATGGCCGCCAAACGCGAGCGGAGGTTTCGAGGGCCTAACGCTTTTTCTGTACGACCCGCAGTCGCATCAATGGAGCCAAACGTACGCCGACCGCGGCGACGGTACGTTCGATCCGTCGATGATCGGCGAATTCAAAGACGGTCGCGGCGAATTGATTGGTCAAGGCCGCTACGGGGGCAAGGCCGTCCCGATGCGCGATGCTTGGTCGGACATCACGGCCGACGCGCACCATTTCGAAGTTGCATACTCGGACGACGGTGGGCGGCACTGGCAGCCAACGTTTATCGCCGCCCTCAGGCGCACCGGTCCGGGACTCTAGCTCATATGTTGGCGGACAGTCTTGCGAGCACTTCACGATGGCGAAAGCCAGGCAACAAACCAACCCAAACTATTCGCGATGTCGCTCTTGGTGGCCGCGTCCCCATGTTTTGAGGTCCTCGATGAGGGGGAGCACCGAGCGCCGGTACTCGGTAAGTAAGTACATCACCGGCGCACGCACGCGTCGGGTTAGGGTACGCTCGACGATGCCGTCGGCGATCAGTTCCCCGAGCTGTTCGGTCAGAACCTTTGGCGACATGTTCGAAATATCCGCACGCAGCGTCGTGAAGTGCACAGGGCGCTCAGCGAGCAGATAGACGATGATAACCTGCCATTTGCCGCCGATGGCTGCCAGAGCGGCGGTAAGGGGACAACCGCTCACAGGGTTGGCGCGGGGCGCGTGGATCATCGTTACCTCCGTGTAACATCTGGTGCGGCTTCGCGTCGTCCGCTACCATGGGGCTATCTATTGAAGCCGGGCGTCCTCTCATTCGCCATTCCTCGTACTGTGCGTGGTGGCACGCGCAGCGCCCGTCCCGCACGACGGCCGACATGATTTCGATTTTGAGACAGGGACGTGGAGAATCCAGATTCACCGCTTAGTTCACCCCTTAACGGGCTCCCACGAGTGGGTCAGTCCGACTGGCTATGTCCACATCGTACGACCGGTATGGGGCGGCCGAGCCAGCCTGGCGCAACTCGAGGTAACGACGCCGGCGCCGCACTACTTGGGCTTGCTGCTACGCCTGTATAACGCGAGACTTCACCGATGGAGCATTTACTGGGCCAGCAGCGACGACGACACGGTCGACCCGCCGCTGACCGGAACATTTAGCAATGGCCGCGGTGAATTTATGAATCAAGAAACGTACGGCGGGAAGCAAATCGATGTGCGCTGGTAACGGTCGTCGAGATTTGACCCCTAGCGGTCGTTGAGATTTGACCCCTCCCCTGAGAAGAGGTGCGGCCTTCCGAAGGACGCGGCAATCGCCGCCCCGCGGAAGGAGCATGTGGAGGTTGGTCACGTTGGACGTCTGGGAGACAAT
>JAABUX010004622.1_pt1 | contig 17325 bp, 15 predicted proteins | sample 5561851 | NCBI WGS metagenome assembly JAABUX01 (sample SAMN10711883, study PRJNA513361) | rock metagenome | isolation source: Antarctica rocks | place: Antarctica: Victoria Land, Richard Nunatak red sandstone | collected 2016-01-03 | reverse complement strand
GCTGACCCGCCTGGTGAACGGATGGCCGCAGGCGCGCATCGACGAACTCCTGCCATGGCACCGGGCCACCCCAAAACCAGCCTGACCGTCAAGCCACCATCGGTAGGGCCACAGAGCAACGCTTACCCAGCACCGCGTGGACGCTGCGGCCGACCACGCAGGCCTGGTCCGGGTGAGCATGCACCGGCAGCAGCGGGCGGGCGCAGCCGGGGTTCACCGCCAGCCATACATCGGCCAGGGAGATGTCGGCCGGCAGGCGCGCCAGCTCCGCCCCGCCAGGGCCACGACGGACGCGCAGCAGCCCGGCCCGCGCCAGCAGGCCGGTGATGCGCCGCACCACCACCGGGTTGGTGTTCACGCTGCGCGCCAGGCGCAGGCTGGTGGCCGGCCCCTCCATGCGGCAGGCCAGCAACAGCAGGATGTGGATGGCGACGGCAAACCGCGTGGCGACCATCGGGGCATGTAAGCCCGTATGGCCCACAGGTTCCAGCCCCGCTTGGCGCGGTCTCCCCGCCGCGTATGATAAGGGGCATGGACCTGCCCCCCGAACTGAGCCTTCCCGAACGGTCCCTGCTGGTCCGCCGGGCCGCCGCGCGATTGTGCGTGCAGATGGGATGGTCGCCGGTGCACGAGGTGCCGCTGCCCAACCACCGCCGGGCCGATATCCTGGCGCTGCGCGGAGATGGCGGCTTCGTCTGCATCGAGGTGAAGTCCGGCGTGCGGGATTTTCAGACCGACAGCAAGTGGCCGGAGTACCGCGAGTTCTCCGACGCGCTGTACTTCGCCGTCGATGGCGATTTCCCGCTGGCGCTGCTGCCGGAGGACACCGGCCTGATCGTCGCCTGCGGGTTGGAGGCGGAGATCGTGCGGGACGCGCCGCCGCATCCCCTTGCCCCGGCCCGGCGCCGCGCCTTGCTGCACCGCTTCGCCACGCTGGCCGCCCAGCGCCTGGCCTGGCTGGAGGACCCGGAGTCGATGAGCAGCCTACGGGTGGCGCTGCGGTCGGAGTAGGCGGCCGCGGCTTGCCTGGCCATGCGCCTGCGACGGCAACCCTGAAGACTGCACGGCCGGGCTGGCTCGATGGCACGGCACGACCCAGACGCAGCATGGCAAAGCGATCGGGGTAAACCTAACCTTAACTGGGCTAATGTACGGAACTGCATTTATCTGCGGCAATTCCCAAGCATTACAAATAATAACGATGTTTCTTATTGGGTTGCTAGGAGGAAAAACAGTACTACGTAGCAGATTGCTCCGGTGAGAGCGGTTATCGCACTGGAGTGCAGGATGCAGGACTTCCACTGGACGCCCGCTGACAACGGCGCTCTTGTCTCACAGAGCGGCCTGTGCCGGCTGACGGTTGCCACCATTGGCGGTTCGCCCAGGTTCCTCGTGCATCGCCAAACACCGGATGGTGCGGGCCGCGCTGCCCCGCTGGTGGCATCGGGAACACGACCCAACGCTCACTCCGCAATGGCCGCCGCCGAAGCAGCGGCCAACCGCCTCGCCATGCCGGGAGTCCTGCGGGCAGACACCAAACGATAAGCGGCACGGAAAACAGAGGCACAGGAACAGACGCGGGAGAAGCGGCCCTGCGTTGGTCAGCCGTGGCGCCAGAGGGGTCGGATGTGCGGCTACATGCCCGCCGCGGCCCGCCGCTCCATTGTCCGTGCGGCGAAGTGTCGGGACAGCCGCGCAACGGCCTCATCCAGCACCGCATCACGCTTGCAAAACGCGAACCGCGCGTAGTGGCCCGGCGCATCTCCCTCATAGAACGCCGAGACTGGGATCGCCGTCACCCCTGCCTGTTCGGTGATATGCCGGCAGAACGCCACATCGTCGCCATGGAACCCCAACGGGCTGAAATCGGCGGTGACGAAGTAGCTCCCCATGGACGGCAGCACGCCGAACCCGATGGCCGTCAGCCCCGCCGAAAGCCGGTCCCGCTTCGCCCCAAGGTCTGCTCCCAGCGCGGCAAAGTAGTCGTCCCCCTTGGCCAGCCCGACTGCCACGGCGCGTTGCAGGTTGGGCGGCGTGGTGAAGGTCAGGTTCTGGTGCGCCTTGGCGACGATGCCGCACAGCGCCGCCGGGCCAGTGACGTAGCCGATCTTCCAGCCGGTCAGGCTGAACGTCTTGCCCGCGCTGCCGATCCGCAGGCAGCGGTCCGCCATGCCGGGCAGGGTCATGAGCGGGATGTGCCGCCAGCCATCGAACGTCAGGTGCTCGTAAACCTCGTCGCAAATGGCGTAGGCGTCGTGCTTGGCGACCAGGTCGGCGATGAAGGCCAGCTCGGCGCCGGTGAACACCTTCCCCGTCGGGTTCATCGGCGTGTTCAGCAGGATGGCCTTGGTGCGCGGCCCGAACGCGGCGGCCAACTCTGCCCGCGGCAACTCCCACCGCGGCGGCTGCAGGCGGACCAGGCGCGGGATGGCGCCCAGCAGGCGGACGACGGGCAGGTAGGTGTCGTATAGCGGCTCGATTAGCACGACCTCGTCGCCGGGGTTGAGCAACGCGATTAGGCTGGCGGTGATCGCCTCCGTCGCGCCGGAGGTGACGACGATCTGCGTCGCCGGGTCCACGTCCAGGCCGTAGAAGCGCTGGTTCGCCATGGCGACAGCCTGTCGCAGCTCGGGCACGCCAGTCAGCGGCGGATACTGGTTGCGCCCGTCGCGCAGGGCGTCGGCAGCGGCCTGCAGCACATCTGCGGGTCCGTCGGTATCAGGAAAGCCTTGGCCCAGGTTGATCGCCCCGTGCTGCGTCGCCAGCGCCGACATGACGGTGAACACGGTCGTGCCCATGGCGGACAGCATGTGGTTGGCGGGCTTCATGGGCGGGGACCTCCGGGGGCGGGCGCGGCAAGCCGCATTATGTAGGCTGTGCGGCGCGGCTTCAACGTGCCCATGCCCTGGGCAATCCCGCGCAAGGTTTGCACAAGCTGGGGCAGGTCCGCGTGAACGGGCGCGGTTGAGCCACCAGCTTCACGGGGCGGCCGCCTCCAGCATGAGAAGGCTGCTTGCCCCTCTCCCGGAGTGAGAGGGAGCCTGTGCGGTTCTTGAGCCATATGCAATCGCCCCCTGCCCGGAGGCGGAGGGAGTCACGGTGATCCCTTCGTCAAGAGCGATTGCCCGGGCCCGATCCAGGGCCGAGTTGCCGGCTGGCACAGCCCATGCAAACCTCCCGCCCCGTCCACCCGGCCATTGCGGGCGACGGCCAGCAATCAAAGGAGGACGCCGGGCGGCCCGCCCGGCGGAAAACGCATGAAGAAGATCGAGGCGGTCATCAAGCCGTTCAAGCTGGACGAGGTGAAGGAGGCGCTGCACGAGGTCGGCCTGCAGGGGATCACCGTGGTGGAGGCCAAGGGCTTCGGCCGCCAGAAAGGTCATACGGAGCTGTATCGCGGCGCCGAGTACGTGGTCGATTTCCTGCCCAAGGTGAAAATCGAGGTTATCTGCGAGGACGATGTGGCCGAGCGCGCGGTGGAGGCCATTGTCAACGCCGCCCGAACCGGCCGCATCGGCGACGGCAAGATCTTCGTCAGCACCATCGACGAGGTGGTCCGCATCCGCACCGGCGAGCGAGGCCGCGACGCGATCTAATCAAGCGGGTTAACGCAGCTTCCGGCACCGCCGGGGCTGGACTACACGAAACCACCGGGCTGCGCGGGGCGGCCGGGACGAGGAGGACGAGCTAGGATGGCAACCGAGAGTAAAACCGCCGCCGACGTCATGGAGATGATCCGTGAGAACTCGGTGGAGTTCGTGGACCTGCGCTTCACCGACCCGCGCGGCAAGTGGCAGCACACGGCGCAGCACATCTCCACCATCGACGAGGATGCCTTCCGCGACGGCATCATGTTCGACGGCAGCAGCATCGCCGGCTGGAAGGCCATCAACGAGAGCGACATGATCCTCATGATGGACCCGGACACGGCCGTCATGGACCCGTTCGCCGCCAAGCCCAGCCTGATCCTGTTCTGCGACATCTTCGAGCCCAGCACCGGCCAGCCCTACGCCCGCGACCCGCGCAGCACCGCCAAGAAGGCGATGGCCTACGTGCAGTCGAGCGGCATCGGCGACACCGTAATGTGCGGCGCCGAGGCCGAGTTCTTCGTGTTCGACAGCGTGCGCTTCGGCACCGGCCCGAACTACAGCACCTACCACATCGACAGCGTCGAAGGCCCCGACGCCAAGATGAAGGACTACCCCGAGGGTAACATGGGCCACCGCCCGGCAGTGAAGGGCGGCTACTTCCCGGTCCCCCCCGTGGACACCGAGAGCGACCTACGCGCCGAGATGCTATCCAGCATGGGCGAGATGGGCCTCCCCATCGAGAAGCACCACCACGAGGTCGCGCAAAGCCAGCACGAGCTGGGCACCAAGTTCGGCCCGCTGCTGACGATGGCCGACCAGATGCAGATCTACAAGTACTGCGTGCAGAACGTCGCCCACAGCTACGGCAAGACCGCGACCTTCATGCCGAAGCCGATCTACGGCGACAACGGTTCCGGCATGCACACCCACCTCAGCATCTGGAAGGACGGCAAGCCCGCCTTCGCCGGCAACGGCTACGCTGACCTGTCGGAGATGTGCCTGTACTTCATCGGCGGCATCATCCGCCACGCCAAGGCCTGCAACGCCTTCACCAACCCAAGCACCAACAGCTACAAGCGGCTGATTCCCGGGTTCGAGGCGCCGGTGCTGCTGGCCTACTCCGCCCGCAACCGCTCGGCGTCCTGCCGCATCCCCTACACCACCAACCCGAAGGCCAAGCGGGTCGAGGTGCGGTTCCCCGACGCCACGGCGAACCCCTACCTCGCCTACTCCGCGCTGCTGATGGCCGGGCTCGACGGGATCAAGAACAAGATCCACCCGGGCGACCCCATGGACAAGGACCTGTACGACCTGCCCCCCGAGGAGCTGAAGGGCATCCCTACCGTCTGCGGCAGCCTGCGCGAGGCCCTGGGCGCGCTGGAGGCCGACCACGAGTTCCTGCTGGCCGGCGACGTGTTCAGCAAGGAGCAGATCGAGAGCTACATCGAGCTGAAGTGGACCGAGGTGTACCGCTTTGAGCACACCCCGCACCCGGTCGAGTTCGAGATGTATTACTCGGCTTGATGCAACACGGAGCCTTCGGCACGTTCGCTGAGGGCTCTACCGTTGGAGTCGAATGGATCGTTTATGCCAGCCGCCTGTATGGACCCGGCCGTTTGCAGCTTTTGAAAGTCCACCGCCATGAACAAGCCGCTGCTGCTCGCCACCTGCGCCGCCCTGATTGGGCCGGCTGCCGTCCGCGCGCAACAGGTCACGACGCCGCCAGAGCAGACCGGCCTGCCCGGCAGCCCAGCCGCGGCGCCGGCCCCTGCCGACAAGCCCTACGTGGCGCCCGCCAACCTGCATGAGTGGGCCAGCAGCATCAAGCTCGACCTGCAGCTTGACGGCGGCATCACCGGCAACGTGGACGACCCGAAGAACCGCCGCAACTTCGGCCGCCTGTTCGACGACCTCAGCAACCGCCCAGTGTTCAACCAGGGCCTGCTGACCCTCCACCGCGATGTGGACCCGAAGGCGACCAGCATCGACGTCGGCTTCAAGCTGCAGATGATGTACGGCTCGGACGCGCGCATCGTCCACACCCTGGGGGTGTTCGACCAGCTCATCCACGACCGAAACCAGATCGACGTGACGGAGGCCACCGTCTCCGTCCGCTTCCCCGACCTGTTCGCCGGCGGCATGGACCTGAAGGCCGGCATCTACCCGACGCCGCTGGGCTTCGAGCTGATCGACCCCAAGACCAACCCGTTCTACTCCCACTCCTACATCTTCAACTACGGCCTGCCGTTCAAGCACACCGGGGCGTTGGCGACGGCGCATGTGTCGGACACCATCGACCTGTATCTGGGCATCGACAGCGGCACCAACGTCGCCATCGGCTACGGTAACGGCGACAACAACAACCGCCCCGGCGGCATCGCAGGAATCGGCTACAACGCGCCCGGCGGCAAGTTCACCATCCTCGCGCTGACCCACATGGGTCCGGAAGACAGCAAGCGGAACACGCCCTTCGCCAACAGCGCCATGCGCTACTACAACGACTTCGTCGCGACCTGGAAGACCACGGACAAGCTGACGCTGACGACCGAACTCAACTACGTCCAGGAGGACGGCTTCAACGCCAATGCCTACGGTGCGGCCTTCTACGCCTCCTATGCGCTGAACGACTCGATCACCCTGAACGGCCGCGGCGAGGTCTTCCGCGACAACAACAACTTCTTCGTCAACAACCCCATTGGCAACCTCGACTACGTGGCGGCCGAGCGTGGCACGGCGTCCAACTTCATCGTAGCACCCCAGGCCGGCACCTACTCCGAGATCACGGCCGGGTTCACCTACAAGCCATCCGGCCTGCCATCGGCCATCAGCACCCTGCTGGTCCGGCCGGAAGTCCGCTACGACCGTGCCTTGAACCATGACCGGCCGTTCATCGACGGGCGGAACCGGGACCAGGTGACGCTGGCGGCGGACGTGATCCTCGGCTTCTGAGGCCCGCCTGCTGCGAGAGGTTTCGCTCTACCCAGCCGTCAAGCGGTTCCTGGCGGGCCGGGGCTACGAGGCAAAGGGCGAGGTCGGCGGGTGCGATGTGGTGGCGGTCCATGTCGGCGCCACCGCGGGCGACAAACCGCTTCTCGTGATCCTGGAGATGAAGCTCGGCTTCACGCTTGAGTTGGTTCTGCAGGGCGTTGACCGCCTCGCCATGGCGGATCAGGTTTGGTTGGCCGTCGCGGCGACGCAGCGCGGGCGGGACCGGGACCGCCGGGTATCGAAGCTCTGTCGTCAGCTCGGCTTCGGCTTGCTGGCCGTCCACCCCGGACGCGGCGAGGCCGAGGTGCTGGCCGAGCCTGGTCCATACCACCCCCGGTCAAATCCCCGGCGGCGCCGGGCCTTGCTGGTGGAGCATGCCGCCCGGCGCGGTGATCCTTCCCCTGGCGGCACGCGTGGCGTGCCGGTCGTGACCGCCTACCGGCAGGAAGCCCTTGCGTGCGCGGCGGCGCTGGCCGCTGCACCCAAGCGGCCGCGCGACTTAGTGCCCCAGATGCCTAGGGCCGGCTCCATCCTGTTGCGTGACGTTTACGGCTGGTTCAATCGGGTAGAGCGGGGATTGTATGCGCTCTCCCCCGCAGGTCAGGCCGCACTCGAACGCTGGGGTGCCGATGAGCCTGCTCCCTCTCCCGGCGGGAAGAAGGAGGCCATCTCAACCCCGATCCGTTGACCTTAGCTGCGCCGACGGCGGGACGGCGACGCCGTGCCGAAACTGCACGACGCCGCGACCCCGGCGCAGATCACGCCCAACGCCGCCGGCAACAGCCAGAGCGGCCGAACCAGCAAGGGCTGCGCCAGCTTCTCCCACGCCCAATCGGGGCTATGCGCGCGAAGCCAATCGGCCGTGGCCACGCTCATGCTCACCAACCCCTGGCCGAGCGTCATGCCAAGCGGCGTCAGGGTGGCGATTGCCACGGCCGCCACCAGAAGCAGTGCCGCAAGGACGATGAAGATGCGGGCGATGATCACATGAACAGCCTTTCCGACGCGAGACCCGAGTACAGCCCGGCTACCTGCTCACCATAGCCGTTATAGATCAACGTCGGCACTCGCTGATCGTTGCCGATCAACCGCTCGGTGGCCTGGCTCCAGCGGGGATGCGGGACGGCCGGGTTGACGTTGGCCCAGAAGCCATATTCTTCCGGCTGGATGCCCTCCCAGAAGGTAGTCGGGCGCTTGTCGGTGAACGTGACCTTCACGATGGACTTGACCGACTTGAAGCCATACTTCCACGGCAGCACCAGCCGGATCGGCGCACCGTTCTGCTTGGGGATAGTCTTACCGTACAGCCCTGTGGCCAGGAACGGCAGGTCGTTCATCGCCTCCGCCATCGTGACGCCCTCGACATAGGGCCACTCGAACTGGCTGCTCCGCAGGCCCGGCATGGTCTTCGGGTCGGCCAGGGTAGTGAACACGACGTACTTGGCCGCGGAGGCCGGGTCGGCAAGCCGCACGAAATCCCGCAGCGGGAAGCCGGTCCAGGGCACCGTCATCGCCCATCCCTCAACGCAGCGATGGCGGTAAACCCGCTCCTCCAACTGCACCTGCTTCATCAGGTCGTCGAAGCCGATGGTCTTGGGCGTGGTAACCAGGCCGTCAATCTCAATGGTCCATGGCGCGACCGGCAAGCGCTGAGCAGCGCGCGAGATCGACTTGTCGGTGCCGAACTCGTAGAAGTTATTGTAGGTCGTCGCGTCGCGCTCAGGGGTGACCTCCCGGCCGGGGTCGTACTTAGCGTTTCGAGGAGCGCCCTGGGCGTACGCAGCGCCGGGCAGGCCGATGCCGGCCAAGCCCGCGGCGGCCAGCAAGGTGCGGCGGCCCAGCACGAGGTGCTCTGGCGTCGCGGCGCGGTCCGGCAGCTCCCAGCCACGGCGGTTGATGATGTGCATCGGCATAGCCCCTCGCAGGTTGTTGAGATGTAGCGTGCCGGGCCAGGAAGTCACGTCCAACCTTCCGTGGCGGACAAACGGGCACGTTGATTTTACGGAGAGGCGCTGCAAAGGTTACGCAGCGCGTTTGGCGCACAGGATGGACCCGCTTGGACCTCGCCCGCTTCCCCCGCGTTAAGCTCTGCCAGGCGCCGACCCCCTTGGAACGCCTGCCACGCCTGACCACCGCGCTAGGCGGCCCCGATATCTGGATGAAGCGCGACGACCTCACCGGCATGGGCCTGGGCGGCAACAAGGTCCGCAAGCTGGAGTTCCTGGCCGGCGCGGCGCTGGCGGCCGGCGCGGACCACCTGGTGACGCAGGGTGCGGTGCAGTCCAACCACGTCCGCCAGACCGCCGCCGTGGCCGCCAAGCTGGGCCTGGCCTGCACCGCCGTGCTGGAGCACCGGATCGAGACCAATGACAGCGCCTACCTGAACAACGGCAACGTGCTGCTGGACCGCATGCTTGGCACGCACCTCGAATACCGCCCCGGCGGCACCGACATGCAGGCCGCCATCGAGGAGGTTGGCGCCCGGCTGCAGGCGGACGGGGCCAAGCCCTACTTAATCCCCGGCGGCGGATCGAACGCCACCGGCGCACTGGGCTACGCCGCGGTCGCGCTGGAGTTGCTGGTGCAGGCGAACGAGATGGGCCTGCACATCGACCGCCTGGTGCACGCCACCGGCAGCGCCGGCACCCAGGCCGGGCTGGTCGCCGGGCTGCACGCCATGAGCAGCCCGGTCCCCGTGCTGGGTATCGGCATGCGCCTGCCGCGGGACAAGCAGGAGGCCAACGTGCTGCGCCTGGCCCAGGCCACCGCCACGCACCTGGGCCTGGACAGCCCGGTGCCGCCGGAGGCCGTCAAGGCCAACTGCGACTACGTCGGCGCAGGCTACGGCATTCCGACGCCGGGCATGGTGGAGGCCGTCACGATGGTGGCCCGGCTGGAGGGCATCTTCCTGGACCCGGTCTACTCAGGCAAGGGCATGGCCGGGCTGATCGACCTGATCCGGCGCGGCGTGTTCACGGCCGGGCAGACGGTGGTGTTCCTGCACACCGGCGGCTCGGCGGGGCTGTTCGGCTATGCCGACACGTTCAATGCGGCGGCCTAGCGCCGGGCGGCAGCGCGGCTGCGACGAAGTTGCGCGCCAGGGCATGATAGACTCCTTCCGCACAGACTAGTTTCGAGGCAGCATAGCCGATCAGCGCCGTCAGCATCAGCGGCACCACCATCGCGTGGTCGCCCGTCATCTCGCTCACGATCACGAAGGCGGTGATGGGCGCCTGCACCACCCCGGCGAAGTACCCAGCCATGCCGAGCACCACCAGCGCCTGCACCGGCGCCCCCGGCAGCAGCGACGCGAGGTCCGCGCCCAATCCGGCGCCCACGGCCAGCGACGGGGCGAAGATGCCGCCGGGGATGCCGCTGACCGCTGACGCCAGCGTCGCCACCAGCTTCAGCAGGCCGAAGCTCATGCCGGAGTTGCCTCCATCCAGCAGCTCTCGGGCCTGGTCGTAGCCCGTACCGAACGTCGCGCCGTCCGATAGCAGGCCACACCCGGCGACCAGCAAGCCGCACGCCGCGGCAAACAGAATAGGCCACCGCTTCACCTGCCGCCCGAAAGCCCCCGGCAGGCCACCCGCCACCAGAATCAGTGCCCGGCTGAACCCGCCGCCCAACAATCCGCCAGCCACGCCCAGCACCGGCACCGCCAGCCAGCCCTGCAGCCCATGCAGCACCGCCTGCGTAGTGCCAAAGTAGGTGTAGTCGCCTTGCAGGGCCATCGAGGTTAGCCCGGCGGCAATCACCGCGCCAAGCACGACACCGCTGGTCCGCGCCTCGAACGAGCGGCTCATCTCCTCGATGCCGAACACGATGCCGGCCAGGGGAGTGTTGAACGCCGCCGAAACCCCGGCTGCCGCGCCCGCCAGGATCAGGCCAGGCTGCCGGCGCGGCGAGACCCGGCCGAGCGCGAACATGATGGCCGCGCCAACCTGCACCGTCGGTCCCTCCCGCCCGATCGACGCGCCGCACAGCAGCCCGATGAGGAGAAGGCCGATCTTGCCGAACGCCGTCTGCAACGAGACCAGGCGATGCCGGGCCGCAAGCCCGTGCAGGTGCCGCGCTGCAATCGCCTGCGGGATGCCGCTGCCGCCGGCGTTCGGGACGTAGCGTTGGGTCAGCCAGCGGCAGGCCGCGAAGCCCGCCGGGGTCAGCACCAAGACTATGCGCGCATCGACAGCCTCAATGCGCCGGAATACTGCCCCAGCCCGATCTGCGGCAAACGCCAGGGCCACGGCAATCGCGCCGACTGCGATCCCACCCAGGACGAACAGGGCTTGGCGGCGCCATTGGCCCCAGGTCAGACTGAACCGCCGACGAGACAGCCATGACCGGCGCAACACGATCATCTTTAAGCACCATGCAACCGGGATGACGCCACCGATCACCCCTTGCCAGTCGTTGCGCGCCAGCTCCGGTTTGGCAACCCGGAGGTCAGGACCACATGTGCGGCCCTGGGTTTCCACGCCGCAGGAGCGGCTCGCAATGACAGTGCTTCTAAGAAGGCGGCTGGCGGCGTGTGGATATATCAAAACTGCGAGCGGCTGGTGGGCCCCGTGGGGCTCGAACCCACGACCACAGGATTAAAAGTCCCGTGCTCTACCAACTGAGCTAGAGGCCCAAGCCGCCGCGGACGCGACGCCGCGGCGAACCGCGGCGTCGGATACTACGACTTGGCGTCCGCCGCCACCTGCACACGGACGATCTTGTCGGGATTGGACACGCTGCCGCTGCCGCCGCTGCCGCGCTTGATTTTGTCCACATACTCCATGCCCTGCACCACCTGGCCCCAGATGGTGTACTGGCCGTCCAGGTTGGCCGCCGGGGCGAAGCAGATGTAGAACTGGCTGTTGGCGCTGTTCGGGTCCGACGTGCGTGCGGCGCCGACGGTGCCGCGCAGGAAGTGCACCTTGTTGGTGAACTCGGCCGGCAGGTTGCCCATGTCGCTGCCGCCGGTGCCGGTGCCGGTCGGGTCGCCGCCCTGCGCCATGAAGCCGTCGATCACCCGGTGGAACACGGTGCCGTCATAGAAGTGCTTGCGGGCCAGCGCCTTCACGCGCTCGACGTGCTTCGGCGCCAGGTCCGGACGCAGCTTGATGACGACGCGGCCGTCCTTCAGGTCCATGTACAGCGTGTTCTCGGGGTCCAGATCGGTTGGCTGGGTTTGGGCGTTTGCGGCTTCGGACATCAGGGCTCCAATCGCGAGTGTTGCAAGCAGGTGTCGGCGGTGCATGGGGCGCTCCTCTCATTCGGCCGGGTCGTGGCCATGCCTGGCCCTAACGAACCCGGGCCAGCGTGCGTTCCAAGGTCAGCGCCGGCACGAAGCTGGACACATCCCCCCCGAGACGCGCGATTTCCTTGACGAACCGTGAGCCGATGAACTGGTGCCGCTCCGTCGCCATCAGGAACACCGTCTCCACGTCGTGGTCCAGGCGGTAGTTCATGCCGGCCATCTGGAACTCGTAGTCGAAATCCGACACCGCGCGCAGCCCCCGGATGATCACGCCCGCGTTTTCCTGGCGCGCGAAGCCGATCAGCAGGCCGGTGAAGGGGCGGACCACGATCTCGGTGCCGGTGCGGGCGGCGATGGCGTCGGCTTCGGCGCGGACCAGCTCTACGCGTTCCTCCAGGGGGAACAGCGGTCCCTTGCCGGCGTTCTCCGCCACGCCGACCACCAGGCGGTGCAGCACCCGGGCGGCCCGGCCGATGATGTCCACGTGGCCGTTGTGGATGGGGTCGAACGTGCCGGGGTAGATGCCGACGTGCCGCCGGTTGTCAGGCATCGGGCGGCACCAGCGCCACCACCTCGGCACCCGGCCCGTCGCCGCCATTGGCGTGGCCATTCGTATCGCCATTCCCATCGGGCGTGTCGATGACGGGGAACACGCTGGTCACCCGCTCGGTATCGCCCAGGCGGAACAGGGTGACGCCCATGCTGCTGCGCCCAGTGACGCGCACCTGGTCGGAGGGCACGCGGATCAGCCGGCCCTCGTCGGTCACCAGCATCACGCCATCGCCGGGCCGCACGGGGAAGCTGGCGATCACCGCCGTGCCATTGCGCGCTGACAAGGTGATGTTGGCGATGCCCAATCCGCCGCGGCCTGACACCCGGTAGTAGTACGCCGACGACCGCTTGCCGAAGCCGGCGTCCGTCACGGTCAGCAGGGTCTCCTCCGCCTCTTCCAGTTCGGTGATGCGCTCGCCGGACAGGGTGGTGTCAGATGTGTCCTCCGCGGCCTCGTCATCCAGGTCAACCGCCACGTCCTCCTCGTCCGTGACGCGGCTACGGGCGGCGGCACCTTTGAGGTAGGTCGCGCGCTCCGCCGCATCAGCGTCCACATGGCGCAGCACCGACAGGCTGATGACCTCGTCGCCCTCCCCCAGCCGGATGCCGCGTACGCCGCTGCTGTCGCGGCCTGAGAACACGCGCAGAGTGTCGTCGCCGATCTGGAACCGGATGCAGCGACCCAGCCGGGTGGCCAGGAACACGTCATCCCCGTTCCGGCAGGTCGCCACGCCGATCAGGCGGTCGCCGTCATCCAGCTTCATCGCGATTAGCCCATGCGAGCGGACATTGCGGAAATCGCTCAGCTTGTTGCGCCGCACGCCGCCGCTGGCAGTGGCGAACACCAGGTGCAGGTTCTCCCACATCGCCTCGTCCTGCGGCAGCGGCAGCACGGTGGTGATGCCGTCACCGCCGAGTTCCGGCAGCAGGTTGACCAAGGCGCGGCCCTTGGCGGTCGGGCTGGCCTCGGGCAGGCGCCAGACCTTCTCGCGGAACACCTTGCCGCCGCTGCTGAAGAACAGCACCCACTGGTGGGTGTGCGCGTTGAAGCTGCGGGTCACGACGTCATCGCCGCGCGTGCCGGCGCCGGTGCGGCCTCGGCCGCCGCGGTTCTGCTGGCGGAAGATGTCCAGCGCCGTGCGCTTGATGAAGCCGTCCCGCGTGATGGTCACCACCATCTGGCCCGGCTCGATCAGGCTCTCGTCGTCCTGGTCCGCGGCGGCGTCCACGATTGCGGTCATGCGGGGGCTGCTGATCTCCTCGCGGGCGATCAGCAACTCCTCGCGCATCACCTCCAGCCGGCGCGGGCGGCTGTCCAGGATCAACAGCAGCTCGCTGATGCGCAGCGCGACCTCGGTCAGCTCGGCCTGGATCTTGTCGCGCTCCAGCCCGGTCAGCCGGGCCAGGCGCAGCTCCAGGATACCGCGGGCCTGCGCCTCGGTCAGGCGCACGGAGTCGCCGACGATCTGGTTGCCGCTGTCGTCGATCAGCGCCAGCAGCGCCGATACGTCCCCCGACGGCCAGGCGCGGTCCATCAGCGCGGCGCGGGCGGTGGCGCTGTCGGGGCTGCTGCGGATGACCTGGATCACGTCGTCGATGTTGGCGACGGCGATGGCCAAGCCGACCAGCAGGTGCGCCCGCTCCCGCGCCTTCGCCAGCTCGAACCGGCTGCGGCGCAGGATCACGTCCTCGCGGAACGCCAGGAACACCTCCAGCGCATCCTTCAGCCCCATCAGCCGCGGGCGGCCGCCGTCCAGCGCCAGCATGTTGACGCCGAAGCTCGTCTGCAACTGGGTGAAGCGGTAGAGCTGGTTCAGCACCACCTCGGCCGTCGCCTCGCGCCGCAGCTCGACGACGATGCGCATGCCGTCGCGGTCGCTCTCGTCGCGCAGGTCGGTGATGCCCTCGACCTGCTTGCTGCGGACCAGCTCGGCGATGCGCTCCAGCAGGGTGGTCTTGTTGACCTGATAGGGGATCTCGGTGACAACGATGCACTGCCGGTTGGCGCGCATGTCCTCGATGGCGGCCTTGGCGCGGACGACGACGCTGCCGCGCCCACCCTCGAAGGCGCTGCGGATGCCAGCCCGGCCGAGGATGATGCCGCCCGTGGGGAAGTCGGGGCCGGGGACGATGCGCATCAGGTCGTCGAGGGAGGTAGTGGGGTCGGCGATCAGGGCCAGGGCGGCGTCGATGATCTCGGTCGGGTTGTGCGGCGGGATGTTGGTGGCCATGCCGACCGCAATGCCGTTGGCGCCGTTGATCAGCAGGACAGGGTAACTGGCGGGCAGCACCCTCGGCTCCTGGTTGCTCTCGTCGTAGCTAGGGGTAAAATCGACGGTGTCGCGGTCGATGTCGGTCAGCAGCAGCGCCGCCGCGCGGGCCATGCGGGACTCGGTGTAGCGCATGGCGGCCGGCGGGTCGCCGTCGATACTCCCAAAATTGCCCTGGCCGTCGATCAGCGGCACGCGCATGGAGAAGCCCTGCGCCATGCGGACCAGGGCGTCGTAGATGCTGGCGTCGCCGTGCGGGTGGTACTTGCCCATCACGTCACCGACGATGCGGGCCGACTTGCGGTAGGGCTTGTCGGCGGTGTAGCCGCTCTCGTTCATCGCGAACAGGATGCGGCGGTGCACCGGCTTCAGCCCGTCGCGCGCATCGGGCAGCGCACGGCTGACGATGACGGACATGGCGTAGTCGAGGTAGGAGCGCCGCATTTCGTCCTCCAGCATCACCGGGGGTGAGCTGGGGGGTGCGGGCGTGCCGGCAGGCGGCAGGGTGGGCGGGTCTAGGTCGGACAATTCGGGCTTTCGCTTGTTTTAGAACGGGATTTCGTCGTCCAGGTCGCCGCCGGACTTTTCGGTGTCCCAGGAGGGCTTGCCGCCACCGCCGCCAGACTTGGCCGGAGCCGGGCTGCGCTCGCGCGGCTGGTAGCCGCCACGATCCTCGCCGCCCCCGCCAGCGGACGCATTGTCATCGCGGCTGCCCATCAACGTCAGCTCGCCGCGGAACGGGCCGACGATGACCTCCGTCGTGTACTTGTCCTGGCCAGACTGATCGGTCCACTTCCGGGTCTCGATCTTGCCCTCGATGTAAACCGAGCTGCCCTTCTTCAGGTACTTCTCGGCGATCTCACCGATCTTGTCGTTCTTGATGACGATGTTGTGCCAGTCGGTCTTTTCCTTGCGCTCGCCGCTGGCCCGGTCGTTCCAGGTCTCGCTGGTGGCAAGGGTGAAGTTGACCACCTTGCCGCCATTCTGGAAGCTGCGGACCTCTGGGTCCTTGCCCAGCCTGCCGATCAGGATCACCTTGTTGACGCTGCCCGCCATGTTCACACCTCGTAGAAGACCTGGACTCGTCGGGGCATCATAGCCCCTCCCCGCCAACCCGGCCATCCGGGGTTTCCATCAACCCCGTCCCCTGTGATATGGGGTGAACGATACCAGAACACTAGGGACATCAACCGCATGGCCGGCTCTATCCGTGTGCGCGGTGCGCGCGAGCACAACCTCAAGAACATCGACGCCGACATCCCCCGCGACAGCCTGACCGTCATCACGGGCCTGTCCGGATCGGGCAAGTCCTCCCTGGCCTTCGACACTATCTACGCCGAGGGCCAGCGCCGCTACGTCGAGTCGCTCTCCGCCTATGCCCGGCAGTTCCTGGAGCTGATGGGCAAGCCCGACGTGGACAGCATCGAGGGCCTGTCCCCCGCCATCTCCATCGAGCAAAAGACCACCAGCCGCAACCCGCGCAGCACCGTCGGCACCGTCACCGAGATCCACGACTACATGCGCCTGCTCTGGGCGCGCGCTGGCGTCCCGTACTCCCCCGTCACCGGCGAACCCATCGAGGCGCAGACCGTCAGCCAGATGGTGGACCGCGTCGCCGCCATGCCGGAGGGCACGCGCCTGCTGCTGCTCGCCCCCGTCGTGCGGGACCGCAAGGGCGAGTACCGCAAGGAGCTTGCCGACCTGCAGCGCAAGGGCTTCACCCGCGTCAAGGTGGACGGCGCCCTCTACGAGATCGGCGAGGTCCCCACCCTGAACCGCAAGATCAAGCACGAGATCGAGGCCGTGGTGGACCGCATCGTGGTCCGCGACGGCATCCAGACCCGTCTGGCTGACAGCTTCGAGACCGCGCTGGCCCTATCCGACGGCGTCGCCTACGCCGAGGATGCCGAGACCGGCGCGCGCACCGTGTTCAGCTCCCGCTTCGCCTGCCCGGTCAGCGGCTTCACCATAGAAGAAATCGAGCCGCGGCTGTTCAGCTTCAACTCCCCGCACGGCGCCTGCCCGGCCTGCAACGGCCTCGGCGTCGAGAGCTTCTTCGACCCCTCCCTGGTCGTCCCCGACGAGCGCATCAGCCTGGCCGAAGGCGCCATCGCCCCCTGGAGCGGCGCGCAAAGCCCGTACTACGACCAGACGCTGAAAAGCATCGCCAAGCACATGCGCGTCAGCACCCGTACTCCCTGGCACGAGCTGCCGCAGGCCGTCCACGACACCATCCTGACCGGCTCCGGCAAGGAGGAGATCGAGTTCGAATACAAGGACGGCGTCCGCTCCTACAGCGTGTCCAAGCCGTTCGAGGGCGTGCTGCGCAACCTGCAGCGCCGCTGGCAGGAGACCGACAGCGCCTGGGTACGCGAGGAAATGAGCCGCTACCAGGCCGAAAAGCCTTGCGCCGTCTGCCACGGCGCGCGGTTGAAGCCGGAGGCGCTGGCGGTGCGGATCGCCGGGCAGAACCTGGCGCAGGCGGCGGAGCTGCCGATCCGCCGGGCGCTGGAGTGGTTCAAGGCCGCCGAGGCCACGCTGACCCCGCAACGGGCCGAGATCGCCCGGCGCATCCTGCGGGAAATCATCGACCGCCTGCAGTTCCTGGTCGATGTCGGCCTGGACTACCTGACCCTGGCCCGCGGCAGCACCACCCTGTCCGGCGGCGAGAGCCAGCGCA
>JAABUX010004620.1_pt1 | contig 17335 bp, 12 predicted proteins | sample 5561851 | NCBI WGS metagenome assembly JAABUX01 (sample SAMN10711883, study PRJNA513361) | rock metagenome | isolation source: Antarctica rocks | place: Antarctica: Victoria Land, Richard Nunatak red sandstone | collected 2016-01-03 | reverse complement strand
GCGCGATGTACGGGCGGGCGAAGTTTGACCTGCTGCGGCAGCGGATGATTCACCTTCCTTAACTGCCTGATCGGGGTTCATCAGGAGTGCCTGAGAACCAAAAACCGATCTAAATGACAGCGGCCGCCTCGAGCGCAGGGGGGAAGGGGTGGGGAATAACGGGGGGTTTGGCGAAGCATCTGTTGGGAGTCGGTGGGTTACAACTACGTCAGCCGTCCAAGTCCGGCTCATACAGCCCGAAGTAACTCGTCGTAATGCCGTTCACCGTGCGCGTCAGCCGATAGCCCACTACCTTATCAGAGAGTTCTCCTTATGCGTCATTCTGTTCTTGAATAAAACGATATGTGTTTTCTCGCGTCTCTCGCATAGCCACGTTCTCAGGATTGAGACGGATCGCCGCATCGAAGTTGGCGAGCGCCCGGTCGTATTCTTCAAGCTGGTAGTAGACGTAGCCACGATTATAGTACGTAAGCCAATTGTCGGGGGTGAGACGAATGACCTCATCGAAGTCTGCAAGTGCCCGGTCGTAGTCTTCGCGTCGAAGATAGAGATACCCACGCTTCCAATGCGCATCTGCATAGTCCGGTCTGAGACGGATTGCCTCATCGTAATCGGCAATCGCCCGGTCATACTGTTCGAGAGAGTCGAAAGTAAAGCCGCGACTATAATGCCCATCTGCATCGTGGGGATCGAGGCGGATCGCCGCGTCGAAGTCCGCAACCGCTTGTTCGTTTCGTCCGAAATATACGTGAGCATAGCCGCGTTCGAGGTATGCACGCGCATAGTCGGATTTGAGACGGATCGCCGTGTCCAGATCAGGAAGCGCCCGCTCATACTGTTCGAGGGTGCGGTAGGCATAGCCGCGATTGTAGTACGCCTCCGCATAGTTGGGGTTGAGGCGGATCGCCGCGTCGAAGTCCGTAATCGCCCGGTCGTATTGCTTCATATTATAGTAGGCGACGCCGCGTTCGAAATACATGCCCGCATTACGGGGTCTGAGGCGGACCGCTCCGTCCGCGTCCGCAAGTGCCTGGTCATACTGTTTAAGGTTGCGGTAGGCGACGGCGCGGTAGAGATAGGCATCCGCCTCGGAGGGATCGAGGCGAATCGCCTTATCGAAATCAGAAATTGCCCGTGCCGTTTGCCCCATACCGAGGTAGCAATAGCCACGCGCGTAATACCCCTGTGCATCGTTGGGGTTGCGTCGGATCGCCGCTTCGATCTTGATGAGCGCCTGTTGATATTCGTTACCCATATTGGTCCCTCGATATACTTATATGCTGCGAATAACATCAGATGATATAACCAGCTCCGAGAAGGCATTTACATCATTTGGAAATGTTTGAATACTAGCCCAAGATAAACGCTCACCTATGGAGGAAACGTTACTCCGCTCTACGACTATATGGACGATGGATGCCTTCCAGATACCGTCCTTAAGAAGCATTGTACTTTACCACATGCAGGATGCTTCTTAAGGAGAGACGGGTGAGAACCCTACACGATCCCACGGATCGTTTTACGGAAAGAAGGATCTTATGCATTGGTAGCAACCAATACCAACTCGGACCGCACCTGGTAAACCTCCCATTTGTGCGCCATCACTTATAGTTCCCAAACCGTCAGCAAGACCGTACGCATCTACCGTCCCCCCTATTCTCCCAACTACTCCCGCAATTCCAGGCAAAGTAGGGTTAGTACCGGTTATCGTTTGGACATTCGCCCCTGTAACTACCGGCGGCATACTCCCGGGAGGAACAGGATCCATCGGTGGCGCTTTCCCCGTCGCACCGCCACCACCCGCGTGACCACCACTGTTCCCCCCACCACCGCTCTTCGCAGCGTTCGTACCAGTCGGTTCGCCAGTTCCCGCCGTTTGCGTCGGGTTAGGCGTTTGGAGACAAAGGCCCGAAGCGTAGCACACTTCTCCTGGTGAACTGAGCTGTGGACCAAAGTTGCAAGCACTTACACCGTTTGGGCATTTCATGCACTCGCTAGTGTCGCCAAAGTTGCAATTGCTGTTTCCAGATTGTTGATATGTTTCCTGAAGAATTACTCCTTGTGCTGATATCCCCGACGTCTGCTCGGCGACGAGCGCGGTGATCACTGTCTCGGCAATGGCATTCACTGCCGCTTCCGTTACCGCCGCCTGCTCCGCGACCAGCGCCGTGGTCAGCGTCTCGGCAACGGTATTCACTGCCGCTTCCGTGGTTGTCACCGGCTCGGTGACCGTCCCACTCCCGCTGCTGCCCCCGCCCCCGCCCCCTGTGCCCGGCTCATTCGGCTCCGTCGAGACCGTGCCCACCCCGCCGTTGCCATATGGGTCGGGATTAAAGCCCCAGCCACCGTTCGCGCCACTGCCATAGGTGTACACGTCAATCGGAATCGAACGCTCGCAGTCGTCGCAGTGGCCGGTGGGGTCGGTGCCGTTCAGCGGGTTGTTGTGCAGGTAGCTGTACGGGTTCACCCCATCCACCACGCTGTCTGGAGACAGAAAGCGCCCCAGCACGGGGTCGTAGTACCGGCTCCCCAGGTAGATCAGCCCCGTGCCGTCCCGGTGCTGCCCCGTGTAGTCCAGCGCGGTGGGCTTGGTGCCGCTGCCACCCCGCGCCTGCCCCCAAGGTGAGTACTCGGTGCTGCTCAGGATGCTGCCGGTGTTACTCGTCACGAGTGAGACGCTGCCGAGGTGGTCGCCCCCCAGCCAGACCCGCGTGTCGCCCCCCGCCCCCGTGTGCTCCCGCTGCGCCACCACCTGCCCACCGAGGCGGTAGAACCAGCGCTCGGTGCCGGTGGAGTCCTTCTCATACAGCCCGAAGTAGCTCGTGGTGATGCCGTTCACCGTGCGCGTCAGCCGTGCCCCACTCGCATCATAGGTGTAGGTCTCGGTGCTGCTCGTGCCCCCCGTGCCACCGGGACGCACGGGGGCCGTATTGTTCACGGGCCCCGCCGCCGTGGTGCCGTTCACGCGGTTGCTCGTGTTGCCTACCGGGCCGGGCGCGGTGCTCCCTTGCACGCGGCTGTTCGTGGTATTCGGCGCGGGGCCACCGGGCGTCGCCGTGGGTGCGGCACCGCTCCCCGCAAGCGCGCTGGTGATGCTCGAGGGCAACCCTTGCGCGTTCCAGGTGTACTGCCGCCCGCCGCCACTGAGCGTGTTGCCCATGAGGTCGTACGTGTAGCTGTCTGTGCCCACGCTACTAACGGCATGGGGATGGCTCGCGTTCGTGTACGTGTACGGCGTGGTGCCCGCCGGGGTGGTCTTCGCCGTCAGGTTGCCCACGGTGTCGTAGCTGTCGCTCTCCGCCCACTCGGGGTGGCCCACGTCGGTCGCGGTGACCAACCGGTTCAACTCGTCGTAGCCGAACTGCGCCGTGTCGCCAATGCTGTTCAGCGTGATCGTCTGTACGTTGCCGATCTTGTCGTAGAGATAGCCCCGGTCGAAGCGGTCGGCGTTGCCGCTCGCGGGGATGCTGGTGCCGATCTGGTGGTGGCTCAGGCGCTGCGTGGTGCCGTCGTAGCCCCACGCCTCCTGCAACCCGTTGCCCAGGCTCTCGGTCGCGGGCTGCGACAACGCCGTGTAGGTGACGTTCCCGGCGTAGCACAGACTCGTCCCTTGTTGGCACACACTCGTCGGCCTGCCTGCCGCGTCATACAAGTAGTTCACCGTTTCAAGGCCGGGGTAGGTGAGGCTCGTCAGCCGGTCGCCACTGTCGTAGGTCATGCCGGTCGTCGCGTTGGTGCCGCCAATCGTCTCGGTCGTGCTCGCGGTGCGCCCACGCAGGTCGTACAGCGTATGCACGGTGGAGAGCGGCGCACCGCTCGCGCCCGTGGTCGTGCTTACCAGGCGGCCCACGGGGTACGTGCCCGCCGTGCCATCGGTGTCGTAGACGTAGCTCGCCGTCAGGTCGCCCGTCTGGGCGATCAACCGGTTCCAGGCGTCGTACCCCGACCCCACCGTGTGCATGTTCGCGTCGGTGGTGCGGACCACGTTGCCGTTAGCGTCCGCCTGGGCGGTGCTCGTCCCCGTGTCTGCGTCCGTGATCGTGGTGAGCGGCCCCGTGGCGTTGCCGCCGTACTGGTGGGTGAGCGTGTGCATCTGCGCGTCCGTGAGTGTCAGTTGGCGGCCGAGCACATCGTAGGCCGCAGCGGTGGTGGCATACTTTGTGAAGCCCGTACTTGCCGTGCCCGTGTACTCATTCGTGGTAATTGCGTGTCCAAAGACATCATGCTCGGCATCGCTCTGGTGCCCGTTGGCGTCAATCGTGGTCGTGGTCTCCCCGGCGTTGCTCGGCGCGTAGCGGGTCTGCGTACTCGTGCCATCGGGGTACGTGACTTGGGTGGTGCGGCCCAGGGCGTCCGCCGTGGTGGTGGTCCACTGCACACTGCCCGGCGGTGTTTCATAGGTAAACAGGGTACTGCTGGACTCCGCGAGGTAGCGCGGCGTGCCCGCCTGTGCCTGCATGGACGCTTCCAGCGAGCGGGCATCGCTGACGATCACCTGCGAGCCGTCATAGGCGCTTTGCTTTTTCGTCTGCACGACGCGCCCGCGCCCGTCGTACCAGGTCATCACATTGTGTACCTGGTTCGCGGTGTCCCGTAGCGCCACCACGTAGTGCATCGGCTCACCGGTGTTCGGGTTAAGGTCATAGTATGTCGCCGCGAGCGAGGGGCCGGTCGTGTCGCCCGGCTTGACCAGGGTGGCGAGGCGGCCAAAGGTGTCGTACGTCGCCGTGGTCATCTGCCCGTTCAGGTCGGTGATGCTGGTGAGGTAGCCGTGGGCGAGGTCGTACCCTGCGGATTCGGCGAATGTCGCGGCCCCCGGCATGGCGGGCGGGTACGTCACCTGCTCGGGGAACACATGGAACACGGGATCGTACGTCGTGGTGGTCTTACGCTCGGTTCCGGTGCCGTTGCCCCCGCTGTAGGTCGAACTGGTGATTTGGTTGCCGTAGCCGTCGTAGCTGTAGCGCGTGTCGCTGCCGTTCGTGCCGCCGCCACTGCCAAAGGCGAAGTACACCCGCGTCAGGGTCAGGTCGCCGATGCCGTCCGTGGTGAGCAAGCCGCCGGCGCCGTACCCGTTGTCGGTTTGCGCGACCACCGCGTTCGTCGCGCCATCGAGGATCTGCGTACGTACCCGGCGGTTGCCGTAATGCACGCTGTCAAAGGTGATCGGGGCGTACCCGTACTTCGTGGTGCGGTACGCCACCTCCGTCCCCGTCGCCCCCGCGTACTCATCCGTCTGCAACAGGTCGCCGTACGGGTCGATGGCGCCGCTCGTGGAGGTGTAGGTGTAGGCCGTGGTCTTGCTCGTGCCACTGCCCGTGCTGTCCAGGATCGTTGCCGTCTCCTGGCTCAGGTAGGTAAATCCCGACCACAGCCCCGAGATGCACTGGTTCGCCCCGCAGCTAAAGCTGAAGTTGTTGAACGCATAGGTGCGTTGGGTGGTGCTGAGGTGGCCCGCCGAGCCAGCGCCCCAGACCTCGGTCTTGTACTCTTTGCCGCGAAAGAACTCGTTATTGCGCAACTGTTGAAAACAGGGGTCGCTGTTGTAGGCCACGAGGTCTAAGCCGTCCTGAGGCAGGGTGCAGGCCGCTTGCCCCGCGTCGAGCAGATCCCCCTGGTAAAAGAAGTGCTTGGTGACGTTGCCCGCCGGGTCGGTGACGTCCACCTCCGCGTGCCCGCGAAACTCCGTGCGTTGCGGCACGGCCAGCAGGTCCGACGCCGGCACATTGGGCGCGACGTTGCCGATACCGTAGGCATAGTACAGCTTGGCCGAGTTCGGTTGGTAGTTGGTATCGTAGGTATGTTCCGCATTCACGCCGCGCGAGTTCAGCTCGGGTTGGGTGTAGCTGTACGTCCAGGTCACGGCGGGGTGGCCGCGGACGCCATCGGTCACGGTGCGCGTGGTGACCCGTTGATAGTTGCGGAAGTTGCGCCCCTGATAGGGCAAGTTTTGCCCGAGGTAGTAGGCGCCGATCTCCTCATAGGTGAAGGTGACGGTGCCCCCTTCGCCGTTGTTCACCGTGGTCAGGCGATTCCATCCCCCCGTGGCGAACTCGCCCCCACCACTGTCCAGGCCGTAGCCAAACAACGTCATCGGCAAGGGGGTGCCCGTCACCCCTACCAGCGAGTGCTTGCCCCCACCACTCGTGTCCTCCGTGATCGGATACGCATCGGTGCCGAGGCGCTGGATACCCCCAAGGCCATACTTGATTCCCGTCGGCCCAACCGGGGTGTTGTTGCCATCCACCGTCTGGTCAGAGTACAGGTACCGGGTCTCGTCGAACCGCCACTGCGACAACACCTGCCAGTTCCCCGCCGCGAGGTTGTCCACCTCCACCGCCTGCAGGACCCGCGTCTGGCGCGGGTGGCCACCCCACTGTGCGTCATACTGCGTGCCGTCCCCATCCGCCTGGGTATCATAGGCACGGTCGAGGTTGGCGAAGATCACCCGGTAGTGGTTGGCCATGCTCTGGCCCGGGTTGCCGCCCCAGGTGATCTCGCTCGGCCAGCTGTCCACGTCGGTCGTGCCATGGGCGTCGCCGCAGTCGGGGTGCTGGTCGGAATTCGAGGTATGGCCGTAGGTGTAGCTGACCGTGTTGCCGTGCGGTTCCGTCACCGTGGTCAGGTTCCAGCGGTACGCCTCCATGTAGCTATTGCCATCCACATGGTCCACCGAGCCATCGGGACGCACATGGTACGTGCAGTTCGCCAGACCCCACCAGAGGTCGTCGGTGTAGTCGTAGCGCGTGCCGTCCACCGTCCAGAGTTGCCAAGTGATGCGGTAGTAGGGGTCGCTTCCGTGATACCCGTCGTGGTTGGGGTACGTCGTGTCGAGCGTGGGTACCGCCTGCACCTTGACCGACGGGTCGTCCACCGTTTTCCAGAGGTAATTGTCGGCGTTGCCGTCGTCCGCGTGACCGGCAATCAGGCCCGCGTTGACCAGGTCGTATTCGCGGCCCCCCAGGTTGAGGGTGTAGCTCTCGTAGAACCCCGGCGGTGGCGTGCTCGAAATCTTGCGCCGGGCCACATAGCCATTGCCCAGGCTCCAGCCCTTGCCCGCCCAGCCCGCCTGGTAGTTGGGGCGCTGCCCGGATTTGCCATCGGTGTCGGCGCTGGTGTAGGAGAGGGCAAGCGCCGGCTTTAGCCCCCCCGGCCCCGCCGGCAGGGCGAAGGGCATGCTGTACGTTGCCGCCCCCGTGAACAGCGAGACCTGCCAGCCGTCCACCGAGGGGATGAAGTCGGTGCTCGGCGAGGAGCCATCGGCGAACTTGAACTGGCTGAAGTGGTCCACCCGCGCCGTCGCGGTGTGCTTGCCTTCATCTACTTGCGTCTCAATCGGCACCCATGTGCCCTTGACAATCGTGGTCGTGCCCGGCACCTGCCAGGGGGCGTCGGGGTTGTACCAGAAGAGGGTGAGGTCACGGGCGCTGGCGATGCCGCGTGCCGCCAGTTGCTCGGCGCTATAACTGTAGGTGAGCGTCAGCGGCGCCGCGAACTGATGCACCTCCTGACCGCTCCCGTCGGTCGCGTGCAGGGCAAAGGGTTCCAGCCCGCCCCGCAACCCCGCCGCGCGGGGCGCGTTCTCACTCGTCGCAAGCGTCGTCTCGTGCCGCAGGGCGAGGGGGCCGGGGTGGGCGTTGGCGGGCAGGTCGACCCGGAGCCGCCCATCGCCGCTCGTCAGGCTGCTCGCCGCCTCGGGGCTGTACGCCGCCCGGGCTGCCGTCGCCCGCGTGGGTTCCGTGACCAGCGCCCCACCCGTCACCGTCAGGGGATGCACCAAACCTTTCGCGGTCACCGTGGGGGTGACGACCAAGGCATCCCCTTTCGGGAGGCGCGTCACGCGGATCGGCGCGGTGAAGGTGGTGTCGCTGTGCGGGGCCAGTGTGCCCTGGCTCCACTCCCAGCCCCCCGCCGCCGCCACGCCCGTACCACCATTGGCCTCGGCGCCATCGAGGGCGGGCAGCGTCACCCGCAGGTCGCTGGCGGCATTCGCCCCGCCATTGGTGATCTTCAACGCAACCGTCGCGGGCTGGCCCACGACCACCGGATCGGGGGTCACGGTGACGGTCGCCGTCAGACTCGGCAGGTGGGAATCGGTGAGCGGCAGCACGGCCACTTTACCGGGAGCGGGAGGTTTGACGGACACGTCTGCGGCGGCGCCACGCCAGGGGGCGGGAGCACCGGGTGCCAGGGCATCCCAGAGCGGGTTCTGGGCGGCGAGCACCGCCAGCACCACGAGGGCAACGCAGCCCCGGCTCAGTTGTTGAAGGCGCGCGCGTGACTGCATGCCGGTTTCCCCTCTCCCCTGGTTCCCCTGATCTCCCCCAAGCGATGCGTCGGTTCAGTGTGGTGGGGGCGTGGCGTTCGGCACCGTGCCCGCCGTCCCGATGCTCGTGCTCCCCGTGCCCGTGGTCGCCGTGGCGCTCGCGGCGCTTCCCGCCGTGCCCGACGGACGCGGCGTGGCCGTGAGTGCCGGCACAGTGGCAGTACTGCCCGTGCCCGTAGTCGCCACCGCCGCCGCCGCCATCGCCGCCCGCGTACTCGTGGTCGCCGGGGTGCCCGTCGTGGTCGTCGCCATGGGCACCGTCGTACTCGTGGGACCCGTCATCGTGGGGGCGGACGGCGCGGTGGGTGCGATGGTCGGCGCGGGAGCGGTACTCCTCGTGGTTGCCGTTGGCACGGGGGTACTCACGGGCGTGGCGGTAGGCGACAGAGTGCCCGTGACCGTGGAAGCTGTGGTAGCCGGAGCGGTGGGACCCGGCATGGGCACCACGGTGGCGGTGGATGTGGGCACTACCGGCGTGACTGGCGGGCCGGCCTTCAGGGGCGTCGCGGGCGCTGCGGGCGGCGGCGGCGCGGGCGGCGGCAGGTCGGGCGACAGTGTGGGCGCTGCGGGCGGCGGCGGCGTCGCCACGACCGTGGGTGGGGTGAAGGTCGCAAACCGGTTCCCCGCGATGTCCCCCCGCCGGGCCGCCAGCCGCCACGAGAAGCTCAGCGTGCTCGTGCCACCCCGCAACTCCCGCACCGTAAACCCCGCCGCCGTTTGCGCCGTCACCGCCAGCCCGTTGCAGTCGCCGCGCGGGGTGAGGAACACATGGTACCCGCTCGTCACCGCCACGGCGGCGAAGTCGGGGTCGAGTGCCACCGTGGCCGTGCCCCCCGTCAGTGTCGCCACCCCGAAGTCTTCAAACCAGGGCTCGGGCGACTCCGTGCAGTACAACAGGCGGTAGCTGCCATCCGGGTGCGGCACCGCCGCGTTCTTGGGATAACTGCCATAGACGGTCAGGCTCCCGCCCACGACCACATTGCCGTTCAGAACCGCAGCATTGCCCCCCGCCCCGGGCACGGCGTAGAGGCCGTGGGCGCCAGCAGTGTTGCCAATCCCCTCGATGGCGTAGTAGCCACTGGTGCCGGTATAGGCGAGCAGGCCGTAGCCCGTGCCCGAAACGACGTGCATCCCGTTCACGACCACGGTACCGCCGAAACTGGCCGCGTACCCGCCCGATACGGTATTATAGGCGACGATCCCGTAGCCAGTACTGGCGGTAGCGATGCCGAGCAACCCGTACCCCGTACCGGAAATCCCCCCCGCGCCGTGGCTACTGGTGGAGGTACCGAGCACACCGTAACTGCTGGTCGAGACGCCGTACATGCCGTAGCTGCTGGTCGAGACGCCCACCACGCCGGGGCCGCTCGTGGAGATGCCCGACACACCGGGACCGTTGCCGCTGCTCCCCGCCACCCCAATGCCGCTGGGCGCGGCGCCGCTCACGCCCATGCCGTTCAGGTCGTTGTTGCGTCCGAACACGCCGGCGTTGCTCGCTCCCGTGGTGTACCCCTGCACCCCATCCGGGTTGCTGTCGGAGGCGCCGCTCCAGGAGCCGTTCGTGCCCACGAGCTGGTTCACCGCACCCACCGGTTGGGCAGCCACGGCAGCAGCGACCAGGGCGGCGGCCCCGGCGACGAGACCGCGCCGTCGCAGCCTGCGACCGGGAGCGGGGGCGGGAGCGTCCGTGGTGGCAACGGCGACGTATGGTGACGTGGCAGTGATGTGATCCATCCCCATTCCTCCCCCAGGACGATTTCCCCCTGCATGTGCCACCCCAATCGGGCACACACTCCCCAGGCCACCGCCAGGTCCGGGTGTCCACAAGGACACGGGGAGTCAAGGCGGTGACAGACAGCAACCGGGCGTCGTTGAACGGCACAGATGAAACGGGTGGTAACAGCGGAACGCGCGGAGCCGACGGGGCAAGCGAACCGGAAGGAAGCGGAAAGCCAACGGCGGTGCCGACGCGTGGTGTGAGATGTGCTACGGGTGACAGGCACGAGAATACGAGTAATACAGATGGATGTCAAGCCTTTTTGTGTGATGCTTTTTCATACTTGACGATAAGCGGTAATGCGCATATGTACTGGCAGGGAGAACGACACCATGGGCTGCGGGCAGAATACTGGCACGGCGCCCCGGTGGAATGCGCGACCGAGTGGGACGCCACGCAACGGCACCGATGAGGGGGACCTGCCCCGGGGAATTATCGGGGTGCGTGCGGCCCCGCAGGCGTGTTGGGCGCGACAGCCGAAGAAGCGAGGACACCATGACCCGATGCCCCACCGTTTTTGCCACGCTCGCGCTGCTGGCCCTCCTCGTGGGTGGTGCAGTGGGCGGCGCTACCCACGCGCTCACGCCTCCCCGTGCGCGCGCCGCAGACGATTGCCAGACCTTTGCCCCCACGGGCAAGCGGGTGTGCGGGGAGTTTCTCGCCTACTGGCTCTCGCACGGCGGCCTGGCGCAACAGGGCTACCCGATCAGCGACGTGTTCAGCGAGCGGAGCGATACGGACGGGGCCACGTACCCGGTGCAGTACTTCGAGCGGGCCGTGTTCGAGTTGCACGCGGAGATGCCACCGGGGCAGCGCGTGTTGCTGTCACTGTTGGGAGTGCACCAGTACCGAACGCGGTACGGCGGCACGCAGCCGGGCGGCACGGCGATCCCGGCAACAGCGGCAACGATGGCAGCGATGGCTCCCATCACGCCGACCATGGTTGCTGCCCTCGCCACTGCCCCGATGGCAACCGCACCCGGGCCACTGCCGGGGTCGGGGATTGCGGGTGGCGTCGCCGTTCCATCCACCCTTCCGGGGGCAACCGCAGCAGGGCCACTGCCGGGATCGGCCATTGCCACAACCATGGCCACCACCGTGGCAACAACCGCGACGGTGGTGGCGGCAACCGCCACCGGGCCGCTGCCGGGGTCCGCAACGGGCGTCGACATCCTGCAACGGGGGTGTGCGAATGGCTATCGCACCGTGGCGTGCGGTTTCATCCTGCGGAATACCACGGCGATGACGTTTGGCGTGGTGGCGCTTGCCTATACCCTCTATGACAGTGGCGGCGCAATCGTGGCCACCGATACCGCGTATGCCTACTCTGTGCATGGGGGGGAGCGGGTGGGCACCACGAGCGTGCGGCCGCGTCCCGATAATGTGGTGCCCACGCGCGTCGCGGTGCAAGTCGTGTCCGTCACCCCGCTCGGGGGCACGCCGGACTATGCGCCGCTCACCACCCAGATGGCGCAGTACCTGCCGGACGATGACACGCCCCAGGTGGTCGGCAGTATCGGGAACCCGAACGGGGCAATCACCGGGCGGGTGGAGGTACACGCGATCCTGTTCGACGATACGGGGCAGATCGTGGGCGCGGGCAGCGGCATCGTGAATGAGCTGCCCGACCACGGGCAGCGGGCAGTTGCGGTGCCGGTGACAGGAGCGCAGCCGGCGCGCATCGAGCTGTTTGCCGCGCCGTATGTGTTCGCGGGCTAGTGATACCGACAAACGCACAGGGATCGAGTGGTGTCGCAGGAAGCTGTCAAGGTAGGGTGTACCCCAGCACCACGTCAGCTACCCCTCCTCTTTCACGTCAGGTTAGGCTCCCTTTTTCTCTTTCTTGACATCTGCCCCCAGACCTTCTAGACTCTACTCTGACAGATGAAGGGCCTAAAGGAGAGCGAAGACATTTGATGAACGGACAGCGCATCGGCTACGTGCGGGTCAGTACCCTGGACCAGAACCCCGACCGCCAACTCGACGGGGTCGCGGTAGATCGCACCTTCACCGACCATGCCTCGGGCAAGGACACGTCCCGGCCCCAACTCGACGGGGTGCTGCACTTTGCCCGCGACGGCGACACCGTAGTTGTGCATAGCATGGACCGGCTGGCGCGCAACCTCGACGATCTGCGTCGGGTGGTGCGCGCGCTCACGGCGCGGGGGATCCGGGTGGAGTTCGTCAAGGAAGGGTTGACCTTCACCGGCGAGGACGCGCCGATGGCCACCTTGCTCCTGTCGGTGATGGGCGCCTTTGCCGAGTTTGAGCGGGCGCTGATCCGCGAGCGGCAGCGCGAGGGGATTGCCCTCGCCAAGCAACGCGGGGTGTATCGTGGCCGCAAGAAGGCGCTGTCCGATGAGGCGGTGGGGGAGTTACGCCGGCGCGTCGCGGCGGGTGAGCAGAAGGCGCAGGTCGCTCGGGATCTCGGCATCTCTCGCGAGACGCTCTACCAGTATCTGCGGATGGCTGAGTAACCGCCGCGAACCATCACAACGGCATCGAGCAGAGCAGCGAATCGGCGGATCGCGCGGTCACGCGGTTGAAATGGTGCCAAATGCTGTTCGTCTAAACCCAGCCACGAGAGTCGATTAGCGGGAAGAAACAGCCGTCGCACACCAATCTTGTTCGTCGAAGGAGGCAGGGTGTTGATGACCGGCCCCCCGAAAAGGTATCCAGCGGATATGAAAGACTCCCAATGAATGACCGGGACCCCGAAACCTGCCCGGTACGAGCGCTGCGGACGTGGCTCAATGCGGCGGAGATCGCGGACGGGCCGGTGTTTCGCGGGGTGGATCGGCACGGCCCGGTCGCAGCGGCACGCCTCGGCGACCGGGCCGTGGCGCTCGTCATCAAGCGGGCGGCGGAGGCGGCGGGCCTCGATCCGGCGGGCTTCGCGGGCCACTCGCTCCGGGCGGGGCTGGCGACGCAGGCGGCGATGAACGGCGAAGCGGAGCGAGCCATCATGCGGCAGACGGGGCACTGCTCCGTGCAAATGGTGCGCCGGTATATCCGGCAAGGGACGCTCTTCGAGGAGAACGTCACGGGGCGCATCGGGCTGTAAAGACGGGATGACACTTCGGCCCTACCTGCATCATTGCTGCACGCCCCCGAACACGGTATGCTTGCGCCGGGAAATTCAGGGTGCGGAAAGGGATGGCGGGTGGAGGGGTATTCAGACGACGCAGCGATCCCGGAACCCGAACGCGATGAGCCTATTGCCTCCCGTGAGGAGGCTGCCGCCTACGTGCGTGGCGTCATGCTCCTCGCGCTGAACGATGCACTTGCCGATGCGCCCGTCGTGCCACCGCCATTGCGTCGCATCATGTTCCGCCCCCCACTACCGCTCCCGCGTCCCGAACCGGCGACCGAAGTGCCTCCGCAACCGCACTCGTCCAATTCTCCTGGCCCAGCGGGCCGTCCTGGATTTCCACCGCGCCGGTCGCCGGACTGATCGTCATCGCTGTGACCACAAGCGCGGCGATCGCGGCACGTTCGCGCTGCCGGTCGGGCCGCTCGGCGATCTCCAGCAATACCGCGTACATCCGGTCGATGTCGTTCTCGAAGAGCCGTGCCGAGTCCTCTGTCACGGTGAATCGCCCAAACCGCCGCTCCGAGTTCACGAAGCGCACAACGCGGTCGAGGTCACTGTCGCTGATGGTCGCGAGGAAGTAATACACACACCACTTCTGCAGTTCGTCGAGCATCCGCTCCCCGAGAGCTTGTTGGAGGAACTCACGGCGCTGCACCGGCGGGAGATCGAGACCCACGGAGAGGTTGAACGCGGTCAGAAACTCCGGCACGCCTCGCTCGCCCGTCTCGACGCGGTGGATATTGCTCTGCGCCACGCCCGACCGCTGCGACAGCTCGTACTTCGAGAGGTTCTGCTGCCCCCGAAGCCGTGCCAGTAGCTTGCCGAAGGGTTGCTGCATGAGAGTTACTCCTCGCATCGGTGGGTCCCGCCCGCGAACGCCGTGATCGGCATGGTACCCCGCATCCCCACCCACCGCAACGATCTACGTTCCATCCCTTCAGTACTTGCCAAGCTGGCACGGGCGATTTTGCCACCGCGCACTGAAGCGCCAAAGACCCCTTGCAGAATCTGCCAACTTCCCGTACACTGCGAATATGTGAACGTACACCCCGACTACGGGGGCGCGGTCACACTGGCAAACGAAAAGAGAGCCGCGCGGCAGAGCCGACGGCTTCCAGAGGTTTACAACCCCCTTGGTGGTACTTGGGATTGTATTCCCTCGCGAAGCCCCTCACAACCCCTCTGCGCGACTCTCCCGTGCGGCTTTGTCCGTAGGGAGGGTTGGTGGTCACCTTGAGAGTCCTCTGATCGCGGGTTTACCCGCATATGCGGCCCTATGTTCGCTGTGCCCGCCCGAACCTCGGGCGGGCCTGCACCGCACAATTCGGAGGGTAACTCTGTATGACGACCTTGTCTGTGAATCTGCGCGAAACGAAGGCAGTTCCGCTCTATACCGCACTCGAACTTGATGACCTGCTTGCCACGGTCGTCTCCGATGAGTTCGATCTCGCGGTCTACCTCGACCTCATCAACCTGCAGCAGAACGCGACCGTTCCAACGGAAGGCGCGCAGGCAATTGTATTCACGTTCCTGCCGCAGGGTTCGCAATACTCTGCGCATGTTACCGGAGGCCAACCAGGCTCGGCGAACCCGGACGACTTAACGGTGACGTTTTTCAGTCCGTACCTGCAGCCCGATAGTCCGATTAACCCGACCACCGTGATCCTCACACACCATCACCGCCAGATCACCCTCGGCGACCTCTCCATCGCGTTCCAGGCGATTGCCGCAGCGATGTGGAACCGTAGCTCGTAGTCACTCCGTCTTTTCAGTCGGCGGCGCGGACACGGGAGGAGGAGGTCGCGTCGCCCTCCTACAGAAGGGAGAACCATGAATCGGAAGGAGTATCCCCTGTGCGCGTACTGCAACGCCGCACCGGGCGACACAAGGGACCACGTTATCGCACGGGCATTCTTCAAGCCGCCGCTGCCCGTCAATATGCGCACGGTCCGGGCGTGCAAGGCGTGCAATGACGCCAAGGCAGTGGACGAGAGAGACTTCCGCGATATGGTGGTCGTCGATGCCGCAGCGCAATTCAATCCGATAGCACAATATCTCCGCGACGAGCCTTTCCTGCGGTCGGCAAGCTATGGCTCGTCGCTCGTCGCGAATGCCATCGTGACCGGGGCGTGCATCTGCCCCTACTACTCAAAGGGCGGTGTTTACCTCGGAGACTACCCGAGCGTGTCTGTCGAAGGTGGACCGGTTGTCCGCACGCTGGAGCGAGTCGTGCGCGGGATGTTTTTCCTGTGGATGGGTGTGCGACTCCCGACCGATCTCCATGTCGAGGTGTGCCGTGTCCCAGCATATAACGTCGACAAGCAATGGGCCGAGATGACCGAGGCGGGGGCAGGCGGCCCCGGTGGCTACCGCAACGTGTTTGAGGCGAAGTTTTTCCCCGGTACCGACAACAGCGGACACACTTACTGGATGATCCGGTACTACTGGGGCGTCGCTTTCACCGTCGAGACGTATCCACACGGGGCGCGGCGATACGGCGATGAAGACGCAGTTGCCGCATCGTGAGCGCGTTCCGGCAAAGGGGTACTATCGGCCTCACTTCCCACTTCACGACTTGCGACTCGCCCATGCTACGTGTGACATGACGAGACGAGATGCGCTGCGCTTATGAGGCGCTCAGGAATCTCGAAGATCGAGCTGCTCGTGCTGACAGAGGTATACGCGCCGTGAAACGGCCCCTACGGGCTGCGCCCGCCCTCGCGCCACATCGCCGCAATGAAGATACTCCCGTCCAAAAACGCAAAACGACTACCCCCGACCCCTTCGCTTCTTCGGGTATCAAGGGCCATCGGGGGGCACAACGTTGCAGTGGGGGCTGGGGGTCAGGCAGACGCGGCTGCCGGGGGAGCGGGGGGCGTGTCGTCCGTAAGCGCCGCCACGATTGCCGCCTTCAAAGCGGGCAGGTCGCGCGTCACGACTTCCCAGACGAGGGCATCGTCAGTGGCCTCGTAGCCGTGTGCGAGGATGTTGCGGAACCCGCGCATCTCCCGCCAGGCAATTTGGGGGTGCTGTGCCTGAAACTCATTCGAGATGCGGCCCGTCATATCAGAGAGGACTTCGAGGTTACGCTCTACCGCGTCTCGAACCTGCGTGTCGCTTTGGTACGCCGCCCAGCCCCCCACAGTGTACCCCTCGATTCGCGCGATGCGGTCGAGAATGAAGCGCAGACGCCGGGCATCCCGCTCCGTTGGGTCGGGAGCGGTCACAGCGGAATCGCCTGCGCGAGGGCGTGCGCGCGGATGTCGGGGGCGAGCATCCCCTCAGTGACGACCTCCACCGGCACGCCGAGCAGTTCGATGAGGTCGAGGCGCAGCCCCGACGGGAACCACGGGCTATGGTTCGGCCCCATCTCCACGAGCAGGTCAACATCACTCATGGGCGTCGCCTGATCGCGGGCCACACTGCCGAACAGCCGGACGTTGCGCGCCCCATGCTGTGCGGCGAGCGCCAGGATCGCGGCGCGGCGGGAGAGCAGTTCGCGTCGAGTCATTGGATGCCTCCGTCACGCACCATCGCCACCGGTTCCGCGTGCGCCTCGCGGGCAGGTGGTCGGCCCCGACCCCGGCGCGATGCCTTGTAGCGCCGGAACTCGTCTGGCGACACAATCCACGTTTTGCCCATCAGCGTGGCCCGCAATTTCCCCGCCGTGATGTGCCGTCGCAAGGCCGCCGTGTCTTTCAGGCCGAGCGCTTCAGCCATCGTTGTGAGCGTCATGTATCTCTCCATATGGGCATTCTACCATGCCATTTTGCTGCGTCCAAACACTTGATAATGGCATGTTATCATGCGATTATTTAGTTGTCGAGGGGGATGGCCCCGGCACGGAGAGGGGGAACGCCATGTGCCCAAATGCTTACGCCGCCCTCGAATCGGAGGAGGAGACATACCTTCTCCGTGAGGCAAACCGCGATGGTGACGCCGATGCGCAGGCAGAATGGGGTCGTTTGGCGAAAGGGAGAATATTGTACGCTAAGGCCGTGCGACGGGCCACAGGGAGCGGAAGCCGCCTTTCTCGACGCGCTTATTCGGTCGCCAAGTGTAATCGCCGGTCAGGTTAATATGGTTCCAGTGCACCGGCGCGACGTGAGTGAGTAACCCCTCGTCGATCACTTGACCA